>Ga0194120_10002324_pt1 | contig 32896 bp, 35 predicted proteins | sample TA2MahCa65mmetaG_FD_148642 | JGI IMG/M metagenome (GOLD analysis project Ga0194120, IMG submission 148642) | Freshwater microbial communities from Lake Tanganyika, Tanzania - TA2015019 Mahale Deep Cast 65m | ecosystem: Environmental > Aquatic > Freshwater > Lake | place: Tanzania: Lake... | reverse complement strand
CATGAAAAACCGGCGAGTCCCATCTAGGACTCGCCAGAGTTGCGATCCCGCCGTAGCAGGATCGACTTCATTGACTGCCAAAGCCTATGCGGCTTTGAGGACTAGGGCCGGCTGAGGAGCTCGTTTCTGAGCACCTTCACCTCGACCGGGGCCGTGATGGCCAGTGTCACTTTCCCCCTTTTGATTTTCCGCACCTCCACTTCAACTGTGACAGTCGAAGTGTTGGTTGTCAGAAAGAAGGAAACCTTCTTTCCACGTGTGCGACTTATGACCAACATGGCTTCTCCTTCTTGGAGCTTGACCTAGCTTCTTCTGAAGCACCCGCGCGGAATCCTCACCGCACAGCCATGCTCTGAGCCAGGCAGGAGAAGCGCATATTCGCACCTGCTGCCGAGCTCGAATCTTTGAATGAGCTTCCTCTAGCGTAGCAAAAAGAATATAAATATCAATACATATATTGAGATATTTGTCTATTTTTACCCTCAGCAGATTGCCTCGAAATCTCGCGATCCCTGGTTGCGACAAGATGCACATGAGCAGGGAAAACTACCCGTGGTACACTCAGGGCAATCTCCATCTTTTCCATGCCCCTCTCCCTCTCCGACATCTCCGCTCATCTTGGAACCGATGCTACGAATCTTCTCAACCACAAGCCAAAAATCAGCAATGATCGTCTGCATGTTCCATCGAAGGATTCCTGGAAAACCATTTTTGAACAGTCCGACCGATCCAGCGCTGTACAGAAAAATCTGGATGCAGTGTATGGACATGGAAGACTCGGGGGAACGGGATACCTCAGCATTCTCCCCGTAGACCAAGGCATCGAGCACTCAGCAGGGGCTTCGTTTGCGAAAAACCCGGACTACTTTGATCCGGAGAACATCATGAAGCTTGCGATAGGCGGAGGGTGCAATGCTGTCGCCTCGACGTACGGTGTTCTGGGAATCGTAGCGAAGAAGTACGCAGACAAGATCCCGTTCATCGTGAAGATCAACCATAACGAGCTCCTCACCTACCCCAACAAGTTCGATCAGATCATGTTCGGGACGGTGCAGCAGGCCTACGACATGGGGGCAAAGGGGATCGGCGCGACGATTTACTTCGGATCACCCGAGAGCGGCAGACAGATTGTGGAGGTGGCTCATGCCTTTGCAAAAGCGCATCAGCTAGGGCTCTTTACGGTGCTGTGGTGCTACCTGAGAAATGGTGCTTTCAAGAAGGACAAGGACTACCACACCTCAGCAGACCTCACCGGACAGGCCAACCATCTGGGAGTCACTATTGAAGCGGACATCATCAAGCAGAAGCTCCCAACCAACAACGGAGGTTTCCTCGCCATGGGTCAGGAAAGCTCCTACGGCAAGACCGACAAGCGGGTCTACGAAGAGCTCTGCTCCGATCACCCCATCGACCTCTGCCGCTACCAGGTGGCCAACTGCTACATGGGCAGGATCGGTCTCATCAACAGCGGTGGCGAAAGCAAAGGTGCATCGGATCTCGCGGAAGCAGTGCGCACTGCCGTGATCAACAAGCGCGCAGGGGGTTCTGGACTGATCTCAGGGAGAAAGGCTTTCCAGAAGCCAAAAGAAGAGGGCGTAGCCCTCCTCAATGCCATCCAGGATGTCTACCTCTGCAAAGAGGTGACGGTGGCATAGGAGCTGCTAGATACCATTCCATCGAGATGCAACGCTACTCGCCGCAACACGCAAAGCGAAGATTGCGCTCTGTCTTTGACATAGACACCTATCAAATTCTTCACACACCTCCGCAGCTCTTCTGCGCGACTCCATAATGGTCTCAGCGACCGCAACCTCCACGCCTGTCGGATCAATGTGACAGTCGATGACGCCATCATGATCGGTAACGACAACGCGCGTGTCTGTTCCGGAATCGACGCGGTTCACCATGGCTGAAAATTATCACTATTCGCACGCCGAACTCAAGAGCATCGTAGACTCCTGCGGGTGGAATCTGCTCAGCCTCTCTGGTTCACGACGATCTGCTGGCCAATGGCAAAGAGCGTCGACACGCCCCAGTAGAGGGACACAGCGGCGGGAAACTTCACCGCGAAGAAACCGATCATGAGCGGAAGCACGTAGAGCATCATCTTCTGCTGCATCTCCTGCTGGCTCATGGGCTTCTTTTCCTTGGGCTTCTCGCTCGTGCCCTCCTTCGCCTTCTTCTTGCGTTCGGCAAGGGCAAAGGTGAGCTTCATCTGCAGGAACTGCAGGATGACGAGCAGGGGCGGGAAGAGGTAGACGCTCGGCTGTAAAAGATCCATGCCGAAGAAGTTCGTGCCAAAGGTCCACGGGAGATTCTGGTACGGCGCGTAGAGCAGGTGCTCTGAGAGTGCGAGGTGCGACCCGTCACGCACGGCGTAGAAGAGACCGATGAGAATGGGGAACTGGATGAGGATGGGCAGACAGGACTGGAACGGATTGATCTTGTGCTCCTTCCACAACTTCATGGTTTCCTCGTTGGTCTTCAGCTGATCGCCTTTGTGCTTTCTGCGGATTTCATCAAGCTTTGGCTGAAGGGCCTGCAGCTTCTTCTGACCCTCGAGACCGTGCTGGGTAGGCACGAAGAGCAGAAACTTCACAATGAGTGTCAGGACGACGATGCCGACGGCGAGGTTGTAACCGGGGGTCAGGGATGCAATGAAAACGAGAAGATTGAGGAGCGGCTTACTGACAAAGGCGCGGAACACGCGCGTCATCCACCCTGCTGGGTAGATCTCAAACGACACCTGGAGAAGCGCCCCTGTTTCCGCAGCAGGCTGCGGCGCGATGGCAAGTGTCGCGATGTAATTTCCCGTACGATCAAACGCGGAGTACTTCCAGGGAGCGAGATCGATCAACCCTTGCTTGTGGGGAGGAACTGCTTCGATGACTATGCAGTCTACAGCCACCTCTGTAGTCGCAACTGCCTGATCGGGATGCGTAGCGACATCGGATTCTCCAAAGTACAAATCCACCGGTGCCTGCGGGCAGCGAGACTCGACGCTGAGGGGATGATCGGTGTTATTGATGAGAAGGAGGACAGGATGATGGCCACTTTTCACCGTCGCATCCTGAGCCCGGAGTTCAAGCGCCGGACGTAGGCTAGCGTCGGAATTCGCATGCGGAAAGAATTGACGCGTAATCAGCTGTGTCCCGAGATACACGAGCGCGAAGATCAGGAAGAAGTCTGCGAAGCGTCTGGTCTTTGAGGAGGGCATGAAGAGGTGAGAAACGAGAGGAAGCGCCGGGCGTCGCTCTGGAGCTCGGAGAAATCCACCGTCAGACTACTCGCGCGGGGGCTGAGGAACAATTGCGCTGAGACGTTTATTGGGGGCAGTTCCGCGATGGCCAGTCGAAATGCTTCCTTGCAGCGCCGACGCATGCGATTGCGGCGCACAGCAGACTTATCGAGCTTCGTCGACGCGCGCATGCCAAAGTAGACTCCGGCAGCCTTCACGCCACGCGGCGGCCCGAGCATCCACCGTACGACCATGTGCTTGCCCTTCCAGCTATTACCCAGCTTCTGAAGGCGGTCACATGCTTTACGACCTTTGAGGCGCAGGAGGGACATGGAGACATCATGCAGAACTACGGTGAATTTGAATAGAAGGATCCCAAACGACGAAATCCTGCGTTTGGGAGTAGTTGCATTTGTGTATAAATATTATATAATATCTATATTATTCCCGAAACACCGATGTCCAAGCATGAAGCGCAACAGGTACACATCACTCCGGAGGATCTCGCGGAAGCATCGGAGCTCGCCGGCGTCGACGGGCTTTCGAAAAGTGCTCGCGATGATCTGTTTGCAGCACTCCAACTCGTTACGGAGAAGCACAGCAAAGAAGTAACGGAGCAAAACGCAGAGACTCCGGCATCGGTGAGTCGCGAGCGCGAAGCGCTACAGTCGTTCGAAGCCAACGCCATTGTCATGAGCATCAATCCGCATCACGTGCGGGCACTGGAGGGATACATCGCCAATATCGAAAGACTCAGAAATGGTCAGAGCGTCGGCACCCAAATGCGCTACACCCAAGAGGGAGATATGGCGCAGTTCCGAAGTGCAGAGCAACAGCTCGCCATCGAAATCGAAGGTGCAGCGAAAGTCGTACAGGCGATCAGCCATGCAATCGACGAACACTTTGCGGTAGACACGGATCCGAACCCGCAGGCACGCGCAGCTCAGGATCAGCTACTGAGCATATTGGGCTCGCTCCTCGAAACGGCGCAGGATCCGAAGATCATCGGTGACATCGACAAAATCCGATCCATACGGTCGGATGTGCAGAATCGCGTAGATAAGCGGCACAAACAGGATCGCTTTAGGCCCCACATCGGGAAGAATGCATGGACAGGCACAAGGGGCGCAGCATGAGCTCTACGAAGCTGAAGGGGCAAGCTTTTCTGCCAAGCGCTGAGCGGTCACGTCGTCGATGCGAAAGAGGATCTCCTCCCACTGCCTCCGCATCTCCGCAGGCAGCTCGAAGACCGTCGGTACGCGGTCGCGACGGCGAGATGCCAGAGGAGCATGTGCCACAGCCATTGCTGCGTCCCTGATTTCGGGAATGGTTTCTGCGCATTCGGCAACGTGCTCTGGCTGCTGCCCTAAGATAGCAAGGAGCTTCCTGCGAATAGAAAGAGTCACACTCTCAACGCGGAGAAACGGAGGAAGGAAATCTGCCGCATCCGAGGGAGACGGACAATCGGTCAGAGGAGCGCGCCAGAGTTCCGTGCCATCTTCATCAGAAAAACACACGTAGCGTGCAGGAGGGACATCGTCAAAATGCACAGCGGACGTGATGCCCGTTTGCCTTGAAAACCATTCCTGCCAATCTGATTCCAAAGTGTGCATAAGAAATCATTTTTCAATATTTTTACATTTTTGTAAACTGTACCAGCGGACTTTATGGAAGAGCACAAAGTCGCTATCCTCAGGCGCAATGACGCACCTTTCCCCTGCCCAAGTCCGACACATCGCCAAGCTCGCGCGCTTAGAGATCAGCGACGATGAAATCGAGACGTATGCAAAAAATCTCACGGCAATTCTGGGCTACATCGACCAGTTGCAGGAAGTGGATACGTCTGGAGTAGAACCGACAGCACAGGTTACAGGCGCGGCGAACATGCTTCGTAGTGATGCACTCTGCAGCGAGAAGATTGCGCCGGAATCGTTGCTTGGGTGCAGTGCTCTTCCGATCATCGATGACCAGATAGAGACACCATCCGCCCACGGATAATGCTACACACGCTCACCATCACTCAGGCTCATGAGAAATTGAAGAAGAAAGAAATTTCTGCACAGGAATTGGTTCGCGCATGCATAAAACGGACCGAAGAAGTGGATAAGTCCCTGAATGCCATCGTCCATCGAAGCTTTGATCGAGCCCTAGAGGAAGCCAAAAAGATTGATGATCAGGGGGTGAGTGATCACCCGCTTTCCGCAATCCCCTACTTCGCCAAAGACGTGTACTGCGAAGAGGGGGTAGCGACAACTGCCTGTAGCAACATCCTGCGTGAGAAGAACTACATCCCCCCGTTTGACTCCACAACGACCAAGCGACTCAAAGCCGCGGGTGCGATCTCACTCGGGAAAACCAACACCGACGAATTCACGATGGGCGCATCCACAGAAACCTCCTGCTACGGCGTGACCAAAAACCCCTGGGATACGAGCAGGGTCGCCGGAGGATCCTCGGGAGGATCGGCGGCTGCAGTCGCTGCAGATGAGGGTTTCTTTGCCCTTGCAACCGACACAGGAGGCTCCATACGCCAACCTGCGGGGTACTGCGGCGTGGCCGGCATCCGCACGACCTATGGCCGCACGAGCCGCTACGGCGTGATGAGCATGGCGAGCTCGCTCGATACCATCGGGCCGATCTGTAAAAACGTCGAGGATCTCGCAATCGTTTTAGAGACGATCGCAGGAAAAGATCCGATGGATGGCACGACGGGAGACGAGCCTGTACCCAACTACAGGAGCATGCTCACCAAGGATGTGAAGGGCCTGAAGATCGGGATCCCGAAGGAGTACTTCATCGACGGGATGAATGCTGAAGTAGAAGGTGCTGTGCGCGAGGCCGCGAAAGTCTTGCAAAGTCTCGGTGCAACCATGCAGGAGATTTCTCTGCCCCATACGAAGTACGCGACACCCTGTTACTACGTGCTCTGCCCCTGCGAAGTGAGCAGCAACATGGCTCGCTACGACGGCGTGCGCTACGGCCATACGGTGAAAGACCCTGCAGATCTCCTCGATTACTACGTGCGCGTCCGCAGCGAGGGCTTTGGCCCAGAGGTGAAGCGCCGCATCATGATCGGCACATATGCCCTCTCCGCGGGCTACTTCGATGCGTACTACCGTCAGGCTCAGAAAGTGCGCACGCTCATCAAGCAGGACTTCACCGAAGCATTTACGAAGGTCGATGTGATCCTCTCGCCCGTTTCCCCGACCCCCGCCTTCAAAGTCGGTGCACATGAAAACGACCCGATCGCCATGTACCTCGAAGACGTCTTCCTCGACGGCCAAGTGATGGCAGGGATCCCGGCACTATCAGTGAACTGCGGTTTCTCAAAAAGTGTCACCCCGAGCTCTGTCGAGGGGCTCCCGATCGGCCTACAGCTCATGGGTCCGCAATGGGGCGAAGGCGTCATCCTCCGTGCGGCTTACGCGTATGAACAAGCGACGGTATGGCATACCAAGAGACCTGCAATTGCATAGCGATAATGATCTGACATGAGGGCGCTCGTGAGCGCCGTGGCACAAGGAAAAACCGGCAATCTAGACACTGCCCTATGCGGCGTCGCGATATTCGGGAAGGCGATGGGATTCAGGAACTTGATCAATACGATCCCGAACGGCATGGGCGATGAAATCATTCACCTCTGCAAGCGTAGTAAATTTGGCTTTTTCTCGTCCATACGCTTCTACCACACCATCAACAATTTGCTGATGTGCATGAGCAAGTATTCCATGCGATGCATTGCGCACGGCACCTTCTATGACCGAGCGAGCTTGAAAGCACTTGGGGTCAAATACCTCCTCAGTCGGAGGAGGGGGGGCTGAATTAATGTTTGGCTGATCTGCAATCGACATGGTAGTTATGAGGAAAGTGAGAATATTATAACACGTATTTAATATAATACAACTATTCTATGAACCAATCTAGATAGGTTAAACCTACTGTCAAAGCACGGGCACTCTGTTGTACAGCCAGCGAATCTCCGGTAGGGTTGGGCCCGTATAATATGGGATCGTAGCTCAGCTGGTTAGAGCGTCCGCCTGTCACGCGGAAGGTCGCGGGTTCGAGTCCCGTCGGTCCCGCCAGAATTCCTCCACACTCACCACCCTCATTCCTGAATATACAGCAACGGATTTTTCTTCACGCCATTGAGACGGACTTCGAAGTGTACGTGGATGCCCGTAGCTCCATGCACGAGACCGGTGTTGCCCATGTACGCGATGTTCTGACCGCGCTCGACGACATCCCCCACATTGACGTAGAGCTCTTTATTGTGCGCGTAGAGTGTGACAAGTCCATTGCCGTGATCGACTTCAATCACATTGCCGTAGCCGCCGTTCCATCCGTAGTCTGTGCGAATCACCGTGCCGGCTTCCGCCGCGTAGATCGGCCCGCCGCCGCGCACCTGCATATCGAGAGCATAGTGACTGGCGCTGAAGTACTGGGTGATGAAGCAATCGGAACCGCACGGCTTCTGCAGTACGCCCCTCGTCGGCTCCGGCGTGTAGGTCGTCTGCGCGGGCTTGTGGGAAGGTTTGGGAACTGCGGTGGCCTTTTGCGGAGACTTGGGCTTTAAAGCCACCTGAACCGGCTTTGGCACGATGGGCTTGCCACCGGGAATGATGAGCTCCTGACCTGCGGCTATGAGTCCATCCTTGAGCTTGTTCTGAACGGCGATATCCGCATACGGGATGCTATAGAGCTCCGCAAGACCGAGGAGTGTCTGCCCCCGCTTGACGGTATGTAGGATGCCGTCGACCGGAAGGATGATGAGTTCCTGCCCAGGCTTGATGGCCTGGCCCTCTGTGAGAGTGTTCGCCCAGCGGATCGTGTCGACGGAGACATCGTAGCGATTGGAGAGCTTCTCCAAACTGTCACCGGACTGCACGGTATGAATGAGCGCCTCCGAGTACGTCCGTCGGGCCCCCTCTTTGCTCAAAGGCGAGGTCTTCATCAGAAATCCCTCTTCGACCAGCAAGACCGTTTGCGAGAGCTCAGGTAGGGAATCGTCTTGCGCAAGCTCTGCATGGGGAATGTAGGGCGGAAGCAGCGATGATACGACGAAGACCAGCGCGCAGAGACCCCGGACACGGAGGGACAGCCAGTGGCGGACGTTATCTGCTGGTGTGAGCAATATCCTGCGGGGAACAGCTGGGGAGAAATGAAGTCTTCACGGACGCACCCAAAACGGCAAGACGGTTGCCGGAGAAATAGGGGTCAGGGACTGGGAAGCGGGGGGCGCATCGACACGCTCGTCGAAGGAGTAGCGAGATCGGCCATGGCATCGAGAATGGTGCGCATATCGACGTAGCGCTGCAGGGAATCCAGCAAGACCACAACATAGCGACGACCCGATTCTTCCACCACCGACATCAGGCACTGGTTGGCGCCATTGGTCGTACCGGTTTTGCCGGCGCGCACGGGGCCCTGTCTATGGAGCAATGCATGCGTGTTAGTCAGAGAGATATCGGAACCCTGGAGGCTCACGATCCGCGCTCCTCGCATGGAAAGACGTTTCTGGATGAAGGGCTGTCGCAGAGCGGCCATCGTGAGCCATGCGATCTCCTGGGGCGTCGATCTCTGCGTTGGGCCATCGAAACCTGCGGGGTTCTCAAAGTGCGTATGCTCTAAACCCAGCGCCACTGCACGGTCATTCATCACCTGAACGAACCCATCCACAGAACCGCTATGGTGAATAGCGAGCGTGGAAGCTGCATCGTTCGCAGAGGCGATGAGCATGGCCGACAGCATGTCACCCACGGTGAACTGTTCGCCGGCAGGCAGCTGTACCGCAGACTGGAATGTCTTGAGACCCCCCGGCACGCGCACGACCTCGGAAAGCTCATGGTGCTCAACAATCACTAATGCCGTCATGAGCTTGGTGAGGCTTGCGATGGGGCGCGGCACGTCGTACTGCTTGCCGAAGACACGCTGACCGCTCTGCGCATCGATCACCACTACCCCAGAAGCGGAGAGGCGAGTTGCGATCTGCAGCTCCAGTGCGGGTGGCGCGACAACGAGGTGCGGCGGAATCGAGGGAATCGATGCCGTGCCACCGAGGGAAGGAAGTATGCCCAGACTCAAAACCGAGAGGAGGGTTCGCAGCATCCGGAGAAGCATAGCGTATTCGGTGCATCGGGAAAACCAGTGCTGCCCGACGAAACCAACGGGAAACCTTGCAGGCGCGTGCGTCGATCAGCGATGGACGACGCGATTCGTAAGACGTAAGTCAACGTACGAACGCACGTCTGCGGGAGGGATCTCGCGAAGAAAGAGACGATAGCGCTGCAGGTGCTCATCGAGCGAACTACGCATATCGAACCAGATTGTCCATTGGGCGATCCGTACATGGTACTCCTGACCGCGCATGTACACGGTGCGACTGAGGGTCTCCTGGCCAAACTGTTCGAGGAGCAATCGCTCGGTGAGCGTCATGCGTTCGAGCATGGCAGGGGCAATGATCGCGGTGCCAGAAACGGGGCGGGCGCCCCAGTCAACGATGGTGATCAGCGGCAGATCCTCTCCAGCGGAGACGCGCGAGGAGGAGATGTACACGCCTTGATCCGTGAGAAAATCCACTGTTGCACCGGTTGCGACGGCGGCATCGGCGGCATCGGCGGCGATGGAGAGACGCGCCACAAGTGGATCGGGCGTGATGCGAACGACCAGCGCAGACGGATAATCCTTGTCCACCGCAACGCGGTGCAGATCATGCATGCCCCGCTCGAGTAGCTCCCTGACGTCGTGTGTGGAGAGCAGCATGAGATGCCTTCCGAAGAGCGGAGACAGCAATGTTTGCACTTGCTCCAAATCCACACGGGGATCCGTGCGCACCATGCGGACCTCGGTGACGCGCATCGCCGGCGAAAAGAGGGCAACACCGAGAAAGACGAGGAGAACGACGAGAGCGATGCCGAGAAGCAGGGCTGCCAACCGCTTGCGCGCTGCAACAGCAGAGCCGACAACCTTCTGCAGGAAGCGGCGGTAGCGTGCGCTGCGCTGCACCTTGCGCCGCGCATAACGACGCTCCACCAAAGCGCGCGTACCCGGACTCACCGGACGACGAAGCCTTGCAGGCAGGCGCTTGGCGGGACGCATGGGCATGGAAAACGGGTATGCAGAATTGAGAATGCAGTATTCTGAATGCAGAATGTGTCTCGGTAGACACACCGTGTCTATCAAGCTCCAGATCACTGCAATTTTCAATGTTCAATTCTACATTTTCCATTCCCCGCATGCGTACAGTGATCATCGCCGACTGGCTCCCCACCTTCGGAGGAGCGGAGCATGTGGTTGCAACACTGCACCGCATGTACCCCGATGCACCGATCTTCACGACAGTCGCACGCAGGGGGCGTCTGCCTGAACTCTCCCACGCAGACATCCGCCTCTCGCGTCTGCAATTCCCCTTCTCCATCCTCCGCACGCACACGGTGCTTCTACCGTGGATGCCACGAGCCGTAGAGAGCATGGATCTCCGGGGCAGTGATCTGATTTTCAGCTCGTCCCATGCAGTGGGCAAAGGGGTGATCCCTCCCAGCGATGCGGTGCACATCTGCTACTGCCACACCCCTGTGCGGTACGGATGGGAAATGGAAGATGCCTACCTGAAAGATTTCCGGGTGCCGAGGCTACTTACGCCCATGGTCAGAAACATGCTCATGCGCTTTCGCCGCTGGGATATGACTGCGGCGGACAGAGTCGATGTCTTCATCGCCAATTCCCGCACGACTCAGGAGCGCATTCGGAGGATCTACGGGAGAGAGAGCGTTGTGATTCATCCTCCGGTTGGAGCGCGAATGTTTGGAGCAAAGATCGACGACCGTCGGCCACAAGATCGCGCGTACTTCCTGGCTCTCGGCCGACTCGTTCCCTACAAGCGCTTCGATCTGCTCGTCGCGACTGCTAACCGTCTGCGACTGCCGCTCAAAATCGCAGGCACCGGGAGCGATTTCAAGAGACTCAAAAAACTTGCCGGACCTACGGTCGACATGCTGGGCTTCATTCCCGACGAATCCCTTCCCAAGCTCTATGCACAAGCACGTGCATTCCTGTTCCCACAAATCGAGGATGCTGGCGTCGCGGCACTGGAGGCCATGGCCTGTGGCACACCAGTGATCGCCCTTGGCAAAGGCGGCGCGCTGGACACCGTTGCTGAGGGAGCAACGGGGGTCTTTTTCAGCGAGCAATCCGAGGCCTCGCTCACGTCGGCTATCAATGACTATGCCAAGATCCACTGGAACCCTGCGGAAATTCGCGCGCATGCGGAGCAGTTTCGTGAGCAGCATTTCCGAAGCAATATCCGATCCGTTGTGGATCGAGCCTTGCAACAGTATGGAAAAGCGCATGTCATGCCTGCGGTGTGATATCGTGCCAGCGCAAGATCATGCGCGACCCGCTCTCCCACAAAGGCGATAACGGCACCGTAGCGGTCGTGGGTGGTTCGCACTTTATGCACGGAGCACCGATCTTTGCCGCCCTCGCCGCGGAAGGAAGTGGTGCGGATCTCGTCCATGTATGCATCCCGTCGGCGCATGCGGAAGTGACGCGGATGCAATCGTTGAACTTCCAAGTACACCCCTTCCAGGGACCGGACCTTTCTCGCGGTGATCGATCGGGGATCGTGGAGCTTCTCGCGACCATGGATTGCGCGGTCCTCGGACCGGGCATCGGCCGCGACACCCAGGCGCTCCGCACGCTCCAAGACATCATCGAAGAGACGCCCTGCCCGATCGTGCTCGATGCATCTGCTCTCCAACCGTGGACGCTCAGCGCTATTGCCGGCAAGACTGCCGTCCTCACACCGCACCTTGGAGAACTGGAGCGCATGGGCATACCCAGTGATGGTATCGCCGACTATGCAAAGAAGCACCGAGTGCACATCCTCGCTAAGGGTGCGGTGGATCGTGTGGTGGCTCCCGATGGAACGGTGACCGAGATTGCGGGGGGAAATGCGGGGCTCACGGTCGGGGGGACAGGAGACGCACTGGCCGGGCTTGTCGCAGGATTGCTCTCACAGGGGTTTTCGCCCCGCGATGCGTGCAGAAGGGCATCCACAGTGATCAAACGCTCTGGAGCCCTGCTCTACCCCAAATTTGGGTATGCCTATGGAACTCGGAGGGTGATCGAGCAGATCCCAATGGTGTTGCACGCGCTTGTTACAGACGGAGCCTAACGCCCTGCCTACGCATGAACAGCCAACCCTTTGCCTTGCTCAGCCCCTTTGCGGATCGTATCGCCGTAAGCCTGTTTGCCAAGGAGGATGACCTGATCACGGATCACTCCGTTATGCAAGCGCTCCATGGCAAAGACTATGCAGCGCTTGATCAGGTGCACGGCAATCGCACACTCGTGACTAGGCAGATGATCAGGCGAACTGCGTCCGCAGACGGCCTGATCACCGATCAGGCGCATCTCACGCTCATGATCCGGATCGCCGATTGCCAGCCACTCATCGTCTACGCTCCGGACACAAACATCATTGGCGTGCTGCACGTAGGCTGGAAGGGACTTCTGTGCAAAGCGATCGAAGGATTCTTCGAGCAGATGCAGAACGAAATGCACGTGGATCCGTCCACATGCTTCGTCGGGATAGGCCCATGCCTCTGTACAGCATGCGCGGAGTTTCAAGACCCACTGCGGGAACTGCCCGGCATCCCGCACGATCTCGTCACTGGAAAACAGGCTGACTTGGGAGGCTGGGCTGACCGACAACTGATGGCATGCGGGGTGAGCACAACGAACATCGAGCGCGTGCGTGACTGCACGCGATGTCATCCGGAGAAGTATTGGACGTACCGCGGAGGCGATCGGGAGGCGGTGAAGAGTGGAGCAACGAATGTTCTTGCGTGCATGCTCCAGTAGCCCTCTCGGAGAGATGTATATTTTTGTTTACAATAAGTAGATTCTCTGAGACGGAGAACCAATGATACAAACGATCAATCCGTCACGTCGAAAATGGCTCATGCAAGGGCTCTTTCTTGATCTCTGCACGCACCGATTTTACAGTGGCCAACGTCTCAGCGATTCGTCAGAGCAGTACGTTTCTTCTCAATCAGCTTGTATACGGGAGACCTAATCATCCAGCGTTGCGGCGCCGGATTGCGGTCACCCACCTTACACCCAGGGGACAAGCGCAACTGCTCGACGATCGTTTGGACGACATCACTGGAGAGGCACCAATGGTGTCTCTCCCCCGGATCACCTTAGCGAGCAGAACGAGGAACGCTGGAGAATGTTGGGCGTTTTTGTGTTTGAAAAATGACGAGCCGCACTCTGCGAAGCCAGGCATCACATGAGTATGCAAGAAGCGCAGGGTGGTTCCGCGCGCCACGGGGGGTGAGGGGGAAGGCCCTGTTTGTGCCGCAGGCACGTCGAGGCGGGAATGCCGAATCCTTGTAGGCATACCCGGCGAGACTCAGGGCCGGGCGGAGGGGCATTGGCGCGCGGTGAGTTTTTCTTTGCTTCTTTCTTTTGTCTGGCTGACAAAAGAAAGAAGATAGGAGGTGTCATGCAGTCGCTTCATGCACGAGTAACGGCAGCCAACACATTGCTTGCGCCCTACGCCGTACCGCACGAAGGCCTTCTTGGGAGAATGTACAAAGAGCCTGAGGATGAAACCCGATTCCCCTTCCAGCGTGACCGCGATCGCATCATCCACACGCAGGCATTCCGGAGACTCAAAGGCAAGACCCAGGTCTTTCTCGCAGGGACGCACGATCATGTACGCACACGACTGACACACACCCTTGAAGTCGCCCAAATCAGCAGGGACATCGCCCGTGCACTTGGCCTCAATGAAGATCTGACGGAGTGCATCGCTCTTGCACATGATCTCGGTCATCCACCCTTTGGCCATGCCGGCGAAGAAGCACTCGACCAGTGGATGAAGGTCCACGGCGGATCCTTTGAACACAACGAGCAATCACACCGGATCGTCACGGTACTTGCTGAGCATTCCACTCTCTTCCCCGGACTCAATCTCAGCAGAGAAATTCTCGAAGGATTACTCAAGCACAGGACACCGCATGATGGCTTCGTAGCGGAAGTGCATGAACCTCCGCTACGCAGTACTCTCGAAGCGCAAGTGGTGAACCTTGCCGACGAGATTGCCTACACCGGACACGACTGCGAAGACGGTCTGCGCGCTGAACTCTTTTCACTCAAAGACATCTGCAAGATCTCATTCATTGAACGCGCGAGAACACTCGCGCAACCCCGCGGCACTGCACTGCGCGGAACGATCATCCACCTGCTTGTCACAGATCTGCTCATGACTACCCAAGAGCGTATGCGTGATCAGGGTGTCAGCACCCTCGATGATGTCTACGCGTGCACCGTACCTCTTGCAGGCTTTTGCCAAGACACGCAGAAGGCCACAACGGAAATCCGCGAATTTTTGTGGAAGAACATGTATCTGCACCCCGATGTGCGCTCACGCAGCTTCGAGGGGCAGAGGGTCATCAACAAGCTCTGTGAGCAGTACATGATCAAGCCTGATCAGCGTATACATGATCTTATGACTAAGCATGGTTCAGCCCTTCCAGAAGCCATAAAAGACTATGTGTCAGGCATGACCGACGCCTACGCACAATCTAGCGCTGCGTAGGCAAGTACCCCATCGGATCCACGCGCTCTCCACGCACGATCAACTCGAAGTGGAGGTGTGGTCCCGTGGAAAGATGACCCGCACCGCGCGATCCGGGGCGACCACCGGAGAGCGCGATAGGTTCGCCTGCACGCACCGTGTCCCCCTCGGAAACGAGGAAGGATTCCACATGACCATAGAGCGTTGCGTAACCGTCGTGACGAATAGTCACGGAGTTAAATCCGTAGCCGTTGTCGCTGACCTCTTCGACAACCCCATCGGCCGCACTGCTCACCAGAGTCCCCTGCTCTACCGGAATATCGATGGCCTTGTGAGGCATACCGAAGATCTCCTCGTAATGAGCGTCACCAAATCCTGCCGAGACTCCGAGTGTTGGGTCCACCGGCCAACGGAGATTCACTTGCCCGAGTGATGCCGAACGGGTGAGGGCAATGGCACGTCCTTCGGCCTCCCAGATCTGCTGAAGTGTGAGGAGGATCTTGCCCTCAGCCTCCTGCTGGTCACGCAAGAGATCGAGAAGCATCTGCTCACTACGATCAATCTCTGCTGCCATAGCAGACGGCAGACTGCTGCCACGCACGCGCCGCTCCTGACGCAGAAGTTCGAGTTGGTATCGCAGGATTTCCTCGCGCTTCTGAAGCACGGCCTGCTGCTGGCGAAGCCTGAGCGCATCCTCCTCTGCGGCGTGAATGGACTCCTGCGTAGTCTCACCGCCTTGGGCAAGGCTCGCTTGCACGGAGAACCCGGTCATGTGGTCCACGAAGGCAATCGCCGCGAGCGTGACGCTGATACTCACTATTGCGGCAATCGGCTGTGGGATTTCGATATCGATGCGCATAAATCCAAGCAGTATAGCACAAAATCCCCCATTGGGGCAGCGGCATATTTTCGAAGAACAGTGGCCTTGCAGATCACAAAACGATCTGACACTCTGCCGCGACCATGACTGACACTATCGACTAGCCAACGGTACTGACGTGGACGGATGCGGAGCTCTGGGGTCTCATAGCAAGCTCGATCGGTGTCCGCCCGAAAACGATCTTTGAAGGAATGATCAAAGGTGTGCGGCTACGACTGAGAGCTCAGACAAATGTGAAATTGCTGGAGACCGATCTTGAGGCGTGTATTGCCGATGCCGTCGCCCAATATCGCACCGTTATCACCTGTGACGACGCCCTTTCGGGACAAACCAAAAGTGTGGGAAATGTGTTGACCAGGCAGCACTGATCCATAGAATCGACCAGCCGTTTATTGGAATTCGATATCGCCTTCGGGCGACTAGAAAGGAGTATCAAAGTGTCACCACCGTACACAGTTGCCCCTGTTGGCTCGTAGCCGACCGGGGCGCCACTCTTCCCACCAACAAACAGCATGCCGACGGCCTCAGGGTCGTCGGTTTTTCTTGAGGGAGAAGTGAAGGTAGAATGCGTTCGTAGGCGCTTAGCTCAGTCGGTAGAGCGTCGGTCTCCAAAACCGAAGGTCGTAGGTTCGATCCCTACAGCGCCTGCCAATCATTGTCACCACCACTTCAGCCAACTCCCCTTCTTTACCTTCTTGCTCTTCTCAGGCTTTTTTTCGCTCGCTGCCTTTCTCGCTGGCACTGCACTATCGCCAACCGTAGCGTCCACAATCTCCTCCTTCGGCGCACTCAGGAAAAACCTCTCCTGCAAGCCCTTCATGAGCACATTCGTCTCGCGCTGCCGCTCGGAGAGACCGTCGATCGCTTGGGCGAGTACACGAATCTGCTCGTCTTTCACCTTCATTTGGTCCTCAAGGTTTCTATTCGTACGCTCGAGGAGATGCATGTAGGAGCCGTGGCCTGATCCATGGGATGCACTCGATGCAGAACCCTCTCCGTACTGCTTCTTGAGAAGGTCTTCACTGATCGTATAGGCAAAGGGCTTCTTCTGCTTTTTGAGTTTGACCGCCTCCGAAGGAAGAGGGTGGATCATGGTGCGCTCTGCACACTTCTCCTGCTCCAATACTGAGCGCACAAAGCGCCTGATGGTGATCTCCGCCTTCTGGTACCGGATCGAGGCCTCTTTGATAGAAATATACGGAGCCGTAGCTGTAGCGGAAGAATCATGCATGGTAGTCAAAGAAGATGATCAGAGTATGCTCATGATAAGCACAGTGAGTACGCATGCAATCATCACGACTCGACAGAGGAGGGGAGTGGGTGCGTAGTCATGAATATGGGCATGATGCATATCTGATGATGATCTGACGCATCATCACACCGGGAAAATATTCGCTTTATGAATTTTTTTGAGCCCTAGATAGAGCAAAAATCCTCTCTGAAGAGATCATGCGTACGCAACATACGTAGGAAAGAGACCATCATCATGATGATCGTCATGAACATGAGCTGACCTATGCATGATCAAGCATGAAGAGGAGTGATCACAGGATCCTATCAAGGATGATCATTGACTGATCAAGCATGATAACGCTCCTAAAGGTAGAGACGCGACTCTGTCACGTCTGATTATGGGAGACGGCACAGAGTGCCATCTCTACGGTAGACACAATAAGCACACAACAATCATTTTTTCTTTCCCCACTTCCGCGGCGGTGCCGCTCGCTTTCTTGCGAGGATCTGCGATGCATAGGGATCCATTGGTTTTGCTACCCCGCCCTACGATCGAAGAGTGAGCAAAGCCGAGATGCTAGGAAATTTGATGCGAAGCTATAGAAGTATGACTTTTATGGCTGATTTGACTTAATAAATAATAGTAATATAATATATAATAATGGCGAAAAGCACACGGTTAGTACATGCAGAAAAAAGCGCAGAACACGCAATCGCTTGTACTGCTCTTGATGAGATTGAAGGTGGAGTGGGCCTTACCGAGGTCATCCAACGCATTGAGGGAAGTATGCTCAACACTGGAAAGATTGTCACATTGGTCCTCAGGGACCTCCTGTCTCGTGATACTGATGCCTGCCTCACTATCATCGCTGAATGTGTAAGCAAGGGGCTGGAGAATGCCCACCTCTGCAATATGCGAGCGGGGATTCTCCACGATCTTAAGAGGAGTGAAGAGGCGCTCTCGACTCTCGACGAAGCGAAGGAAAAGGGGATGGAGAATGCCCACCTCTGCAATATGCGAGCGGGGATTCTCCACGATCTTAAGAGGAGTGAAGAGGCGCTCTCGACTCTCGACGAAGCGAAGGGAAAGGGGATGGAGGATGCGCACCTCTGCAATATGCGAGCGGGGATTCTCCACGATCTCGGGAGAAGTGCGGAAGCGATAGAAACCCTGAGAGTTGGAAGGATGGCATACCCACACAATGCGGTGCTCGCGTGCGTGCTGGGAATGCGCTTGGCTATGGTCGGCGATCGATCGGCATTACCGCATGTCATCGCTGCAATGCAGAAATCCAGTCAACCCTCACGCCCCCTGCTGTTCCTGCTCGCTGAGTGCGTACACCAGAGATGGTTAAATCGTAATATCTTAATTATGTCTCTCGATCAAACTTCATTCGATGAGAAAACGAATGCGGCCATTCTCAGCGCCGCAGAAAAACCGCTGGAACTTCAGCAATGGGAACAGGAAATTCGCGGCCTTATTCGTCCGTCGTTTTTTCGCACCGGGCACGCCTTTGCACCCGTGGACCGAACAGCTTACCGTGTTGCCAGAAATCGCTTGGCACCAGTAGAGCACAGACAGTAAAGACGCGACTCTGTCACGTCTCCTTGTATGAGACGGCACAGAGTGCCATCTCTACGGTAGACACAATAAGCACACAACAATCATTTTTTCTTTCCCCACTTCCTCGGTGGTGCCGCGCGCTTTTTTGCGAGGATCTCCACGGCATCCTGATGCGTCACGGTGTCGGGCGTGAACTTCTTGGGCAGGGACGCATTGGTTTTTCCATCGGTCACGTAGGGACCGTATCGTCCGTCTTTGAGCAAAATCGTACCGCCCGTTGCAGGATCGGTACCGAGAGTCTTCAGAGGCTCTGCGGCCTTTGCACGCATTTCCTTGGCCGTACTGAGCAAAGCAATCGCTTGAGGGAGATCCACGGAAAGGGGATCGATATCGCGAAGGCTCACGGTTGCCTCACCACACTTGAGATAGGGGCCAAAGCGCCCACGATGGACCTCCATGGAGTGACCACCGTGCACCCCGAGCATCCGAGGGAAGCTCAGAAGCGATAATGCTTGTGCAAGGGTGATGCTGTCTTTGCTCAGATTCTTCGGGATAGAGGCACTCTTCGGCTTGATCTTCTTCATCTTCGCTGACTTCTTCGGCTGCGTTTTCCTTGGCTCGCTTGCAAGCTCCACAGGTACATCGGCCATGGCTTCGGAGCGTCCGAGCTGCACGTACGGGCCAAATCGCCCTGTACGTACGAGCACCTCGAGTCCTGATGCAGGATCCTTGCCGAGGATGCGCTCCTTGAGCACATCATCACGGCTAACCTCCTCATTCTTTTGAGCAATGAGCGCCTTGAACGGCTTATAGAAGGATCCCAAAAATTTCTGCCAATCCTTTTCCCCTTCCGCCACATCATCGAGAGATTGCTCCATCTGTGCCGTGAATCCCAGGTCAACGATATCGCAGAAGTGCTCCGTGAGGAGATCGGTAACGGTGAAGGCGACATCCTCAGGCTGAAGCTGCTTGCCCTCTTTCTTGATGTATCCACGCTGCTGGATCGTGGAGATGGTCGGGGCGTAGGTGCTCGGACGTCCGATGCCCTCCTCCTCCAACTTCTTCACGAGGCTCGCCTCGGTGTACCGCGGTGGAGGCTTCGTGAAGTGCTGCTCGGGGACAATGCCCGTGCAATCGAGGGATTGCCCCTCAGTAAGGGGAGGGAGGATCTTTTCGCTGTCATCATCGTCTTCCCCAGTCTTGCCCGCCTCCGGCTCGTCACGATCCTCGCGATAGAGACGCAGGAATCCATCGAAGACCACTGTCTGTCCGGTGGCACGAAATGTGTAGGCATCTACCGCAATGTCCGCGCCAACACGCTTGAGCTGCGCTCCGGCCATCTGTGTAGCCACCGTCCGATTCCAGATGAGCGTGTAGAGCTTGAGCTGCTGATGATCGAGGACATCGGCAAGGAACTGTGGCGTCCGGCTGATCTCGGTTGGGCGGATCGCCTCATGAGCTTCCTGTGCTCCTTTGCTCTTGGTCTTGTACTTCCGAGGCTCGGAAAGGACGTACTCGCGACCATAGTGCTTCTCGATAGCCGCCTTGGCTTCCCCAAGGGCCTTCTCACTTACGTTCACCGAATCCGTACGCATGTAGGTAATGAGACCGGTGTGGCCGCTGCCGGCTCCGAGATCGACGCCTTCGTAGAGCTGCTGGGCCACCATCATGGTTTGCTTCACGGAAAACCCGAGCTTCCGTCCGGCCTCCTGCTGAAGTGTCGACGTGGTGAAGGGGGCTGGTGGCGTACGCTGAATCTCTTTCTCCTCCACGGAGGAAACGCTGAAGGGACGACCCGTTACGGCTTGCACAACGGCATCAGACTCCGCCCCAGACGTGGGGACGAATTTCTTTCCATCTTTCGCTGAGAGTTTCGCCACAAATGCCTCCTTCTCCTTCGTCTCCAGCGTAGCCTCAATCGTCCAGTACTCCTGGGGACGAAATGCCCGGATCTCGCGTTCGCGATCGACGATGATACGCACGGCGACAGACTGCACACGGCCTGCGGAGAGCCCGCGGTATACCTTCTTCCAGAGGAAAGGGGAGAGGGTATAGCCGACGAGGCGATCGAGGATCCGGCGAGCCTGCTGAGCATCCACAAGTTTCGTATCGATGTCCCGAGGATGGGCAGCGGCCTTATGGATCGCCTCCTCGGTGATCTCATGAAAGACGATGCGTCGCACGGGCTGGTTAACCTTGCGCTTGAGCGTCTCCACAAGATGCCAACCGATGGCCTCTCCTTCGCGATCCTCATCAGTCGCGATCCAGAGCTCGTCGCTGTCATTGAGAGCTGCTTGCAGCTTTTTGACAACGGCCTTCTTCTCCTCCGGCACCTCATACTCTGGAGAAAATCCATCGTCAGGATCGACACCAAGTTTGCTCTCCGGAAGATCTCGGACATGTCCCATGCTCGCCTCCACCGTGAAATCCTTCCCGAGAAACCTCTTGATGGTCCGGGCCTTCGTGGGGCTTTCGACGATGACGAGATGCTTGGGCACAGTGCGGGAGGGTAGGCAGTGGTCCATGTGTTTGTCAAAGGAAAACTGGTGTACGGGCGTACAACCATGAACAAATAAGGCTCTCTGGGGAGAGAGGGATAACTCGATACGCAAGCAGTGTTCAGGAACGATCGCCATAGGATGCTTTGACCTTGCATTTGGCGGAGAACATGCCAATGATCCACAGAAAGGCAAAGCGAATGAGTATTTTTGGTACTCATTTTTTTTGGCTCAATAGAGCGGCCAAAAACATCCTTCTCCCCTTCAACGTTTCTGACACTGTTTTTTTGGCTTGCACAAGCGGTGCCTCGGCATAGACTTTCTCAGGATTTACTTCCTTTCCCCACTGTCCCATGTCCAAGCAGGATATCATCAACATGATCGCGGACGCCGCTGGCATCACCAAGCGCGCCTCCGCTTCCGCCCTCGAGGCTTTGGTCACGCTCGTGACCAAGGAGCTCAAGAAGGGCAACACCGTGACGCTCACGGGATTCGGAACGTTCAAAGTCTCTAAGCGCGCAGCGCGCACGGGCGTGAACCCACGCAACCCCACGCAAAGGATCTCGATCCCTGCGATGAAGGTTCCGTCGTTCAAGGCCGGAAAGACCCTCAAGGACGCCGTCCGATAATCGACTTTGCCCATGGCAACACCTCAGGCCTCCTTAGGGAGGCCTTTGTTGTACTCGGCGCCCTTTGCTCTTTCCTCTTTCCGTCTTTCTCTCTACTCTGCGCACGCATGGACTCCGCCCTCCTCACCGATGTTGTTTCCCACCTTCTCACCGAGCTCGATCTCCCGTTTCGCGGCGTGGAGGTTTCCACGGAGGGAGACATCACCAGGGTGGACATCGCCTCGGATGCGCCGAGTCGGCTGATCGGTTGGCATGGGGAAACGCTGAATTCCGTCCAACACCTAGCAAAGTCCATCATGCGCACGAAGGAAAAACTGGAGCGGTCACCCTTCATCGTGCTCGACGTCGACGGCTACCGCCGCGTGCAGGAGGACAAAGTGCGCAAGGTTGCGGAGCAGAAGGCGGATTTTGTCCGTCGCACGGGAAGCCGCGTGGCTCTCGCACCCATGAGCCCCTACTTCCGCCGCATCGTCCACCTGCATGTCAGTAACTCTCCAGAGCTCCAGGATCTCACAACAGAAAGCGTGGGAGAGGGGGAGTATCGTCAGATCGTTTTACGACGCAAAGACGAGTCGGCGATCAAGAGTGGCGAAGAGCTCTCTCCGGTGATCGAGAGCAAAGAGGATGGACTCGAAAATCTCGACGTATAAGGGGGCAATTGGGAAATAGAAAGTAGAAAGTAGCAGGTAGCAGGTAGTAGGTAGTAGGTACCCATGAGGATCTGCTCGTTTCTCACTGCTCCTTGCTATTTTCTAGCTGCTACTTTTTTCCGTCGTAACCATCCCACCGCTGCGGCCGCTCCGGATGCCATCACGGCGATAGCTGCGGGGCCTGTGTCAGCGATGGGGGCCGACGTGGGCGGAAGAGCAACGAACGCGTAGGGCATGAGCGCGAGGGGCAGCGGAGGCGGGAGGTCGGCTGCGGACTTCAGATCGGCAATGAGGGTGCAGGCTTGGCTGCAGGTCGGCCCTGGAGGATCACACTGCTCTCCGGCAGCCAAGACGCCGTCACCGCAGACGGAACTCTCAAGGGCACAGATGGGAGAACAGCCGTCTCCACCGAAGGGGTTGCCGTCATCACATGCTTCGCCCGGGCTTAGGACGCCATCGCCGCACACCAAGCCTTCGGTGACCAGCATAGGGTTGATTTCTTCCCGCAGACCAAGCACCAGCTCTGCCTGACAGAGAGAGGAGCAACCGTCGCCGGAGACGGTGTTGCCGTCATCGCAGGTCTCCCCAGACTGCATGCGTGCATCCCCGCAACTCGGGCGCATCTGGGTCAAAGACTCCCAGATGCAGAAGGGCGAGCAACCGTCACCAGCCGCACTGTTTCCATCGTCACAGGTCTCGCCAGTATCGACCACCGCATCGCCGCAACGCGGAAGCTTGCAGGCTGTGCGGCAGCGGTCCGGAGTGACGTCGCTGTTGCCTACGCCCTGATCACACTGCTCTCCGAGGATGTAATCTGCGACGAAATCTCCGCAGCGGGCGCGTCGACAATCGAGACGACAGGCCCCAGATACTGTGGCGCTATTTTGATCGCCGTCGTCGCACTCCTCGCCGGGACTGAGAATCCCGTCGCCGCAGATGAGTTCCATTTCCTGAGAAGATGCTAGTACGCTCGATGGGGGTGCGGAAGACGATGCGGCAGATGAGGAGACCAGGGGAACGCCCCATGCGCTGCTACCGCTTTCCAGCTGACAACGATCGGAGCAGCCGTCGCCGGAGTCGGTGTTGCCATCATCGCACTGCTCCGAAAGACCATAGTGTTTGCCTGCGGGGTTGGTGTACCCCGCTTGTACGATACGATCGCCGCAGCGCTCCAGCTTGCAGCTGATGGTACACCCGTCACCGGAAAACTCTCTGCATCGGGGATCGGTGAAATCGTTACAAGGCGACCCCGTCTGCACGTTGGGAAGAGTCCAGGTGGTAGAGGTGGACCACGTCTGCGGACAGAGGGCAACATCGCTCCAGTTCCAGTAGGCGATCCACTTCAGGGGCCAGCACTGTCCGTAGAGACAGTAGCCGTCTCCACACGATGCATCCGATGCACACCTTCCAAATGTTGACTCGTCCCGCGTTACGCTTGGATCGGAGGCGGCATCGAAAACCAGTCCGACGTAATCACATTCCTCTCCGCGCCTGCGGTCGAGGAAGCCGTCACCACAGCGGCCCACGGAGCACACAGCATTGCAGTTGGGATCTGTGGCAACCCTACCAACCGGCGAACAGGGATCGCATGTTTCCGGAGCATCCGTCCTGCCGTCACCACACCATCGCGATGCGGCGCTGGAGGAGGACGGAGGAGGATCGGAGGAAGATGCCGGAGGCAGGGCGGAGGATGACTGCGGCGGGGCAGCGGAGGACCCGGGTGCCCTACTAGAACTCTGCGCTTCGCTGGAAAAATTCCCCAATGCACCAACATTGCCCATATCGCCCATATCACCTCCCACACCGCCGGAGCTCGACATAGGCGGGACACTGTTTCCTCCTGCCCCGCCCTTATCGCCGCCAATCATATCCATGCTGGAGGTATTGCCGCCCGTGCTGCTCATGCCCATAGTTCCCACATTGCCAAAATCGCCGCCCACGCTCGACATCGTGCCGCTCACCATACCAACCTCGCCCCCCATCATGACCTGAGCCACGGGAGGTTCATCCGAATGTGGAGAGGGGATCCATGTGAGTACCCATGCACTGAGCAACGCCGACACGATCACGGATCCCACCCCGAAACGATAGGGTGTAGCCTTACGAGGCATAGCGGAGGGAAGAGTACCACAACCGTTCCGGCAAGGCATACTTGAGCAACTACGCGGAGAGTGTGCGCCACTCCTCGAGCAAGCGCCGCTCCTCCTTCGAGAGCTTCTCCGGAACGCGCACGACGATCGTGACATAGTGATCCCCATGAGACTTGGAGCGCAATTGCGGCATGCCCTTCCCTCTGATCCTAAGCACCTGCCCCGGCTGCACCCCGGCGGGAATGCGTAGAGACACCGATCCATGCACGGTCTCCACGGGGATCTCGACGCCAAGGGCGGCGTCGGGGATGCCGATGGTGAGCTTCGCATGGATATCATTCCCCTCGCGGGCAAAGCGTGCATCGGGCATGACGCGCACGAGCACAAAGAGATCACCAGGTGTGCTGCCCATCACTCCCGCTTCGCCGTACCCACGCAAACGGATGGTCTGGCCGTCGTCGATGCCGGCAGGGATATCGACCGTCACGCTATCGTCCCTCATCCTTCTCCCCTCACCGTCGCACAACGTGCACGTCTTCTCCGGACGCTTGCCCGCTCCACGGCAGCGGTTGCAGACCGCACTCTGACGAATGGCCCCGAAGAACGATTGCGCGGTCTTCGTGACCTGCCCCGTCCCGCCGCACTCGCCGCATGTCACAAGAGCAGATCCCTTGGCAGCACCGCTGCCACCGCAATCCGTGCAGACAGCGAGGCGCCGGAGCGGGAGTGATTGCTGAGTACCGGAAACGCTCTGCGCAAAGCTGATCCTGACCTGCATCTCCAGATCTCTGCCGCGCTGCTCATGCTTTGATCCCCGGCCACCACGACCCCCGAAGAACGTCTCGAAGAGATCGGAGAATCCGCCAAATTCCTCGGGACGCATTCCCGAAAAACCACTGAAATCAAAACCCCCAGGCCCCGAGGCGCCCGTCGATCCGAACTGATCGTACTTGCGACGCTTCTCGGGATCGGAGAGCACCTCGTATGCCTCGTTGATCTCCTTGAACTTATGCTCGGCCTCCTTCTTGGCATGCGTGGCCCCAGAAGCATGCTTATCGGGGTGGTGCTCCTTGCTCAAGCGACGGTACGCCTTCTTGATGTCCTCGGGAGAGGCATCACGATTCAGACCGAGAACGGCGTAGAGGTCCTTGGACACGTGTAGGAGCATAGCGCAACGGGCAATGCTCTGAGCGCAAAAGCCAGAAAGCTCTGCAGATAGCAGCTTCATGAGGCATATGGGCCCTACAAAAAACCGTGGAAAACTGCTATAATGCCCTGATGCCCCGAAATCTCCTCCACGGAACGCAGAAGACGATGCAGTGGACGACTCTGATCCTCGGCATGCTCACGCTCGGCATCGTTTCGACCGCCGTACATCACGACATGCGACTGGAGGGACGGCTCCTGCCCGCGCACATGCGTGGCCAGGTCCCCTGGAAGATCATTCAGCCGCATCAGATGGTCACCGGGGCGACGGCGCCAGCAAACACCAATGTGATCATCCAGATTCCCGATGACGCAAAGAATATGACGCTCGACGTGATCACGGGATTCCGCGGAAAGGTGTCGCGGTTCTGGGGATACTGCTTCCCGGAGAACGACGATGCCAATAGCGCGCGCGCCACAAAGCAATTTCCCGGAAAGATTTTCCTGTCGCTCAAGGAGCGCACTATGCGCATCGAGCAACAGATGAATAGCCGCCAGAACCGCTTCAATACGGTAGAGAATCTGCAGGAAGCTGACCTCAATCAGGAACGCTTCTACCGTGGTGCGATTCGCCACCAAATCGAGAAGTTCCACGCAGGGACGTCGTGCTTCCTCATGTCCGAAATTCCACTGCCCATCGGCATAGACGAGGACGGCGACCTTGCCAATACGGCAGTGGAGCGAGATGTCGGGACCAGCCCTCTAAACGCGGATACGGACGCCGATGGCGTGAGCGACGGACGGGAAATCTTCTTCCTCGGAACCAACCCCCTACTCAGAGACAGCGACGGCGACGGCCTCATCGACGGGCTCGAGGACAGGAACCACAACGGCAAGCGTGATCTCGGCGAGACCGATGCGATGAAGTGGGATACCGATGATGACGGGCTGTGCGACGGCCTCTGCAGGGTCGAGAACGGCACGAAGCTCCGCGGAGAGGACAAGAATATCAACGGCAAACTCGACGAAGAGGAAAGTAGCCCACTCCTCAAGGATTCGGATCGCGACGGTATTCTCGACCTCCATGAGATATTCCTCTGCGAGCTCGGAGGCGGCACGGATTGCTGATTGCCTCTGGACACTGATTCTGCTACAATACTGTGATGCCCTCACCGACCCTCCGCAGGCTTCTCCCCATCATCATTGCCATCGGGTGCATGCTCCCTATGACGACGGCTGCCTACATGACGCCGGAAGAGGTGCTCCTCAGTAGCGAGTTTTATCTTCCCCCCTCTAAAAGGGGAGCGAAGGATCGCGTCGCACGCCAGAGAAATGTAAGCACGGAACGCAGAGTGCGTGAACAGGAGGCGCATTTCGTCCCTGCAGCGGCACCGGAAGAGATCCCGGAGGAGGACGCGCTGGATGAAGAAGTATATCCATCGGAAGACGCGGCTTCTGCCGATCTCTCCGCAAGTGACCTGGACCTGCTGCGCACCATCAGGCTGCTGGACCGCATCACTGACCGCCAGCGCGTCCTCCAGTACGGAGCACCAACGCGGGGACAGGTTCTCCTCGGAAATCGCCCCGATCTCGCCCCGACGGGAGCCGGCGCCTGGGTCGCCGCGACGACGCTCATAGGAGCCGTAGGATGGACGCTCAGGCGCGCAAAGCGCTCAGAGCGCCAGGTGCTCTAGGCCACCGTTCTCCATCGCGAAAGAACTGCTATCTGCTCTTCAGACAAGGCGTCTTTGAACCTGACGCAGGGAAAATGCATGGTTCCAGGAACGTCTCTGGTACTGTGCAGCTCCATGGCAACACTTACGTCTCTGACCAAAAAACGGTGGATCGCCAGAGGAGGACTCCCTCTGGAGTCCCTGCAAGGAGTGCGCGCCAGGACGCTGGCTATGGATCTCGCGCGAGAGCGCGGTCTCAGCGCCCAGCCGACGCCCTACCCCATGCCTCCCGATATGGCGCGCGCCGTGCAACGCGTGCATGCGGCGATGAAATCCTCGGAGCGCGTAGGCATCTTCGGGGACTACGACTGCGATGGCATCACCGGCGTCGCCCAAATCGTTCGCTACATCCGCCGCTGCGGACAAGAGCCTGTGGTGCGTCTGCCGCACCGGGTACATGACGGATACGGGCTCACGGCAAAGATCGCCGAAGAATGGATCGAGCATGGCATGAGCCTGCTCATTACCGTGGATACGGGCATAACTGCTATCGAGCCCATTGCATTGCTGCAGAGCAAAGGCATCGACGTCATTGTGGTCGATCATCACCATGTCCCCGAGGAGCTCCCGCCAGCGTACGCCATCCTTCACCCGGGGCTTACTCCCGGATTTTCCCCGCCGCATCCCTCAGGTGCCGGCATGGCATTCCTTTTTCTCCAAGGACTCGAGGGGCCTGTGTGGGAGGACATGCATACCGACCGCGCACTAGCCATGATGGGGACCGTCGGCGATCTCGTGGAGCTGCGGGGCATCAACCGGCAACTGGTACAGGATGGCCTGCGCTCGCTCCAGGATCTGGAGACGGGGCCCTTAGCGAAACTTCGCGAGGAGACGACATCGGGACGCATCACGAGTACGGACGTTGCATTCCGTATCGCCCCTCGACTCAATGCCGCAGGGCGCATGGATGACCCCGCCATAGCCTTGCATGCCCTGCTGCAGGGAGGAGCGCCACTGGAACGCCTGCATGCGCTTAATAAAATGCGCCAAGAAACCACCGCGCACCTGGTCGATCAAGCGTTCGCGGACATCGCACGGCAACCAACGGTGCTCAAGGCAAGCGCGCACGCCGAGTACCCGCACGGCATCATCGGGCTCATTGCAGGCCGGCTCGCGGAATCCACGGGCTGCCCGAGCATGATCGGCGTCGTGTGTGGAGACCACATCACTGCATCCCTGCGCAGCCCCGCCCGCTACCACGTCACCGAAGGATTGCGGCGCATCAGTCATCTTCTGAAATCTTTTGGGGGGCATGCGCAGGCCGCAGGGTGCAGCTTCCCCGCAGAACAGTGGGATGACGTGTGCAAGAACCTCGAGCAAGACATCCTCACAGAGTGCGCTGCTGAGGATTTCGTGCCGACAATCGAGGTCGATGCCTTGCTCCCTGCGGAGGAAGTATCCCTGGCTCTTGCCACATCTCTTCGTCAGCTCGAGCCCTTTGGGCAGGGGAATCCTGAACCGAAGTTTCTCCTGCGCGACGTACCCGTACTCGACAAACGACGTGTGGGAGACGACGGCAAACACCTGCAGATGCGACTCGGAACCCACAAGGCCATTGCCTTTGGGTTCGGCGATCATGAGATGGGCATCTCCAAAACGATCGATGCACTGTGCCGCATCGGCATCAATGCATGGCAAGGAAGAGCGCAGGTGCAGCTTTTCGTAGAAGACATGCAAACGAGAAACGCTTAAGGAGATGCTTCCTCAGTGCATGTCATTCGCTGCTTTTTTCTCCTAGACCGGAACGAGATTCCCCTCGATCTGGAAGGCATCCGTGACGCCGACGTTGAGCGCTGCCGCGATCTTGAACGCGAGGAGTACGGAAGGATTTGTCTGACCACGCTCGATGCTCATGATGGTCTGCCGACTCACTCCCGTGCGCAATGCCAGTTCCTCCTGTGTCATGCCGCGTTCAAAACGGAGGCGCTTGATGGCGTTGCGAAGTTGCACGGAAGACATAGGAATGGCGAGAAAAAATTGAAGGGTGAACGCTCCACAGTTCTTCATGGAGCTTACAGGGACAGCATCTTGTCTCAAACTCTCACACAAAGCAAGAGCCCCAGTGGGACGAGATACCACGCGAAGATTGCGAGGCTTCTGCGTGCGACAATCGCGCGCAACATGCGGATAGCAGCGATGCTTGCAACGCATGCGGCAACCATGCCGGCGATGATCACCGCAAGCGAGGGAATAGACGTCGCTCCCGACACAATATGCGATGCGGCAAATACCGATGCTCCTGCGATAATGGGAGTGGCCATGAGGAAGGAAAAATCCAGAGCTGCCCGGCGCTCGACCGATCGCATGCGGGCAGCAGCGATCGTGATGGCCGAACGGGAGATCCCCGGAACAAGGGCAACAGCCTGCGCCGCTCCGATGATGAGGGCATCGGAAGGGGCAAGGGCATCACGGGAGCGGACCCCTCGGTGGCGTTCAGCGATCACGAGAAAGGCAGCGTTGATGAGAAGTTGTACGCCGAGCCACTGGATCGATTCCATCGCTTGGGTAACAGCCTCGGCAAAGAGCGCTCCGGCGCATGCACCCGGAACGGTAGCGAGGATGAGTAGCCAAAGCATCCTGCGCGCAACCTTGTCGTCGTTGAAGGGGCTGCAGGCCATCGACCACCACTCCCGCGGATAGCAGATCACGAGCGCGATGAGCGTCCCCGCATGCAGAAGAATGTCAAACCCGTGCAAGTCCGTCGACAGGCCCATCGCGTGTTGTGCAAGCATGAGATGGGCGGTACTGCTCACCGGAAGAAATTCTGTGAGACCCTGAACTGCGCCGAGAATGATGGACTGAGTCGTGGTCATGAGGAGCGCAATAGGACTGTAGCGCAATAGGACTGTAGCGCAGTAGGACTGTAGCGCAGTAGGGAAACGCTTCCCTGCGCTCCTACTGCAATATGCATTCACTTTGCCAAAACGCACTTCCCATGCGTATCATGGCGTACCGAGATGGCATCGTCGCCCTTCCACGGGATTTTCTCAGCATTCCAGACTGCGCAGAGCGCGGAGCCGGAGGGCGCGCCAGCGCAGAAGAAATCCACCCCCCCGAAGGGTGTGGGGCAGATCGCCGTCGACATTTACGAGATCGATGACTACATCATCATTCGTGCGCCCATCGCGGGCGTGCGCTTGAGCGATCTCGACATCGAGGTGGATGACCGCACGCTCACCATCCGCGGCATGCGCCGCCAGGGCGAGGAGCTTCCGGAAGACCGCTACTATCTCCAAGAGTGCTTCTGGGGGGAGTTCAAGCGCACCGTGACGCTGCCGATGGCGGTGGACCCACGCAAGGTGAAGGCGACGTTCAGCAAAGACTGCATCCTCAAAATCCTCATACCCAAAGAGGAGAAGATTAAGATTGTCAGAATCAGCGAAGTGTAGCTAGGGCTCTCGGCTCAGCGTCTCTTCTTCCCTGCCTTCATCGCACGCGAACGGATGGAAGGCTTCTTGGAGATCGCGCCGCGCGACTTGAGCTTCCGAGCAACCTCTTTTTCCATTTGCTTCAACGCAGTATAGACATCCTCGCCTCCCATGATGTGCCAATCGGCTTTGCGGAGAAGGGAACCGAACTCTTTAAGGTGCTTGCGCGCCTCAAGGCGTTGCTCGGGCGTGAGCGCCTTCGCATCAAGGACATTCCAGAGCTGTACCTGAAGGACATAGAGGGTCTGGACCTTCGACAGAGCGGATTCGGCTTTGGACATGAGATTTGGGTGTAAATTTCCCACCATTGTAGGGGATTTAGTGGAAAGAGTCAAACGAGTGCCTTATGCTCAGCCCGTGCAACTCACGCAGGCCATCCTTCCCGTTGCCGGCCTCGGAACCCGTTTTTTGCCTTGGACCAAGGCCGTTCCGAAGGAATTGTTGCCTCTCGGGAATCAGCCGATCATCGCGCATCTTGTGGATGAATGCCTGAGTGTGGGGATCCGCGAAATCTGCTTTGTGATCAGCCGCGGCAAGGAAGCGATCCCGCAGTACTTCTACCAGGACCCTGCACTCGAAGCGGAGCTCAAGCGCAGAGGCAAGAGCCACTTCCTCGAACAGCTCAAGCGCTACGACGAGGTGAAGTTTCACGTGGTGTACCAAGATCAGCAGCTCGGCGACGGACACGCCATCTTGCAAGCCGTCGGTTGGGCAAAGTCTCCGACAGTGGCCATCTTGTTTGGTGATGATTTGTTTTTGGGAAAGCGTTCGGGTCTGGAGCAGCTCCGAGATGCCGCGAAGCTCACCGGTGACGATCATGGAGCCTATGTTGCGTTGCAGGATATCCCACAGGAACACACGCACCGCTACGGCATCGTGACGGTAGATACGCGCCACCCCAAAGATGAACGCGTGATGAAGCTCAAGGGCATGGTGGAAAAACCGAAGCCGGAATCCGCGCCATCAACGCTAGGAATTGTTGGACGATACCTGATCCCTCAATCCGTCTTTGCAGTACTTCCGAAGGTCTCGAATGGTGAAGGTGGGGAAATCCGTCTTATCGATGCGCTCATCGCCTCACTTTCCACAACACCTGTCCACGGCGTGCACTGCGAAGGCATCCGTCTCGATACGGGGACACCGGAAGGGTTCAGAGAAGCTGTGAAGATCTTTGAGTAATTGTTATTTGCTATCGAGAAGCTGCAATAGATAGCTGCGTATTCGCGCTACAGCAACACTGAGCTCGGGTCCCTGAACTCCTATAGCGGGCACATTGGATAATTCCAGTACACGTGCACAGCGAACGATGGCCCAGTTGGAGAGCTCACGCTTCCCATCTCTCATGCCGCCAACATATTCCGGACTAAGGTTGGCTGCTTTCTCAAGATCAAGACCCTTCTCCTCGGCGAGACGAACGATGAGAGGGCCGATCTGGGCATCCTCAGCCTTTCTCTCCTGATCGTTATTGTGAGAAAGTTCAGTCATAGACTGATACTAATCCTGACACTTGTACCCAAACGGAGGAACCCGGTAGTTGGGGCGATTGAAGGAGTAGTTGAGGCACTCGCTCCCTTTTGCAGGGCCGCCAATCTCGATTCTCGACCGGCGGTGCGTATCGCGATTGTACTCGTAGATTTTGTTGAGCGGCAGCAACCCGTGGATGCCGCGCTCGCCCACGTAGATGTAGGGACGAAGATTGTAGTAGCGGCGACGGTTGAGAGGGTGCAAGGCATGCGTGCTCGACCTGTGCGGGCTTTGGTCGTAGTACTCCTCCAGATCCGCGTAGTCTGTAGCAAGCGTCCTGCGCTCTATAGGGCGGCGCTGACGGAACTCCCACGGATGAACATCATAGGACGCCTCGGCAGCCGGAACGGTACAAACGAGGGCGAAGGCGATGGCTGAGAAGAGACTGATCGTAGAACGCATATTAATAGTATAATTTGACAAAATGGCAATTATAGTAACATTTACTATATAGGAGTCAATAGCCAGTTTTCGGGAAAGTCCTACTATTTGTTTTATTCTATATATATGTTATAATATCACTAATATCCACTTCCTCACACTCAGTATGAAGAATCGTCAGACGATTATTGCCGCGCTTGCCGGCGTCCTTGCAGGCACCATTATTGGCGCAGGAGCGCAGTACTCCACACAGGTGATTTCCTACCGTTATACGGATCAGGACAACTACCGCGAGATCTTCCAAAAGCGCGACCTCTA
>Ga0194120_10002321_pt1 | contig 32908 bp, 35 predicted proteins | sample TA2MahCa65mmetaG_FD_148642 | JGI IMG/M metagenome (GOLD analysis project Ga0194120, IMG submission 148642) | Freshwater microbial communities from Lake Tanganyika, Tanzania - TA2015019 Mahale Deep Cast 65m | ecosystem: Environmental > Aquatic > Freshwater > Lake | place: Tanzania: Lake... | reverse complement strand
CCGCCCGCAAACCAATGGCAAGGCCGAACGGGTCATCCGCACCTTGATGGAGATGTGGCATGTGAAAACCGAATTCAAGGATAACTTCGACCGACAATTGCAATTGAACCGTTTCATCAACTTCTATAACACCGTCAAACCACACAAGGCTTTGAATAATTCAACTCCTTATGAAATACTCTACCAATATTTTAATCAACCACTCTGTAAACAACCCTGAGATTTCTTACAATTAAAGGAATCTTGATTAATAATATGAAACGATTAATGGATGTCATCCTTGCTTTGATTGCGCTGGTGCTGGTAATTCCTATATTATTAATAGCCTGCACTATTAAACTGACCTCGAAAGCCCCGGCTTTGTATTGGTCGGACAGGATCGGCCAGAACAATACTATTTTTAAAATGCCGAAATTCCGGAGTATGCGCACCGATACGCCAGCGTTAGCCACGCATCTGCTGCAAAATCCTGATCAATACCTTACGCCGATCGGTAAATTTCTGCGGCGCACCAGTCTGGACGAGCTGCCGCAGTTGTGGAGCATTCTCAAGGGCGATATGAGCTTTGTTGGGCCTCGTCCTGCGTTGTTTAATCAATACGACCTCATAGAGCTTAGAACGCAACAGGGGGTTCATCACTTGCTGCCCGGATTGACCGGCTGGGCGCAAATTAATGGCCGGGATGAATTACCTATTCCCCAAAAAGTAAAACTTGATGTAGAGTATATGCAAAGGCAAACCTTTGGCTTTGACTGCTATGTCTTATGGCTGACTTTTATCAGAGTGTTAGGTGGTGATGGTATTTCGCATTAACCGGTAACTCTGGTGTGGGCGCTTTCATTAGGTAATGCGAGATAGAGAATGGGTGCAAAATTAGCGCATTGGTTTATTCATCTTTCCCGCAGAACGAAAGCGGTCATTTTAATTAGCGCCGATTTCGTTTTTACGTTAATTGCGTTGAAGGAGTACATGGAAGCGAGCGAAGCCGAGCGATGTACGACGACCCCTGCGTAGCCGTAGAGGCCGGGCGTTTTGACGGAGTTGGAGCGCAAGCGTAGTGCGTAGTCAAAATGCAAGGCCATACGACACGGCGTCAAGTCATTCGCGCAAGGTCAAAATACGAAGCAAGGCGGAAGCCGATGTTTTGTGTTTTGGGCTGTAGCGGGACGAACGCAGGCCGCCGAAGGCAAACTCGCCACGTCATTTTTCGCTGCTGAAATCGGATTGGACCCCATTTCAGCTTTCGCGAAAAATAGTGGCGCGCTGGATGGGTCGCATTCTCATTACGTTTGAGCGTTTTTTATCTGCCCAAAGGCGAAACCTGGTATCTATTCGCCATAGCCCCTTTCATTGCCGTTCCCATTTTTATCAGAATGGGTCTGTACCGCGCTATAATCCGTTATATTGAAATTCGGGCCTTATGGACGATCATTCAAGCCTGTACGTTGTACGCCCTAGTATACGCATTAATTCTATATCAATCCGGCATTAAACCTATTCCGCGGACGGTAACGCCGCTCAACTGGTTAAATATCATCGTGCTGGTGGCCAGCAGCCGTTTTTTTGTGCGGTGGTGGCTGGGCGAAATTTATATTAGCTTAGGAGGCGGTAAGCCAGCCGATAAACAATTCAAAAAAAATGTGGTTATTTACGGCGCCGGCAGAGCCGGTGTGCAACTGGCTTCCGCTTTAAATCATGGCCGTGAATTCAAACCGGTTGCGTTTATCGATGACGATACTTCACTGCACAGGCGTAAGGTTAATGGACTTAGAATTTATCCTTTAAGCTTGTTGAATCATTTAATCGAACGGCATAAATTATCCGATGTACTGCTCGCTCTCCCGTCTGCGTCGCGGGCGCGTAAAAGTGAGATTATTCAGTTGCTTGAGCCGTATGCAGTCCACGTCATGTCCATGCCCGGCTTGTCCGATCTGGCGCAAGGTAAAGTCAAGGTAGACGAATTACAGGAAGTGGTCATTGGCGACCTGCTGGGCAGAGACATCGTGCCGCCCGACGAAACCTTGCTGACTGCTAACATTAAAGATAAAGCGGTGATGGTGACCGGCGCGGGCGGTTCCATCGGAGCCGAGCTGTGCAGACAAATTGTTCAGCTGAGACCGAAAGTGCTGGTGTTGTTTGAGATTTCCGAATATGCGCTGTACGCAATAGAAAAAGAGCTGCTGGCAATAGCTGCAAAAATGAATATTGCCAATGATATACAAATCGTCACGTTATTGGGTTCGGTCACTAACCGGGAACGGGTGGGACGCGCCTTAAAATCATTTGCGATCCAAACTATTTACCATGCCGCCGCCTACAAACATGTTCCTATCGTAGAAAAAAACCCTGGTGAAGCGATCTGGAATAATATTTTCGGCGCCTTACATACCGCAAAAGCCGCTATTAATGCCAATGTCGAGACGTTTGTATTAATTTCAACCGACAAAGCGGTCAGGCCGACCAATACGATGGGGGCGACCAAGCGTTTTGCCGAATTAATTCTGCAGGCGTTAAGCAGGGAAGCCGATGAAAATAATAAAAGTCCTCGCTTTACCATGGTCAGATTCGGTAATGTCCTGGATTCGTCGGGTTCTGTCGTGCCGTTGTTTCGCGAGCAAATTGCTCATGGTGGGCCGGTAACCGTTACCGATCCTCGGGCAATCCGTTATTTTATGACGATTCCCGAAGCGGCGCAGTTAGTCATCCAGGCGGGTGCCATGGGCTTGGGCGGCGATGTTTTTGTGCTGGATATGGGCGAGCCGATCCGTATTCTCGATCTGGCAAAACGTATGATTCATTTAAGCGGTTTGGAAGTAAAAGACAAAAAACGGCCAAACGGTGAGATTGAGATTAAATTTATCGGACTCAGGCCGGGAGAAAAACTGTACGAAGAATTATTAATCGGCGAAAATGTTTCGGGTACAACCCATAACCGCATCATGCGGGCCGAAGAGCACGTCATATCATGGGTGGAACTGGAAACATTAATCACTGCCCTGAAAAAAGCGAATGAGAATGAGGATTTCGAACGGGTAAGAGGTATTTTAAATACGCTGTTACCGGTTTTAAACCGCACTGTGAAGTGCAAGATGGGCTGTCGAAACGGGCTGCCGAGACAAAAAGCGCCTCAACGAACAGAAATTAAAAAAAATCCCAACCGGTAATAAAATCGGTTGGGATGTTGTTTAAACGGGTATGAGGAGGAGCCGCTTGAGTTGTAACACTCGCTTAAAGTGAATCTTAATTGCTTTGATTGCTGGTACGCATGACCATATTACTGAAAATGGCCGCACCCGCAAACAACACAGTTGAAAAAATAAATTGGCCGGAAATAAAACTCCAAACTCCTGCGACAAACAGAAGGCCAATCAAAATGTCCTTATTAATAGTACTCATTTCTTTACCTACCCTTCGTTAAAATTGAGTCAACCATACAGTCATCTGACGGTATAGTAATATCATACATGGTTTGATTTTTGAGACAATACGCCTGTTAATAAATGCATTGTTTCTCTATTTAAAATAAAATAAAAAGTCAAGAAATTTTGTTAACTAATTCACAAAACTTATACTTATAACTCGAAAGCTCCAAATTTCGACGCAAACAGCCGGCAGGGATAATTCTTGATTAATTCAATGTCTTCTGGTGTAAAATAAGCAGTTGATTTTTTTACGCTAGTGAAAACAGCTTTTTGCATAACTTTATATAAAGCTTAATGTTAGTTTTTGTCTATGCGTATTACACAGCTATCGCTAGTAGAGGTTTTATATCATTGCAGCCGTCAAAGGACCGCCACGCTATTCGTTAGGATTACGCAGTGCAAACTCATTCGACAGTATTAATCAGTCCACAAGACGGCGTCGGTAGAGACCGCTCGTTTTTAGGGTTTTTAACCGTAGTGGTGGCGCTTTTACATGCGCTGTTGGTCATGCGTTTGTTAAGCCCTAGCGAAAAAGACGAGATTAAAAAGCCGGTAAAAGTGGTTGAAGTCGTTATTCTACGGCCAGGACCGGTGGTACCCAAAGAAAAAACGGATCCGCCCGCACCGGCGCCGGTACAACCTGTGGTACAAAAAACCGTCACACCCAAAAAACAGCCGCCGAAAAAAATCGTAAAACCCGTTATCAAAAAAGAAGCCGTCGTTCCGAAAAAACCAACGCCGGTGAAGCCGTTAATTGAAGACCGTCCGCCGGTATTAACAGCGCCTATCGCATCTCCGCAAAAACCCGCATTTTCTGTTCCGCCGTCACCGCGCCCAGCCAGCAAGCCTGCGGTAAAATCGGGCAGTGGCGATGCAAACAGTAAAGGCGTCAGTTCCGGCGTAGCATTAATCTCGCGCGTTAAACCTGTTTATCCGGCGCGGGCAACTAGCCGCCATATCGAAGGCTGGGTTAAAATCGAATTTACTGTTACGCCCTCCGGCGCTGTTTCAAGCCCAAGTGTCGTCAGCGCGTCGCCGCAGGGCATCTTCGATTCGGCGGCATTGGACGCGATCATGAAATGGCGGTTCAAACCCAAGATGGTGAATGGTCAGGCCGTGACCCAGCGCGCGGTGCAAACCATCAAATTTACGTTATCAAAGTAAGGAAAAATAAATGCTTTATCATAGCTCGCCCGAAGCGGTTGTCGACGGCACCTTGTATACATTATTGGTATTTTCAATCGTGACATGGACGCTGATTTTTTTTAAATCCTGGCAGTTTTACTGGAACGGCAATTGGAATAAACAGTTTGATGAGGTATTTTGGAACGCGGAATCCTTCGATCAGGCCGATACGCTACCGGAATCGACTTTCCGAGGACCGTTGGCGCGCATAGCCAGACAAGGGTTCAACTGGTTAAAGGAGAGCAAATCGGCGGCGGCCAAACGCCTTAAATTCCGTGGTACGCCGCACGACTTACTGGAACAGGCCATGTCCGTGCAAATGCAGAAAGAGGAGCGGGCGATGGAAAGCGGCCTGACCGTACTCGCCAGCATCGGCAGTACCGCACCGTTTGTCGGTTTATTCGGTACGGTTATCGGCATTATGCATGCCATGCACAATATTACAGCCAGCGGCTCGACCAGTCTGGATATCGTCGCAGGTCCCATCGGGGATGCGCTTGTGGCGACGGCAATCGGTATCGCCGTGGCGGTACCGGCGGTGCTGGCTTATAATTTTTTCTTACGCCGCGTTAAAGTACAGCGGGGCGGTCTGGAAAATTTCGTAATTAGCTTTATGCATGCCGCATTAAGTACGGACACTATCAAATAAGGAACAGCCATGGCACTTAAAACGCATTCGGATGAAAGCGCCTTGAGCGAAATTAATGTAACGCCGCTGGTCGACGTCATGCTGGTGTTGGTGATTATTTTATTAATAACAGCGCCGCTATTAACACAATCGGTTCATGTTAAATTACCGAAAACCGCCGAAACAACGGCGAATGTAAAAGACCAGCCGTTACAATTGGCGATTGACGAAAAGGGCGTGATCAGCCTGAACAAGCAACCGTACGATTCCATGGAGGCGCTGGAAAAAGCGTTGCAAAGCGAATTAATCAAGAATCAGGAAGTAGGTGTACATCTGTACGCGGATCAGGCGGTGATGTATAAAAAAGTCGCTGAAGTAATGGCGGCAGTACAGCATGCTGGTATTGCCAAGATTGCGTTTGTGACAGTGGAAGAATAAGCAGGGATATTAATTATTACTATCTTTATTTAACAATACGTTATTAATGGATTACTATTTGCTCCGTTTGGCGGTTTTAACCAGCGTTATCCAATCTATAAACATTCAGATTTTCATTTTCATACAGCCGGCTTTTTTTCCACCCGGCGAAAACGTCTTCATGAAACATCAAATCGTTGTCGATAGCGTATTCATAGCAACTTCTAAATAAGCGGGCGGTACGAAAAGCATGTAATTCATCATCTGCGGTAATGTTTTCTACATTGCCGACTTGAAAAGTCTTATTCCTGGATTTGCCATTACAGACCCAGAATACGGTATAGCATAAATAACTTTTGTATTTGCGATGATCGTACTTAATAGTCCTGGAAACGCCGGTTACGCCGGTAGTCGTCTTGTTTTTAGGCGGTTTAAGGAAGCGTGTTTTGCTGCCTTTTAAGGCAACCAGCATTTGATCGCGCCACGTAATGGCGGCCTTTAACGATTTGGTTTTACTGCCCCATAATTTATGGGAAAAATAACGGCTGCTTTTTTTGCCGCGGCGTACAATTCTTACTTGATAACCGAATAAATCAGGTTCCGTAATATGTTTTACTTTTCCCATTGAGCTGACTCTTTTAAGTAGTGACTAGGCTATGTTGCCATTAATGCATTCTAGTTCTCAGGTTTAGTAGTTTTCTTACATATGTAAGCTTATGATTACAAATTATGGAGTCAAGTTTTTAGAAATGCAAGGGAATTTTTCACGTCAGCCAAATACTGTCCAATTTGGTGTAAAATTGAGAACCACAGCTATACCTGACTGTCTTAGTTAGTTCGTGGCTATGTCCTTATATCCTCATCCTTTTTACATTAATGGAGAATTCTTATGAGCGTTTTAGTTGGTAAACAAGCACCCGATTTCACCGTGCCTGCTGTTTTAGGTAATGGTGAAATAGTTAATTCTTTTAACTTTTCTTCAGAAATAAGCGGTAAATACGCGGTCTTATTCTTTTATCCGTTGGATTTTACGTTTGTCTGCCCCAGCGAATTGATTGCATTCGACCACCGTATCGACGATTTCAAAAGCCGCAACGTCGAAGTGGTTGGCGTATCCATCGATTCCCACTTTACCCACAACGCCTGGCGCAATACACCGGTCAACAAAGGCGGTATCGGTGCTGTTCGTTATACATTGGCGGCGGATCTGACGCATAGCATCGCTAAAGATTATGATGTCGAATCGCCTATTGGCGTCGCTTATCGCGGTAGCTTTTTGATCGATCGTAACGGACTTGTCCGTCACCAAGTCGTTAATGACTTACCATTAGGCCGTAATGTCGACGAAATGATCCGCATGATCGATGCATTGCAGTTCCATGAAGAACACGGCGAAGTTTGCCCGGCAGGTTGGAATAAAGGCGATGCCGGCATGAACGCCAGCCCGGACGGTGTTGCCGCATACCTCGACAAACACGCCGACAAGCTTTAAATTAAGCCGTTGACGCTACAGTAAAACAAGGCGTCATAACAGCGACATTAACGAGCAGAAAGATAAACTTATCTTTCTGCTCTCATCATCCTCGATTAATGATTAATTGATGCGAGCGAAAACCGTTTTCCCGCAAAGATTAAAATCTCGCAATACGGTTATGTGCATTCGGCAATAGGCTGATCCAATATTTACGCTCAAAACTTAATCCGCAGAAATTTAACCGTTATCTCTCCTCAAACGATTAAAAAGAAGATGCATCCTTGCATCAAAATTGACATCCGATTTCTTCACACGAGGAGTGAATAAGCAATTACGTACTTGGAGGTTGTGAAAATTCAATTTTCAAAAACAGCATTAATAACTCAACTGGTCTCGCTTCATAGTAAGCATGCTTCATGCCAGTTATTAGGCGTACAGCATTTTCTAATAATAAATAGTTATTAATACAATGACTTATAATATTTTCGGTTGCGGTTATAGGCAATTTATTCAGTCATTAATGTGCAAGTAAAGAGTGCAATTATTAATAAGCTGCACCAATATGGTGATAAGTGGTATAAAAGATTTGCAGCCGATACACTTTGAAAATGGCATTTAATTCCCGATTGTTGTGGTAGACATACTTGCATCATTTCATCCCATTGTTGCCGACTGGTTTCGCCAGCAATTCACTGCGCTATCGGAAGTGCAACAGCAGGCGTGGCCTGCTATTCAGGCCGAGCAATCTACCTTAATTGCCGCTCCGACTGGTTCCGGAAAGACGCTTGCGGCATTTTTTGCCGTGATTGATCGCTTGGTACAACAGGGCTTAAATTCCGCTTTGCCAGACCAATGCCAAGTGTTGTACGTTTCGCCGCTGAAAGCCTTATCCAACGACATCAACAAGAACCTTGAACATCCTTTAAGCGGTATCGGCATGGCCTTGCTGGAAGCCGGTTTGCCCTGCCCCGCCATCCGGACTCAAACACGCACCGGCGATACCAGCCAGTTAGAGCGGGCGGCGATGAAGCGGTTTCCGCCGCACATCTTGGTGACCACACCGGAATCCTTGTTTATTTTATTAACATCGGATTCGGGCAGAACGATGCTGTAAACCGTGCGCACCGTTATCGTTGATGAAATCCATGCTTTGGCGGGTAACAAGCGCGGTGCGCATTTGATGCTGTCGCTGTCACGGCTGGATGCTTTGTGTGAGCAAGCGCCAGTGCGCATCAGTCTGTCCGCTACCCAAAAACCGCTGTCGAATATTGCACATTTTTTGACGGGCAGTGCCGATAAGCCTTGCTCCATCATTGATACCGGCCATGTCCGCCAGCGCGATTTGCTGATTGAGGTGACCGGTTCACCGCTGGAAGCGGTGATGGCGAACGAGGTGTGGACGGAAATTTATGATCGCCTGGAACAGCTTATTAAAGGGCATCGCACCACCTTGATTTTCGTCAATACCCGCCGCTTGGCGGAACGCGCCGCGAAAGCCTTGGCGGATCGGCTAGGCGAAAGCGCGGTCACCGCACATCACGGCAGCCTTGCTAAGGAACACCGCTTATCCGCCGAAAACCGCCTGAAACAAGGCCAGTTGAAAGCCCTGGTCGCCACGGCATCGTTGGAATTGGGCATCGACATCGGCGATGTCGATCTGGTGTGCCAATTGGGTTCGCCGCATTCCATCGCCGCCTTCTTGCAGCGGGTCGGGCGTTCCGGCCACCGGCTCAGCGCCATCCCCAAAGGTCGTCTGTTCCCTTTGTCCCGTGACGACTTATTGGAATGCGCGGCGTTGTTGTGCGCCATTAAGCAAGACCAGCTTGATGCCATTGCTTTTCCGTAACATCCGCTGGACGTGCTGGCGCAGCAGATTGTTGCCGAAGTCGCCTGCCGGGAATGGTTGGAACAAGACTTATACTTGGCATTAAGCAAAGCGTGGCCGTATCAAAGTTTAAGCCAAGCGGATTTTACGGCGGTGGTGAAGATGCTCAGTGATGGCTATCACACCCGGCGTGGACGGCGTGGTGCGTATTTGCACCGCGATGTGGTGAATGGCGTGTTGCGCTCGCGCAAAGGTGCGCGTTTGACCGCGATCATGAACGGCGGCGCGATCCCAGACCAGTTCGATTACGATGTCATTTTGCAACCGGAAGGCTTGTTTATCGGTACATTAAACGAAGATTTCGCTTTTGAAAGCATTCCTGGCGACATTTTCCAACTGGGTAACACGTCGTACCGGATGTTGAAAATCGAAAGCGGTAAAGTGTATGTGGAAGACGCCCACGGCCAGTCACCCAATATTCCGTTCTGGTTTGGCGAAGCACCGGGGCGGAGCAAGGAGTTGTCGCAAGCCGTATCTGATTTGACATCCACCCTTGACCGCTTATTGGAACAAGGCGAAGCGCAAGCCCGCGATTTCATTAATCAGCAATTGGCCTTGCCAGCGCATGTTGCCGACCAGCTTTACACGTATCTGGCGACAGCGAAAGCCTCCTTATCCGTCTTACCATCTTTCCAAAATATTATCTTCGAGCGCTTTTTCGACGAGACGGGCGACATGCACTTTGTTATCCATTCGGTGTATGGTTCACGCATTAATAAGGCGTGGGGTTTGGCGCTGCGGAAACGCTTTTGCCGCAAATTCAATTTCGAACTGCAAGCTGCGGCGAATGAAAACAATGTCGTCTTATCCTTGGGTTCAACCCACAGCTTTCCGCTGGCGGAACCGGCGGGTTATCTGAAGGCGCAATCGGTTAAGGATGTCTTGGTTCAAGCCTTGCTCGCCGCGCCCATGTTCCCCACCCGCTGGCGTTGGGTTGCCAATACCGCATTGGCGGTGCCGCGTATGCGCTCAGGAAAAAAAGTACCGGCCATCTTCCAGCGCAACGATGCCGAGGATTTGATTGCCGTGGTCTTCCCGGACCAAATCGCCTGCGCCGAAAATATCGGAGGCGACCGCGAAATCCCCGACCACCCGCTGGTGCAGCAAACGCTGCGGGATTGCCTGCATGAACTGATGGACATTGACGGTTTGCAAGAAGTACTCAAGGGGATCGAATCGGGCGCAATTAAGATTATCCCTTGCGACTTGGCCGCGCCATCACCGATGGCGCAGGAAATTATTAATGCCAAGCCTTACGCCTTTCTTGATGACACGCCCGCCGAGGAACGCCGTACCCTGGCGATTCAGCAGCGGCGCTTCGGCAATCCGCAGGAAGCGGCGGAAATCGGCAGGTTGAATCCCGATGCCATAGCCCGGGTGCGGGAAGAAGCGTGGCCGGTTGTCCGCAATGCCGATGAATTGCATGATGCGCTGGTGATTCTCGGTTTTATGACTGAGCAGGAAGTTAATCCAGTTTATCCAAGCAATAAGGCGGATAGCCTTATCAATAACCTTGCCATGCTTGTCGAATTACAAGAGCAAAATCGGGCGGCTGTTATAGACTTGCCGAACGGTCAGAAGCTGTGGGTTACTGCCGAGCGCCTGTTTGAATTGCGAGTCTTATTTCCTGAGAGTCTATGCATTCCACCGATAGAACCGATCACAAGCAACTCCATTAATACGTCGGAAGATGCCTTGCGCGAATTGATCCGTAGCCGCTTAGAAGGCTTGGTTGCGGTCACGGCGCAACAACTAGCCGCACCGTTGGGAATGGAGATAAGGCTTATCGAACAAGCCTTATTGTCTTTGGAACAGCAAGGCGTGGTTATGCGCGGACGTTACACACCCGGCGCAACGATTGATGAATGGTGCGAGCGTGGCCTGCTGGCGCGTATCCATCGTTATACCTTAAAACAATTGCGTAACGAAATCGAGCCGATTTCGCCCGCCGATTTCATGCGTTTTCTATTTCAATGGCATCGGCTGCATGATCCGTTAACGGGTGAAGCGGGAATGGACAAAGTCTTGCGGCAACTGGAAGGTTACAACATGCCTGCGGCTTTTTGGGAACATGAAATTCTGGCGAAGCGCATCAAACCATATTTTGCCAGCGAACTGGATCAGCTTTGCGCGTAGGGAAAATTCCAGCGCGCCACTATTTTTCGCGAAAGCTGAAATGGGGTCCAATCCGATTTCAGCAGCGAAAAATGACGTGGCGAGTTTGCCTTCGGCGGCCTGCGTTCGTCCCGCTACAGCCCAAAACACAAAACATCGGCTTCCGCCTTGCTTCGTATTTTGACCTTGCGCGAATGACTTGACGCCGTGTCGTATGGCCTTGCATTTTGACTACGCACTACGCTTGCGCTCCAACTCCGTCAAAACGCCCGGCCTCTACGGCTACGCAGGGGTCGTCGTACATCGCTCGGCTTCGCTCGCTTCCATGTGCTCCTTCGATGAAGCTAAAAAATTAATACGCCGTCTTGATGTGCCAGTGCGACAGGTGATGATAGAAGTGAGAATAGCTATAGCGTCGAATATTTTTGCTAAACAATTAGGCGTTAGGTTCGGTGCCGGTAAAATAGCAGCCGTAGGTTCCAAGAAGGTCGTAGGAATAGGCGGCGCCGGAACCGCCGGAAATTCCAACGCCCAGCCTGATGATGAAGGCAATATTAGAGAAATCAGTGATACGCTCGTTGATCTCGGTTTAGCGTCGCCTTATGGTGCTTTAGGAATGACCTTGGTAAGAGCGGCCGATTATGTACTCAATTTGGAGTTATCCGCTTTACAGGATCAAGATCAAGGCGAATTGCTGTCAAATCCAAGAGTATTAACGTCCGATCGCTGTCAGGCCACCATCAAGCAAGGTACGCAAATTCCGTATCGGGTACAACAAGGTCAAGGTGCATTCTCAGTGGAATATAAAGACGCTACTTTAACTTTGGATGTAACGCCGCAAATTACGCCAGCGGGCAGCGTTGTGATGTCGTTAAAGATTGCAAAAGATGCGCTAGGTTCGGCTTCTGTCGATGGCGTTGCGATTAATACGCGTACTTTGGAAACCAATGTTCATGTGATGGATGGTGAAACCGTTGTGCTGGGTGGTATTTTCGAGGAAACATTCAACGATAACGTCAAAAAAGTGCCGCTCTTTGGCGACTTGCCGGGTATTGGATTCTTATTTAAACGGAATGTCAAACTTGACGATAAATCCGAACTGTTAATCTTTGTAACCCCGAAAATCGTTAAAGACAATGTAGCGGTTAACTGAAAGGCTTCTACTCCAATCGAAAAGGGGGCATAATGCCCCCTTTTTAATGCGTAGCCAGCCGGTCCGCTATGGTGAACGACAATATTTATTTGATAGGCTTAATGGGAGTCGGCAAAACGACGATAGGCAAACAACTAGCGAAAGCGTTGGCAATGCCATTTTACGATAGCGATAAGGCCATCAAAGACAGCACCGGAGTCGATATTCCTACCATTTTCGAATTTGAAGGCGAAGAGGGTTTTAGAGTTCGCGAAGCAAAAATGATCGAAAAACTAACCCAATTACAAGGCATCGTCATGGCCACGGGGGGTGGTGCTATATTGCGGGAAGAAAATCGTAACCATTTGAAGGAAAATGGTTTTATTGTATATTTGCATTGTTCGATCGACAGGATTTTAGAACGCACCCGGCGCGATACGCAACGGCCATTGCTAAAAACGGATAACCCCAGGAAATGCCTTCAGCAACTGTTGGAAGAACGTCAGCCTTTGTATTTATCCTGCGCCGACATTAAGATAGATACAGGTGTTCTCAGGACAAAAACAGTTATTAAACAAATTCTGGAAGCATACAGTGCAAGAAAACAAGGACATGAAGACGTTAAAGGTTGAATTGGGCAACAGAAGCTATCCTATATATATTGGTAGCGGTATTCTAGTTGATCGGCAACTTTTTACGGATCATATTAAAGGTAAGCAAACGCTGGTGACAACCAATGAAACCATCGCCCCTTTGTATCTGGAAAAAATAACAGCACAATTAAATAGTTACAATACGGCTACTGTCATTCTGCCGGATGGCGAGCAGTATAAAACCCTGGACGTTCTTAACCGGATATTCGACGCCTTATTAATGAACAAATTCGGACGAAACGCGACCTTGATTGCCTTAGGCGGCGGCGTCATCGGCGATATGGGAGGATTTGCGGCGGCCTGCTATCAACGAGGCATTGCCTTTATCCAGATTCCAACGACTCTTTTAGCGCAAGTCGATTCTTCGGTAGGCGGAAAAACCGGCGTTAATCACCCATTAGGTAAGAATATGATCGGCGCATTTTATCAGCCGCAATGCGTGATTATCGACACGGATGTGCTGACTACCTTGGATGAACGCCAATATTCCGCGGGTCTGGCGGAAATCATTAAATATGGTTTGATCCGGGATGCCGCGTTTTTTCAGTGGCTGGAAGAAAACTGCGATGCATTAATGGCGAGGGATAAAATCGCTTTGGCGTACGCAATAGAACAATCTTGTATTAATAAAGCCGAAGTGGTGTCGGAAGATGAAACCGAAACTGGCGTAAGAGCGACTTTAAATCTAGGCCACACGTTCGGCCATGCGATTGAAACCGGTGTCGGTTACGGAGAGTATCTTCATGGTGAAGCTGTCGCCATCGGGATGTGCCTTGCCGCAGAGTTATCAAGGCGCATGGAGTGGTTAAATAGCGCCGATGTCGCTAGAATTATCAATTTGATTAAGAGGGCTAAACTGCCTGTAGATCCGCCTAAATCATTAAGTGCTGAGGAATTTTTACAGTTAATGTCGGTTGATAAGAAAAATGTCGACGGCCAGATAAAATTAATTTTACTAAAAGCAATTGGTCAGGCGTTGTTGCCGATGTCGGTAACAGACGACTTAATTCGTGTAACTATTGAGTCATGCTCAGAATGTTAAGGCGGATTCTCTGTGAGCACCATTAATACTCAACGTATTTTCCAAGATCTCGGATATCCGTTACTAACCCGCGAACGTACGGATAAACTGGACTTGCTGCAACATTTAACCGCCAATTTGGCGCGAACCGTGGTTATTTGCGGTCCGGAAGGCATTGGCAAGTCGCGGTTGCTGCAACATTACCAAGATGCGTTTACCGACGATTCGTTGTTGTGTGTGCTAAAAGGCGACAGCCAGTTTGGCATGGAACACATTAAAGAGCAGGTCATTAATGTTATCGCTCAAAAGATACCTCAGTTCCAGGGTAAGCCTTTGCCGGAAATCTTGGAAAAGCTAACGAAACGCGATTCGTTTGCGCTTTTATTAATAGACGATGCCGGCCAGTTGGCTCCTGGTCTTATGGGAGAGTTGATCTCCTACGCAGGGCAATATCCGGCGTTAAGAATAGTGTTTGCCTTAACACACAGCGAACTGTACTTAAAAAACGGCACGGATACAGCTGTTGAAGATTGTTATCAGATAGAAATTCCCGCGCTGACAGAATTGCAATGCGCTGATTTTCTTGAGTATTTGTCGACCTTGCCCAATCCGCGCATCGACTTTAACGCTATTAATGAAACCTTTGTTGCCGAACTTTATCGTGAAACGCATGGAATTCCCGGCAAAATCTTAACAAAATTACCGCGACCGCTGAGCAAGAAAAAGCTGGATTATTCAGCGCCGATTTTGGTTGCTGCAGTCATCTCGCTCATATTAATCGCTTTGATTGTACAATGGTGGAGTTCCAGACCGAGACCGGCTGCAACCGTTGCCAGTGCGGCAAAGCTTCAAGAAATGACTGACAGACAACCGGAATCTGTTAAACCCGTGTCGCCGGTTGCTCAATATGCGCCAGTTACATCGCCAGCGCCATCTGTTGCATCACCGGCTATTACAGCCGGTAGTACAGGTGTTGCCGTCCAGCAAGCGACAGCTGGCGGACAGCCTCAACCTGCTGTTGCGGCAACGCAAACAAATACTGCGCAATTAACTCCAGCGCAGACACAGGTTCAACTCGCAGCGGCGCCAAGTAGTCAGTCGCCAGCGGTTAACATGCAGAATTTAGATGAAGGCGGGCAATGGCTGATGAGCCAGCCTGCTGAAACTATAACGTTGCAATTAATGGCCTTGCCGGATCCGCAAGCCATCATTAATGTCATGCAAAGCCATCCGGAATTAGGATCGAGCTTAAGAATGCTGAAAACCTACAGCAAGCGGGGCAAAGAGCGTTACATCCTGCTATACGGTTCGTTTGCCAATGCCGAACAAGCGAATGCGGAAGCGAAAAATCTGCCGAAAGATCTTCGCAAAACCTGGACTCGCCAAATAACCGCCATCCAGGCCGAATTACAGTCAGCCCCGCGACAACCGGATAAAGCGGCAACAGCGCCGCCTGCGCCATTAATCAAGCAGGTGCAATAGATTTTATGAGCTTATTAAAAAACGATACGTTTCTCAGAGCCTTATTAAAGCAGCCTGTAGACTACACGCCGGTCTGGATGATGCGACAAGCCGGGCGTTACCTGCCGGAATATCGGAAAGTCAGGGAGCAGGCCGGTAGTTTTCTAGGATTATGCACCAATCCTGAATTGGCGTGTGAGGTAACCTTACAGCCGTTGCGTCGATTCGATTTTGATGCGGCCATTTTATTTTCCGATATTTTAACTATTCCGGATGCGATGGGTTTGGGGTTATGCTTCACTGAAGGCGAAGGGCCGAAATTTACTGATCCAATCAAAACTATAGCGGATATCGAGCGGCTGCCCATACCCGATCCGGAAAGCGAATTGCGGTATGTGATGGATGCAGTACGATTAATAAGAAAAGAATTGCAGGACAGTGTGCCATTAATTGGATTTTCCGGCAGTCCCTGGACATTGGCAACCTACATGATTGAAGGCGGAAGCAGTAAAAGCTTTCAAAAGGTAAAAAGTCTCATGTACGCCCAGCCGAAACACATGCATGTCCTGTTGGAGAAGTTGGCGCTGTCGGTGGCGTTCTACCTGAATGCGCAAATTGCCGCGGGCGCGCAGGCTGTAATGTTGTTCGATACCTGGGGCGGTATGTTGACGACCGAAGATTACCGCGAATTCTCCTTAAATTACGCCCAGCAAGTTCGGTCATTACTGAATGTTGGCGCAGACGATAATAAAATTCCGTCCATCCTGTTTACCAAAGGCGGCGGCCAATGGCTGGAAGCCATGGCGGATACGGGTTACGACGCTTTAGGGTTGGATTGGCAGACGGATATTCAAAGCGCCCGCGCCCGTGTTGGCGAAAAAGTCGCCTTACAGGGTAATATGGATCCGGTGGCGCTTTATGCTCAGCCGGATTATATTGAAGATAAGGTAAAATCCATCCTGGCAAACTATGGTCAGGGTTCCGGCCATGTTTTTAATCTGGGTCATGGCATACTGCCCGATATTAATCCGGATCATGTAAAAGCCATGGTGGATGCGGTGCATCGATACAGTCCGGTGTATCACCGGTTTTCCAATAGCGATTAACCAAGAGGATTAAAGTATGAACGCAATAAAATATCTGCTCGCCCTGGCGCTGTTGTTAAGCGCCGGATTAATCTGGGCGAAAGGTAAAACCAAAGTAGCGCCTGTTAATAAAGAAGCGCCGGTTGATATCGTGGTAAATCGCAGCCCGACCTGCACCTGTTGTGGAAAGTGGGTTGAGCACCTGCAAAGCAATAACTTCAAGGTTAAAGATATTGTCACCGATGATGTTCAGGCCATTAAAGATAAACACGGGGTCAGCAAGGAACTGGCTTCCTGTCATACCGCCTTGGTTAACGGCTACATCGTGGAAGGGCATGTGCCTGCCGCAGACATCAAAAAAATGCTGAAAGCAAAACAACCGGCGGATATTATCGGAATTACCGTTTCGCAAATGCCCAGCGGTACGCCGGGAATGGAAATGGGCGGCAGGAAAGATCCGTACCAAGTCCTCAGCTTCGATAAGAATAACAAGCAGCAGGTATTCAGCGATTATCCGGCCGAATAATGTGGCTGGTAGGCGATATTGGCGGCACAAAAACCATTCTGGCGCTTTATGAAGCCGAAGGTAACGACTGGCAATGCCGGAAAACGGCGCGCTACGCCAGTGCAGACTACCATCAATTCAGCGAGTTATTAACCTTATTTTTGGCTGATGTTTCGGCACCCATAGATGCTGTTTGTATCGGCATTGCCGGGCCGGTGATTAATGGCGATTGCATAACCACTAATTTGCCCTGGGTTATTAAGCACAAAGAGATCGGTCGGCAAACCGGTACGGATAAAGTCTGGCTGTTAAATGACCTGGAAGCCAGCGCCTGGGGCTTGCTGGCGCTGCCCGAAACCGATTTCGTGGAACTGAATTCGTCCGCAAAACATCAGTCCGATGGCAATAAAGCCGTGGTGGCGGCAGGCACAGGATTGGGTGAAGCATTAATGATCTGTTACGGCGACGATTATCGCATTATCGCCACCGAAGGCGGTCATGCCGATTTTGCTCCGGGTGACCGGCAGCAAATCGGCTTGCTCGACTACCTGATGGATAAGCTTGACGGTCACGTCAGCTATGAGCGAGTGCTGTCGGGATCGGGGCTACATGCGATTTACGGCTACTTAAAGCAAAGCCAGTTTGCTCTGGAGTTGCCAGATACCGCGCTGCGAATACAAAAAGAAGATCCGGCGGCGGTTATTGGTATGCTGGGCGTGGCTGGCAGCGATCCGCTTTGTGTAGAGGCGCTCAAGATTTTTTGCCGAATCTACGGTGCAGAAGCTGGCAATCTAGCCTTAAAATGCCTGCCGTATTCGGGGATTTATTTAACCGGCGGCATCGCCGCTAAAATATTGCCCGCACTTCAGAAGGGTGAGTTCATTACTAGCTTCATTAATAAAGGCCGTAGCAGCAGCGTTATCGAAACTATTTCCGTAAAGGTTTGTATGAATCAGGAGGTAGGACTGCATGGCGCGCTGAATTTTCTTCAAAACAGGCTGGCGGGACAAGCTCATTAATAAATAAACGCTGAATTACTGCCGTTAAACATTCAGAAAAACACAGACAAACTTCCGGTTAATGGAATTCAAACTGATTAATAAGGACGGCTACGCCCGCCGCGGCCAACTGACATTAACGCACGGAACGGTGGAAACGCCTGTGTTCATGCCGGTGGGCACCTACGGTGCGGTGAAATCCTTGACGCCGGATGATCTAAACCAACTCGGCGCACAAATTATCCTGGGCAATACTTTTCATTTAATGCTCCGTCCCGGTATGGACGTGATTAATGCGCATCGGGATTTGCACGGGTTTATGGGCTGGAACAAGCCAATTCTGACCGATTCCGGCGGTTTTCAGGTATTCAGCCTGGGCGATTTAAGAAAAATTACCGAACAAGGCGTTACGTTCAAATCGCCCATTAATGGCAGCAAAATTTTCATGGGTCCGGAAGAATCCATGCAGGTGCAGCGCAGTTTAGGGTCTGACATTGTCATGATTTTCGACGAATGTACGCCCTTTCCGGCAACCCATGAAGAAGTCGCCCATTCCATGCGCCTGTCGTTGCGTTGGGCGGAACGTAGCAAAACCGCGCATGGCGACAATCCCAATGCCCTGTTCGGCATTGTTCAGGGCGGCATGTATGCAGACTTGCGGAACGAGTCGCTCGGCGAATTAATACGGATCGGATTTGACGGCTACGCCATCGGCGGCCTGTCGGTCGGCGAGCCGAAAGCAGAAATGTTTGCGGTTCTGGACAATCTGCACAAAAACATGCCAAATGATAAGCCACGTTATTTAATGGGCGTGGGTACGCCGGAAGATCTGGTGGAAGGCGTTCGCCGCGGTATCGACATGTTCGACTGCGTAATGCCGACCCGGAATGCCCGTAACGGCCATCTGTTTACCCGTTTCGGCGTCATTAAAATCAGAAACAGCCAATACGAAGCCGATACCCGTCCCTTGGACGAAAACTGCGCCTGTTACACCTGCCGTAATTACAGCCGGGCTTATCTGAAGCACTTGGATAAATGCGGGGAAATGCTCGGATCGAGACTGAATACCATCCATAATCTGCATTACTATCTAACGTTAATGCAAGAACTTAGGCAAGCCATCGAAATTAACGAGCTGGAACGTTATGTTAATCACTTTTACCAACAACGAGGAAAAGTTACGCCAAGTGTGTCATAATAGGCGATTAGTAAAAATAGCGATTAATCGAGGATAACAATGAGTTTCTTTATTTCTGACGCGATGGCAGCCGGATCGACTGTCGTGCAACAGCCGGGCATGGAAGGATTAATCTTTCCGGTTGCGATTCTGGTGTTCTTTTATTTCCTGTTTCTACGTCCGCAAGCGCAACGCGCCAAAGAAAAAAAACAGATGGTGTCCGCGTTGGGGAAAGGCGCAGAAGTCGTTACTGCTGGCGGTATTTTAGGTAAGGTCATTGATTTAGATGACAATTTCGTTAAGCTGGAAGTGGGCGACAACACGTTTATCCAGGTTCAACGGCAAAGCATTGAAAGCATGATGCCCAAAGGAACCTTCAAAGCCGTTACCAAAAAGGCGTCCGGTTAATCTTACATAATCCTTAATATGCTGTTGGCCGATTGACGGCCTTGAAAGCAGTCATATAAGCACGGTTTCATTGATGGAATAACACATGCAAAATAGTTTCCCGCTTTGGAAAAATATTCTGGTGATCGCAATATTTGTCTTGGGTGCGCTTTACTCCTTACCCATTTTGTATGGCGACGATCCTTCGGTCCAGATTTCCAGCCAGAACGGCTCGAAAATAGAGCCGGGCAAAGCCAGCCAGATCGAATCTGAAATAAAAGCGACCGGCGTTGCCGTAAAAGCATTCGAGTTTAATGACGGCCGCGTACTGGCGCGTTTTAATAATACCGACGATCAGCTTAAAATTACCGACCTGCTCAAAGACAAACTGGGCGATGAATTAACCGTCGCCATGAATTTGGCTCCGGCTACGCCAAGCTGGTTAAGCTCAATCGGCGCCGACCCGATGTATTTGGGTTTGGATTTACGCGGCGGTGTACATTTTCTGCTGGAAGTCGATATGGATGCCGCTATCAAACAGGCGGAAGAACGTTATACGGAAGATTTACGTATCGCCCTGCGCGAGGCGAAGATTCGCTATCAATCGGTAACTAAAGATGGCGGATATATCAAGCTTGCTTTGAAATCGCCGGAAGACAAAACCGCCGTTTTCGAGCAATTGAACAAAAATTTCAGAGGCTTAAAGGTAACCGAACCGGCCGAACAAGACCAGTTATGGTTAAAAATGTCGGAAGCGGACGAGCGCGAAATCAAGAAAAACGCCGTTGCGCAAAACATGACGACCTTGCGGAACCGGGTTAATGAATTGGGCGTGGCCGAACCGGTTATCCAGCAACAGGGCGAAGCCCGCATTGTTGTGCAACTGCCGGGCGTACAGGACACCACCCACGCTAAAGAAATTCTGGGCACTACCGCAACCCTGGAATACCGTCTGGTTGATGAAGAACACGATGCACAGCAAGCGGTGCAAGGCCATGTTCCCGTTAACAGCAAGCTGTATTACGATAAAAATAAGATGCCGGTATTGCTGGAAAAACGCGTGATCGTAACCGGTAACCAGATTGTCGATGCGTCATCCGGTATGGATCAGGACGGGCGTCCGGCTGTATTTATTACCTTGAACGGCGCGGGCGCCGGAAAAATGGGTAAATTGACGCAAACCAGCGTCGGCAAACGGATGGCGGTCGTTTTCATCGAAAACAAAACCGAAACCAAGCTGGTGGACAGCCAAAAAATACGCACCAAATCAACATCCGAAAAAGTCATCAGCATCGCCACCATCCAGGGCGTATTCAGCAAGCGTTTTCAAACCACAGGCTTGGATAGCCCGCAGGAAGCTCGCAATCTTGCTTTGTTGCTGAGAGCGGGCGCTTTGGCTGCGCCGGTCGACATTGTCGAAGAACGTACCGTGGGACCAAGCTTGGGACAGGACAACATTAATAAAGGCATGATGTCGTTCGTCGTCGGTTTTGCTTTGGTTGTTTTATTCATGTTGGTGTATTACAAAATGTTCGGCTTGATCGCCAACATTGCGCTGGTGTTCAACGTGGTTATTATTCTGGCGATTTTATCCTTGCTGCAAGCGACATTAACGCTGCCGGGCATTGCCGGTATCGTGTTGACAGTCGGTATGTCGGTGGATGCTAACGTATTGATTTTCGAAAGAATACGGGAAGAGCTCCGGAACGGAACATCGCCGCAGGCGGCCATCTTTTTAGGTTATGAAAAAGCCTTCGCCACCATTTTCGACTCTAACCTGACGACCTTATTAATTGCAGTTATTTTGTTTGCATTCGGCACGGGACCTGTTAAAGGTTTTGCCGTAACCTTATCGATCGGGATTTTGTCGTCCATGTTTACCGCAATTACCGGCACACGGATGATCGTTAATTGGCTGTATGGCAATAAACGGCTAGAGAAGATTTCAATCTAGTCTGTTAATGGCGTCAAAAGGACAACATAGTATGAAGATTACGAATATAGATTTTTTAGGCAATCGAAAATATACTCTGGGTATTTCCTGTGTTTTGATCGTCGTTTCGATCATTTCATTAATAACCAAGGGTTTGCCGTTAGGGATCGACTTTACTGGTGGAACGCTGATTGAAGTCGGCTACCAGGAAGCGGCCGATCTGCCCGGTTTGCGCAAGTCGTTGGAGGAAGCCAGTATCAACGGCGCAACCGTGCAAAATTTCGGTTCCACCAAAGAAGTATTAATTCGATTAAAACCGCAAGAAGGGGTTGGCAGCAAGGAGCTCAGCGATAAGGTATTGAAAACCATTAATAAAGATAATCAGGAAACGGCAACGCTGCGACGGGTGGAATTTGTCGGCCCGCAAGTCGGTGATGACCTGACAGAAGATGGATTTCTAGCACTGCTGTGGTCGATGATCGGGATTTTTATCTACGTAACCGCCCGGTTCGAATGGAAATTTTCAGTGGGATCCGTGGCGGCATTATTTCATGATGTCATCATTACTTTGGGAATGTTTTCGGTATTCGGCCTGGAGTTCGACTTGACGGTGCTGGCGGCCATCCTGGCGTTGATCGGTTATTCCATTAACGACACCATTGTGGTATTTGACCGGATTCGGGAAGATTTCCGTAATTTCCGCAAAGTCGAAACCCAAGAAATCATGAACATTGCCATCAACGAAACCTTAAGCCGTACCATCATCACGTCGTTGACGGTGGTGCTGGTGTTGATTTCCTTGGTTTTCCTGGGCGGGGAGGTAATCCATAATTTTGCAATTGCCTTGCTGTTTGGCGTCGTTATCGGTACTTATTCGTCGATCTGTATTGCCAGCCCGATTGCATTAATGTTGGGCGTAGGCCCGGAAGATTTGATGGTGCCAGCCAAAGAAGGCGGGCATTTGGATGGCATGCCCTAATGCTTAACTATTGCCGATCATGACGTTAAGCAAAAATTTACTAATAGACTGTTATAATTATGGTTTTTAATTGGAGTTTTAGAATCACATGGCGATAGAACGCACTTTTTCCATCATCAAACCCGATGCCGTAGCCAAAAACATCATCGGCGACATCTACAGCCGTTTTGAAAAAAACGGTTTACGCATCGTTGCAGCCAAAATGTTGCATTTAACGCAAGAACAAGCCGAAGGTTTTTACGCGGAACATAAAGAACGTGGCTTTTTTAACGATCTGGTCGCCTTTATGATTTCAGGTCCGGTCATGATTCAAGTGCTGGAAGGCGAAAATGCCGTGTTGAAGCACCGTGAGATCATGGGCGCCACCAATCCGAAAGAAGCGGCTCCCGGCACCATCCGCGCCGACTTCGCCAACAGCATCGACGAAAACGCCGTGCACGGTTCCGATGCGCTGGCGACCGCACAACGGGAAATTGCTTACTTTTTTTCCGACGATGAACTCTGCCCCCGCACTCGCTAAGGAAAAACTCATCAATTTACTGGATTACGACAGAGAAGGCTTGACCGCCTTCTTTGCCGGTCTGGGCGAAAAGGCTTTTCGCGCCACCCAATTAATGAAATGGGTTTACCAGGAAGGGGTAACCGATTTTAATCTGATGACCAATTTCAGTAAGCCCTTGCGAGCCTACTTGCAGGAACATTGCCATATTACGACACCGCAGATCGTTTTGGAAAAAGCCGCCAGCGACGGCGTTCGCAAGTGGGTTTTGGAAACGTCCTGCGGCAACCGCATCGAAACGGTGTTTATTCCCGAAGAAAGCCGCGGTACCTTGTGCGTATCGTCACAAGTCGGTTGCGCCTTGGCCTGTACGTTTTGCTCGACGGCGCAACAGGGCTTTAACCGCAACTTGACGACAGCAGAAATTATCGGGCAAGTCAAAGTTGCGCAAGACCGCTTGGGACAGTCTGCCAAAATCACCAACGTGGTAATGATGGGCATGGGCGAGCCGCTATTAAATTTCGACAATGTGGTTGCCGCCATGCATTTAATGATGGACGACTTTGCCTACGGCTTATCCAAACGCCGGGTAACCATAAGCACATCGGGCGTAGTGCCTGCCATGTACCGGTTAACGCAAGTTTGCGATGTCAGTCTGGCGGTATCATTGCATGCAGTGACCAACGAATTGCGCGATCAGCTGGTGCCTATTAATAAAAAATATCCTCTGGCTGAATTAATGGAAGCTTGCCGGGAAAATGCCAAGCTCGCGCCGCGCCGGACGATAACCTTTGAATACGTGATGTTGAACGGCATTAACGATTCGCTTGAAGATGCGCATGGATTAATTAATCTGCTCCGCACCGTGCCGTCAAAGTTAAACTTAATTCCGTTTAATCCGTTTCCGAACTCCCCCTATACCTGCGCAAGCAATAACCGTATTAATCAATTTAAAACCCTGTTGAATAAAGCCGGTATTGTGACAACGGTGCGGAAAACGCGAGGAGAAGATATCGACGCGGCCTGCGGCCAGCTGGTGGGACAGGTTGCCGATAAAAGCCGCAGACATTTAAAAATAAAACCAGCGAGTGTCGATTATGCAGCCTAACAGTATGAAAATAAAAACGTTTACGATCGTTTTATGGTGCGCGTTCAGCTTGCCGGGGTGTAGTTTGCTGTCTTCGGACAAACCGGCGGAAAAGCCGGCTGACATTTACTTACAGCTTGGTATTCGCTACATGGACATCGACAAGCTGGAACTGGCTAAACAAAACTTACAGAAAGCGGTCGAAAAAGATCCCAACAATGCCCGCGCGCACAGCGCTTTGGCGTTTTTAAACGAAAAAATTAATCATTTCGATGAAGCCAAGCAACACTACGAAGCGGCTGTAACCATTGCGCCGGACGACATCAGCGTACAGAACAACTATGGCCGTTTTCTATGCGAACGCCGCCAGTTCGAGCGCGGCTTGAGTTATCTGCAGCAAGCGGCCGGAAATTTGTTGAATGATCGCTCGTGGATCACATTAACCAACTCGGCGCGTTGCCATTTGGGCATGGGACAAAGGCCGCAGGCAATTAACCTGCTGAAACAGGCGCTACAGTTAAACGAACAATACCCGGCCGCACTGCTGGAAATGCAAGAAATCAGTTACCAAACAGGGGATTATCGCGCCGCTGAAGAATATTTGCAGCGCTATCTCGGTGAGTCTAAGCATACGTCGGAAACGCTGTGGATAGGTATCCAGACCGAAGAAGCCTTGGGCAATATGTCGCTCGCCAACGAATACCGGAATCTGCTGCTGGAGAAGTTTCCCAATTCCAATGAAGCGAAACAAGTATCAGGGATTCGCTGAACCGATTAATTAATCATGGTAAATATTCAGGCAATTCGCGGGATGCATGATGTGCTACCCGGTCAGACACTACTTTGGCATTATGCGGAAGGTGTCATTAAAGAGGTGTTGTCCAGTTACGGTTACAGCGAAATCCGTACGCCAATCGTCGAAAAAACCGAGTTATTCAAGCGCTCCATCGGCGAAGTTACCGACATTGTCGAAAAAGAAATGTACACCTTTGATGACCGCAACGGCGACTCGTTAACTTTACGTCCGGAAGGCACTGCTGGTTGTTTGCGCGCCTGTCTGGAACACGGTTTGCTGCATCACCAAACCCACCGGCTGTGGTATTACGGACCCATGTACCGGCATGAGCGCCCCCAGAAAGGCCGTTACCGCCAATTTGTGCAGCTTGGCGTAGAAACCTATGGGATGGCGGGGCCGGATATCGATGCGGAATTAATCCTGTTAATGCACCGCCTGTGGCAAAAGCTAGGTGTCCGCGACAAAGTCAGGCTGGAACTCAATACCTTGGGCACTATTGAAGAACGCATGGGTTACCGAGATGTGCTGGTGGCGTATTTTCAACAGCACAAAGATCGGTTAGATGAAGACAGTTTGCGCAGGCTGAACACAAATCCGCTGCGGATTCTGGATAGCAAAAACCCGGAGATGCGCGAAATTATCGCCCAAGCTCCTGAATTAATGGCGCATTTGGGTGAAGATAGCTTGGCGCATTTCAAGGCTATTACCGGCATTTTGGAAGATTTAGGCATCGCTTATACCATTAATACCCGTCTGGTGCGCGGCCTGGATTACTACGGCAAAACCGTGTTTGAATGGGTAACGGACGCGCTGGGCGCGCAAGGGACCGTCTGCGCGGGCGGACGATACGACAGTCTTATCGAACAGTTGGGCGGCAAGGCAAACTTTGCCGTCGGCTTTGCCATGGGCATGGAACGTTTACTGGCGTTGCTGGAATTGCGCGACAACATTCCATTAATGAAAACGGTTGATGCATATTTGATCCGCGTCGGGGACAAAGCGCAGCGGGCCGGCATGCGCCTTGCCGAAACCCTCCGCGACGAACTGCCCGGTCTCAAGCTGGAAATCTCGGTAGATGGCGGTAGTTTCAAAAGCCAGTTTAAAAAGGCGGACAAATCCGGCGCAGATTTTGCGATCATACTGGGGGACGATGAAGTCGAATCCGGCCTGATCGGCATTAAAAACTTGCGTCAGGATCAAGCCCAGCAAAATTTACCGGTAGCGGAAGTCATTAATCTATTGCGTACGCGGATAGAGTGACGAAACACGCTACTGGTCGAATTGCCAAGGGCGGCAGCAATAAATTAGGCCGATTGAATGCAATAATCGCCTGTTATTAATGATAAAATCTAGCAATACAAAATACAGAGAACGGCAGTGGCAATTTACGATACAGAAGAAGAACAGCTTGAAGCAGTAAAAAGATGGTGGAAAGAAAACGGTACCTCCACCGTTGTCGGTTTGGTTATAGGCGTTGCCATCATTATCGGCTGGAATTATTGGCAGGGATATAAAAAAGAACAGGCCAATCAAGCATCTGCAATCTATGATGAATTAATGAGTGCTGCTGAAACCGGCCAAAACGAAAATGTGGATAAATTGGCGAAACGCTTGCAGGAACAATATGCAAGCAGCAAATATAACACTTACGGCAGCTTGTTTCTGGCTAAAGTGAAGGCCGAGAAAGGCGATTTAAACGCTGCAAAAGACATCTTAAAAAAGATTATTGATAGCAAAGACAAGGAACTCAGCCATATTGCGCGGATTCGTCTAGTGCAATTAATGCTGGCTAGAGGGGAATACGAGCAGGGCTTGAAAGTCATTAATGAAGTAGACCAGTCGCAGGTGGCCAAATTTTCCGATAATTACGATGAGTTGGTGGGCGATTTGTACGTCGGCCTGGATCGTTTGGAAGAGGCGCGCACCGCGTATCAGAAAGCACTGAAAAATGGCTACCGGTCACCGTTATTGCAGTTGAAAATCGACGATCTGACCGCACCTGAAAAACTGCAAGCCAAATAATTCTAATGCGTTTACTGCTTCTCATTCTGTCGCTAATGCTGGCCGGTTGTTCCGGTATGGATTCGGTTAAAGAGGGTTTGTCCGGCATTAAGGATTATTTTACCGGCGGTGCGGATAATGCCGATCCGCCCAATGAATTAATCGAATATAACCCGGAAGCTACGATAGACATCGTTTGGGAGGTATCCGTCGGCGTGGGTACCGATGAACAAACCTTAAAGCTGGTGCCTGCCGTGGGTAGCGGCAGAGTCTTCGCCGCCGACCGTAACGGCTTGGTGCAAGCCAGGGATGTCAGCACCGGCAGTTTGGCTTGGGAAGTCGTCCTGGAAGACGAACATGAAAACAATCTGCATTTTTCCGGTGGGCCAGGCGTCGGTTCCAACGCCGTGGTGTTAGGCACCAACGATGCGGAAGTGGTGGCGCTGGACATTAATAACGGCAGCCAGCTGTGGAAAACTAGGGTTTCCAGCGAAGTGATGTCGGTGCCGGTTATCGCGGCAGGAATCGTCATTTTACGGACTACTGACGGCTCCGTGCTTGCTCTGAATGAAAAATCCGGGCAAAAAATCTGGAGTTACGAGCACAATGTTCCCGCATTATCCGTGCGGGGAACGGGCGCGCCATTAATTATTGAAGACACTTTAATTGAAGGTTACGACAACGGTAAATTAATGGCTTTGCAACTGGCCGACGGCAAGTTTATCTGGGAATCGAGCGTTTCCGTGCCTAAAGGCAGGTCGGAGGTTGAGCGCTTGGTTGATATCGATGTCGATCCCATTGAATCGCGTGGTGTTATTTACCTTGCCAGTTACAACGGCGGGGTCATGGCGGCATCTATTTTGGATGGCGACGTCATGTGGCGTAACGAGTCGGTTTCTTCTCACACCGGTTTGGCGCAGGACGACCAGTATCTGTATATCTCCAATTCCGACGGCCATGTTCTGCAATTAGACAAGCGAACCGGCTCGTCGCTATGGGAACAGAAAGATTTGCACGGACGGCAGTTAACAGCGCCAGTCGTGTATCAAGGCTGCGTCGTCGTTGGCGACCTGGAAGGTTACGTGCATTGGCTGAGCACCTCGGACGGCCATCAAGTTGCCCGCGTTAAAATTGCCGGTGACGCCATCGACGCCAAGCCGGTTGTGGAATCAGGCACAGTCTTTATTTACGCCAAAGATGGAACGGTTGCGGCGTTAAGAGCCAGATAATTCATGTTACCCGTCATTGCCCTGGTGGGGCGCCCCAATGTGGGTAAATCCACGTTATTCAATTACTTAACACGCAGCCGCGAGGCGTTGGTGGCGGATTATCCGGGTCTTACCCGCGACCGCCAGTACGGCCGTTTAAAACACGGCAACCGCGCCTGCATTATTGTCGATACCGGCGGCATTGCCGACGATGCCAACGGCATAGAAAATCTGTCCAAAAAACAGGTCGAAATCGCGCTGAAAGAAGCGGATGTGATCGTTTTTTTAACCGACGCTCGGGAAGGACTCAGCGCATCCGACCGAACTATTGCAGATAGTTTACGCAAACTGGAAAAACCCGTCGTGTTAGCCATTAATAAGATCGACGGCTTAGAAGCCAGCACTGCCGTAACCGATTTTTACGGTCTGGGTCTGGGCGAGCCGGTCGCCTGTTCATCGGCTCATGGCCGCGGCATACCGGAATTGCTGGAAACGGTCGAAAAGTTGCTGCCAAAAGACAACGAAGCGGGCGAAGATAGCCAAAGTGGCATTAATATCGCCATCGTCGGCAGGCCGAATGTCGGTAAATCCACCCTGGTAAACCGCTTGTTGGGTGAGGAACGGGTCATTGTATACGACCAGCCCGGCACCACGCGCGACAGTATCTACATACCTTTTGAACGTAATGACAAAAAGTTCACCTTGATCGATACTGCGGGTATGCGGCGGCGCTCGCGCATTGCTGAAACCATCGAAAAATTCAGCATTATCAAATCGATGCAGGCCATCGAAAAAGCTCATGTCGTGATCTACCTCATCGATGCGCGCGAAGGCATTACCGACCAGGATGCGCATCTCTTGGGTCTGGTGTTAGAGGCTGGCAGGGCATTAATCATCGGCCTGAACAAATGGGATGGCATTACCAGCGATCAAAAAAACCTAGTGCAGCGGCAACTGGATGTCAAGTTGTCATTTTTGGAGTTTGCAGAAAAACATCCGATCTCGGCTTTGCACGGTAGCGGCGTAGGCAAATTGTTCGATGTCGTGCATAGCCTGTACGACTCCGCTATGATTAATCTGGCAACGCCGCTGTTAACCCGGATTTTGAAAGAAGCCACCGATGCACATCAACCGCCGCTGATTAATAACCGCCGGATAAAACTGAAATACGCTCATCAGGGCGGAAGGAATCCGCCCGTGGTCATTGTCCATGGTGTACAAACCGATGCGTTGCCGATTTCTTATAAGCGTTATCTGACCAATTACTATCGGCAAAAATTGCACCTGTCTGGTACGCCGATACGCCTGGAATTCAAATCGCCTATTAATCCGTTCCAGGGACAAAAAAACAAGCTGAGCGAACGTCAGCTAGAAAATCGTAAGCGTTTGATTAAAAATAGAAAAAAAGACAAACATTAATAACCGGGCAATAGCATGGCGACCATTAAATTCCAAGGTAATCCGTTACACACTAATGGCGAACTACCCGCAGTGGGCGTTAAAGCGCCCGATTTTTCGCTGGTGAGCGGTAAGTTGAAAGACGTGAGCTTGGCGACTTACAAAGGCAAGAAAAAAATCTTGAATATAGTTCCCAGCCTGGATACGCCGACTTGCGCGATGTCCGCCCGCAAATTCAACGAAAAAGCCGCTAAGCTGGACAATGCCGTGGTATTAATGATTTCTGCCGATCTGCCCTTTGCCCAGTGCCGTTTTTGTGAAAGCGAAGGGTTAAACAACGTCATTCCATTATCAACCTTCCGTTCCAGTTTTGCGGTTGATTACGGCGTTCAACTGACCGACAGCATTCTGGCCGGCCTGACGGCGCGCGCCATTGTTATCATTGACGAAAACGACAAGGTGCAGTACACACAATTAGTGGAAGAACTTGCCGACGAACCCGACTACGACAGCGCTTTAGCGGCGTTAGGCCAGACGTCACTGTAAAAGACGGTTGCCCGCCCATAACTGCGGATTAATGGTTGCCTAAACCAAAAACAACCGCATTAATGAATTAGCGATTAAAATAAGCGCAATTTTTTATTAATTTGCGTCTATCGTGCTGAATATTATCTGGATTTGCTTTTTTCTTGCCGCTTTCTGTACGGCCTTAATAAAGCTGATTTTTTTTGGCGATCAGCGAGTCTTCGGCTTGTTGATGGAAGCCCTGTTCACCCAAGCTAAAGCCGCGTTTGAGATTTCACTTGGATTAACGGGGGTGTTGTCGCTGTGGCTCGGCATCATGAACATCGGCGAACGCAGCGGTTTCAACCAATTGTTGACGCAATTCCTCACGTCTTTGTTCGCAAAGCTCATGCCCGATGTCCCTAAAGGCCATCCCGCCCTTGGCGCAATGGTGATGAACATTAGTGCCAATATGCTCGGTTTGGACAATGCCGCCACGCCATTGGGCATTAAGGCGATGCAGGAATTGCAGACCTTAAACCCCAAGCCCGACACCGCCAGCAACGCGCAAATCCTGTTCTTGGTGATTAACACCTCCGGCGTGACCTTATTCCCGGTGACCATCCTCACCTACCGCGCCCAACTGGGTGCAGCCAACCCGTCGGATGTGTTCATCCCCATCTTAATCGCAACGTATATTTCCACCTTGACCGGCCTGTTGGCGGTGGCCTGGGTGCAAAAGATTAACCTGCTGGATAAGGTTATCCTGGCATATCTGGGCGGCTTTACCGTGGCCGTCGGCGCATTGCTGGCGTATTTCGCCGCCTTACCACAAGCGGAGATGCTGGCGCAATCGGCACTCATGAGCAATGTCATCCTGTTTTCGCTGGTCATCGTGTTTATCGGCGGCGCGGTATACAAAAAAATCAACGCTTACGATGCCTTTGTTGACGGCGCAAAGGAAGGCTTCCAGACCGCCATCACCATCATCCCCTATCTGGTCGCCATGTTGGTGGCCATAGGTGTGTTCCGCGCCAGCGGCGCGCTGGATTTGATGGCGGACGGCCTGCGCTTTGCCGTCCGCGGCTGCAACCTGGACGACCGCTTTGTCGATGCCATGCCCACGGCACTCATGAAACCCTTCAGCGGCAGCGGCGCACGGGCGATGATGATTGATGCCATGAAAACTCACGGCGCGGATTCCTTCGCCGGGCGTTTATCATCCATCGTCCAAGGCAGCACGGAAACCACCTTTTACGTGCTGGCGATCTACTTTGGCTCGGTCGGCATCAAGCACATCCGCCACGCCGCCGCCTGTGGGATAATGGCGGACTTAGGCGGCATTATCGCCGCAATTGTTGTGGCTTATTGGTTTTTTGGATAACAACTTAGAATGTAGGATGGATAAGAGAAGCGCATCCATCACTTGGAGACATCGAATATGACGATTGATTTTGATGGATGCGCGATGCTTATCCATCCTACTTTTAAAGCCAAACGATGACCGAATACCGCCGACTGTTTATCCCAGGTGGCAGCTATTTCTTTACGGTTGTCACCTATCAGCGGCGACCAATCTTCAATGAACCTCGTTATGTTAATTTGCTAAGGGAAGCCTTCAAACATGTCAAGGAGACCAAACCCTTTACTATAGATGCGATAGTCATTTTGCCCGATCACCTTCATTGCCTCTGGCAATTGCCGGAAAACGACGACGATTTTTCCGGGCGTTGGCGGGAATTCAAAAAATACGTTTCCAAGCGTATCGGTGCAGATGGCAAACGTCCCAAGGAAAAAGACGTTTGGCAACGCCGATTTTGGGAACACGCTATCAGGGACGAAAACGATTGGCGGCGGCATATTGATTACATCCATTACAACCCCGTCAAGCACGGCTTGGCAGCGTCCCCAGCGCAATGGTCGTATTCGTCATTCCAAAAGGCTGTAACAGCGGGTTGGTACGACAGCCATTGGGGTTCTAACGGCCAACCAGAAAACATCAAGGACATTGAGTTAGAATAAGATGGCAAAATAATCCATGTAATTGTTAATAAATCGCGGATTTGCAGGATGGATAAGCGTAGCTCATCCATCATTTGCAGGGGCGAGTAGGAGATTGATTTTGATGGATGCGTTACACTTATCCATTCTACATACTCGTTATTCAGGTTCCATTGGTATCGTTGTCCCGGAAAAAAAGGAAGGAGCAACCATGGCTCGTCCTATATGAAAAATTCAAAATGGATTGTTGCATATCATTTTCTTGTACAAGAACTGCATTCAGCTGGGCAGGAATCTGAAGGATTTTTAAGAATACAATTACCCTCAAAAGGGCTGTCTCCTATTTCAGGAAAAGGTTCAGGTTCGTTTTGTTTTACATTACCATCTTTATATTCCCATCTTTATATTCCCATTTACCATTTACACAAACTGGATATTGACAAGGTTTGCCAATATAACGACAGCCAAATTCTTTAGGTTTTGGATGAGGACAATCACTATTCCTTCTCGTAGGAACTGATTCCGTAGCCAGTTCTTGTTCTTTTTTATTTACACCAGGATGCTTTTCTGGATCAATTTGAAATTGACTAGAGTCTGTTGACAATTAATATGAGATAATTACGCCAATTAATTGAATAGGTTGGCGAATGTTAAGAACGATGCTGCGGGATGACCAGTGGGAACGGATTGAGCAGATGTTGCCGGGCAAAAAGACTGATCGGGGACACACGGCGGCGGACAACCGGTTGTTCGTGGAAGCGGTGCTGTGGATAGCCAGGACAGGTTCGCCGTGGCGGGACTTGCCAGACGAGTTTGGCTTTTGGAACAGCGCCTACAAGCGTTTTGCGCGTTGGTCGGATGCGGGAGTGTGGCAACGGGTGTTTGCGGAATTGTGCAAAGACGCTGATTTTGAGGAAATATTCATCGACAGCACCATTGTCCGTGCCCACCAGCATG
>Ga0194120_10002320_pt1 | contig 32915 bp, 29 predicted proteins | sample TA2MahCa65mmetaG_FD_148642 | JGI IMG/M metagenome (GOLD analysis project Ga0194120, IMG submission 148642) | Freshwater microbial communities from Lake Tanganyika, Tanzania - TA2015019 Mahale Deep Cast 65m | ecosystem: Environmental > Aquatic > Freshwater > Lake | place: Tanzania: Lake... | reverse complement strand
CCCATCGAACGAGCAGCTTGCTCAAACCGCGAAAGCCGCATAGCATTCAGGCCAGCAACGCCGATTTCCGCTTTTCAACATCAAGCGGGACATCCCCTTTTTCGACAAGGACATTTGGAATGTTAACGCGCGACGAAGTCGTTTGGGGATATCGATATATTTTCGGCAGAGAGCCCGAGGATGAGGTGACCCTCAATAGTCATGCCATGGCCGTCGCCGACTGGCGCCAATTTCGACTCCACCTTCTTAGATCGCATGAATTCGCCGGCCTCTATGGCTCCACCTTACCGGAATTTGAGATTTCTCGTTGGTTTGCGGCCCCTGTGTTTTCAGGGCAGAGAACTATTTGGCTCAATCTGGATGACCGCTATGTGTCGATGGAGTGCTTGCATGGAGTCTTTGAGCAGGATGAGACGAATCTCGTTCGGGAATTGCTGAAGCCCGACCACGTGTTCTTCGATATTGGCGCCAATATTGGGTGGTTCACCTTTTTCGCGTCGACGATCCTCGGCGAGGCTGGACGTATCCACGCATTTGAGCCGTGTCGGCCGGTTGTCGATTATCTGCGTGGCGCTGTTGCGATGAATCGGCTTGAATCAATGATCCAGGTACATGATTTTGGCCTTGATCGCGACGAGGGCGCGGGGCTGCTGGGGTGGGAACCCGAGACCCACAATCCCGGGCATTCCTACCTGGTCGACACAGCTTCCGCCGGCGTTGAAACTCAGCCGGTCCAATTGAAATCGCTCGATCATCTTGGCCTTGGACGCGTTGATGTCATCAAGATCGACGTCGAGGGCGCCGAGTTGCGTATTTTCCAAGGCGCTCAACAGACGCTCGAAGAAAATCGGCCTGTCATTTTGGCGGAGCTATTCCCCGAGCAGCTTCAAAAAGTCTCGGGAGCGAGCGTCGACGATTTTTTCTGTTGGTTCAAAGCCCGCAACTATACTGGGTTTCTCGTGCGCAACGGCCGAGCGGACGAGCAAACCGAAACGTTTCCGCAACAATGGCCAAGCGACCATTGCGGCATTCTGCTTCGTCCTGGCGAAGTTTAGGATCCGCGATCGATGACGGTTACGGGAACGCCGCGCTCAGGCCGAATTTCACCTTGACGCCTTCTCGTCCCGGTAGTGTGCAGCTCTGACCGGGCAGGGCGGAGGGCAGCGTCAACGCATTGAGTACGTCGCACGCATGAAGGCCGTACATACATTCGCGCGACATGCAGGCGTTGAGAGCGCGCGCGTCGAAACCGACGCACGGGCTGCAAATGAGCTCCCGAGTCACAATGCGGTTAGAGGCGCCGATTGGCGCAAAACGTGCCGCGGGAGAAGGACCGAACACAGTAAGGATCGGCTTGACGGTCGAACATAGGTGGGCGCTGCCGCCGTCCACCGCAACGACAAGATCAAAGCCTGTGAGCCATTGCTCGAGCGCACGGAAATCGTTCCCGCCCACAAAAACGTTGTTTTTTGAATCTAAGCCGATCGCGCGGGCAATCATGCCACCTTCCCAGATTTCGGAAGGTCCGACCAATATCTCTACCTTCGTCCCGCAGCGACGCAACGTCTGGCCTAACTCCGCCCAGTTGAGCGGCGACCATTTCTTGAAAGGAAAGCCCGTGCCGATTGCAAAGACGACGGCCTGCGGGGTGCGCGGAAAAGTCGGACATTGTTCGCCGAAAAAAATCTCGTCAATATCGTAAACGCCCGAAACTGGGATAACCGCAGACTGTTCGAGCTGCGACTGGTGGCGACCTGGACGATCCTCGATGAACAGCGCGTAATCGGTCCACTCACTGAAATTTTGCGGCGTCAGAAAGCCATCGCATCGCAAAAACAGCACCACGTCAAAAGCGCGCAGCGTGCCCAGCGCCCTGTATGCCTCAGTCCACTTCGATCCGGCGAGCTTCCTGTGAAGGTGAGGAAGATCGAGGGGGACAATCTCAAGCTGAGGAAAATGATGACGCGCAAGGGGGATGGTGCCCGAGGCGATGTAGAGCGTCAACTCGTGCTGTCTCGCAAGCAGTCCACGTATCGCCGGTATCGCGATGATGAAGTCGCCAAGATGATCAGGTTTTACGATAGCGATCTTCATCTTTTTTCTCGAGCGGAAGCGACGCAGTCGCGCTAGCAGCATGCATCAGCTTTTGTGATGTCGCGATCGCCTCGCCCAATTTGCACAAATGCGCCATCTGCGACTCAACGAGGCGCAGTTGTGCATTATTCTGTCGCCAATTTTCGGTCTCCTTGGACAGGGCTTCGCTGAGCATAGCCGCTTCCCGCCGCAGGAATTCGATCGCCAACAAGGTGTAGTCGGCCGAATATGGATCGGGCATTTTCTTCTTGGCGACTGCTGAGATATCGAAAACCTTTTTCGGATAGGGCGGCGTCTGAACGAGCTGCGCCACAAACTCTTCCGTAGTGTTCGGAAGCGCGCCAAGCATGGAGCTTTGCGAGGAACGAAAGATACCGGCGATCCTTTTTCTTAACGTGGAGCGAAGATGTCCCGCTAACGGAACAATCCATCCTTCGGGGTCTTCCGAATAAACTTCCAGCCCTCGGGCACCATGGACCGCCTGGGCGAGAAAAGGGGAGATATCGACGTCGAACCCCGCGCGTCCATCTCCCTTGCCAAGCGCGGCGAGATCGGGCCGATATTTGTCTGCGACGTGACGGCCGATGAAACGCCTTTCCAGAAAAGCAAGGATTACAACTGGCCGTTGTGGATTGGCCCGATCCCAGACCCATCCTCGCAGCCTGCCTGTGCTGTATTCGTCAATAAAGCCTTCCAGCGTCGAATCTTTGAGTTTCCTTCTGACCGGCTTCAAGAACGCATTCGTGGGAATCTCGTGACAATCGAGAGTCCTTTGCGTGCCGATCATGGTGCGCAAGGCGAAGCTCAGATGGTCGGCGAGCAACAGTTCCGGCGCGAGCGACCGAAGATCCAGGGCAAAACGTCGCAGAGGCGCATCGTCCGACGCCGACGCCGGAAGCAGGTGGCTTTCATTCAACACAGCGATGCTTCTGTCGTTCACCGCCACCCACGAAGGGACACATTTCGGCGAGAGCTGGCCAAGTATGACGCCCTGCTCGATTTTCTCAATTTTTGCGGCGTCAAGCGCCGCTTCGTACTCTCGTTCGGCGCATAGACGGGGAGCGTCAGAGGTCATCGTTTCATTCCGCTCAGCACCTGAGAGCTTTGGATCAATGCGGCAGTACCTGTCTCAAGACATTAAGGTACTCGTCAAAACTATAATCACTTGCGCGCGCCTTCAGTTGCGCTGCGAAAGTCCCATTATTACTTTGCACTAGAGCGGCACAATCGACAAGGCCCTGAACGACGGATTTCATGTGGTAGGGATCGACGAGAATGCCGAGACAGCCGCATACTTCCCGCGACGCGCCGGTAACCGAAGCAAGGCAAGGCAGACCATAAGCCATCGCTTCCAACAGCGGTAGGCCAAAACCTTCTAGATAGCTCGGATAAGCGAAAGCAGCCGCATTGGCGTAAAGCCAAGACAGTTCTTCGTCGGAGACAAAGCCTAGCAGCTCCACGCCGTCGAACAAGCCTGCCGCCTCATGTATTTCTTCCCAACCCAACCCATTGCCGCCTGCGAGCGCCAATTTCCAGCCCTGTTCATAGAGCCCGCTCAGAGCGAAAGCATGAATGAGGCCGACGAGATTTTTGCGCATCTCCATGCTTCCAACGAACAGAAAAAAATGTTTGGAGCGCAGATCCCACGGGCAGTCCTTTGGAGGCTGCTTCGGCAGCTTGCGAAGATACAACGGAACAGTGGTGATCTCACTTGCGGGAATGGAGAAATTCGCGCGCAAAATCGCCGTGCAATGATGGCTGATACTCAGAACGCGGGCGCGCGAACCGAGTAATTTGCGAAACGCGCGCTCATAGCACTTCGTTACCACAGGAGAATGCCAACTCGGGTTGGTAAGCGTGCTCAGGTCGAGCACGAATACGACGTCCGTCTCGAGAATTTCGTGAAATAGGGTATATATTGGATCAAAAAAAATCATAGGCGTCTTGTCTTCACGCGGCCTAGAAACAAGACGGAGTTCGTCGTCATGCGCGGAGCCGGAAGCCCACGATCCTACGTAAGAGAAAAACTCTTGAGCGATGCTCCGGCGCTCTTCGTCGTTTTGGGGCATTGAACGTAGCGCGCCGCAATAGCTCGTCCGCAGTTGAAACTCAGTCAATGCGGCGTAGGTGTCCATCGCAATATGGTAGATCGCGGTCTTATTGACGCAAGTCGGAGTCATTTCTAACACGAGCTGCCGCGACATCTATGAACCCAGCCCTATCGTCCGTTACTGTCCTGATGCAAGACCCCTGCCAGACTACGTCAAACCACTATGATGCAACTAGCGCCATGTCAAACGGTGGCACCGTCAACTTGTTGGGATTGGGACGCGTTTAGGATCCTTACTCATAACTAATAGCTACGGTTGCAGCAATGCAAACGGCGGCGAGGAAGTTGGCGGCGTTTCGGTCATAGCGCGTCGCGACGCGCCTGAAATCTGAGCTGGCTCCGGCTTGTTTGAACAGCACCTCGCGGAAGCTAAGGGGATTCCTGCTGGTTGACCTTTTCTTCGCCTTTGGTAGAGGCGAAGTGGTCCGATGAGCATCATTGGTGGTCCGTCCCCTTCCCATCAATCCTCTGCGACCGCGACGTGATTGCGTGCGGGGGGCAATAAATCACACGTCGCGAGTGCATCGCTTTGCAAGTACCACGTTAGTTAGCCTAGCCTGGTTTGCGTTGCAAGTTGAAGCGCGACAGATCGAGTCCGCGATGGAAGACTCCAGATCTATCGCCCAGCACGCCTTCAAGCCGGACGGACAGATTTCGCGCGAAAGCGAGCGTTGAAAATCGACTTGTGACAAGGCGGCGCGCTGCGTCGGCTTTCTCCCGCGCCGCTGCGCGATCCTCGTAGACGAGGCGAAATTGTTCAACTGCAGCTGAATGATCTGGAACCGCCCAATGTTGACCGGGCGTCGCGTTCGGATACAGCACCGGTTCAACCGGAACTAGACGATACGAGACGAGAAACGCTGTCTTGGCGGCGCAAAAATCGACATTGCCGGAATAGGACGTCGCAATCACCGGCGTGCCGAGCTGCATCGCCTCGAGGAGGTTATAGCCGAGCCCTTCTGCGCGGTGTAGCGACACGAACGCATCCGACCCCTCGATCAGTGCATAATGAGTCGGTTCGTCCAGATATGCGTCGATAAGGGATATGCGATTATCTGCTTTCGCTAGCGAACGGAGCGCGCGCCATACAGCCTGTTCGTATGGGCTATCCGCCCTTTCCGTGCTGTGCGTCTTGATCGTGAGCCGTACGCGTGGATTGTTTGGAAATGCTTGCAAGAACGCGCGAGCGGCGCCGAGAGGGTTTTTACGGTGCGCTGAGGAGAGTGCATCGCTAGCGGTGAGGAAAACGAAATCTTCGGTCGAGACAGAGTCGCCATAGGCGCGCAACCGCGCGAGATCGCGCCCGATCGGCACCGCGTCGTCGCAACAGGATCCCGCGACGAAAGTCTTCGCATGCGAGGCAAGAGCGTCCGCGATGAAGCGCGAAGCGGCCCAAACTTCATCAACGAGAGAGAGCCCAAGCAATTGCGCGGGGGATGGCGGCGCGAGTTCGAGATAGGGAAACGCAACGTTATACGCGTTCGAAAAAGCATCCGCGCAATAAGCGATCGCTTTCGGCAGCTCCTCGAGGTTGAGGTGTAGAATATTCACCCGCGCCGGCCCTAGCGGAGAAGGGGTCGCACTCTGGGATTCGATGATCTTGTTCGGATGATCGAGCGAAAAATCGCAACATCGAATTTCATAGCCAGTCAGCTCCAGCGCGCGAACCAGCCTGCGGCAGCTTGCGCCGACGCCAAGCGCTCTGGTGACAGGCCCAATCACCTGAATGTCGGCCCGGGCGACTGGGGCGAGCGCGCGGGCCGCTGCATATATTCGTGAACCCTTCGTTGTCCTGGTCGCGAAATCATTGACTCGCAGGTCAAAATCACGCGTCGCGATCAACAGTTTCCATGTTTCGGCATCGATTCTTGCAGACAGCGGCGCAAAAGTCGCTTCGCTGAGCTGGTCAAAGAGCGTTACCCCCTTGGCATTCTTGGTGATCAGAGCGTCACGCCATGTCGGCGGTGTGAACTTTAGAAGATGAGGCGCGGAGGTCGCAAAAAGCATGACGACGAAATAGAGAAACGCGCGCTCTTCGCCGGTCGAAACTCGCAGATTCGCCAGGAAAGGGTTGCGCCTTGCGAAAAGACGCATGAACGGACTGAGCGGGTAAGACTCTTCGTTCCGGCTTTCCGACGGCGTCGCGAGTGAGCGCTGGTCGGCGTCTGGAACGAGACAGTCCTCTATCGCCAAGACGACCGCGTTGAACACGCCCCAGAAAAAGGCGTTTTCCAGCGCATCGGTGTTTTTTGCCGCGTTCGCGAAGAGGCCAGAGAAGATTTCTTGCGCGCGCGAAGGACCGCCGGCCATCGGCGCTTCATTGAGAAAATCGATGTCGAACGCGGACAACGGCGCGCGCATGGTGCCACGCATTCGACCATAGGTCGAAAGATACCATTGCAGGAACGCGGCGCTCTCCGACAGCGTCAGCGAAGGTTCGAACAGCCTTTCCTGCTGGCCCCGGAGACGGACGAAGTCCTGATAGGCACCGATTGGGCGGCCGAGACAAATTGGCGAGCCCTCGATCAGCGTCGGCGCAGCGAGCACTTCGTATAGTTTCTTCGGCGACGATGAATTTTCCTGGCGAGCCCAAGTGACGGCTGGGGAGCGGGAAAGAGTTCCGAATGTTTCCCGAAGATAGCCGACGGCGCTTGCGGGCGGAGTGGTCTGCGTTTGCTTCAGGGTAGGGTCTATATTTGAATCGAGTCGCATGCGGCCGGCGTCGAGAACGAAAGCTTCGATTTTTCTTGGCGTCTCGGCATCGGCGCGTCGAAGATCAAGTTCGAACCCGTGCGCGCCGTCGCCAACTCCCGCGGAGCGGAGATCGTCTCGACGCAAATTCGCTAGCGATTGGCCCGCGAAGGCGCCGTCTACGAAAACATCGACTAGGCAACGACGCGTCGGATATTTCGGAAGGCAGGCCCAGCCATAGAGCACGCCCCGTTCGACTTTGTCGATATAACCGGCCGTCGCCGAGAAAGAACGGCCGTCGGGAAGAGACGAAATCCGGCGGATCCATCTCATTTTTCGACCCAGATATTCGCGGCGTCGGTGGTTGCGTCTTGCGAGGCGGCCTGCGCGCAACTGCTTTTTCTGTATGGTCGGGCATTCATTTTGGGTTTCGCGTTTCGATTTCACGCCAGTCGTCGAGTATGGATTGTACCATGTCATTGACAGTGCGCCGCGGACGCCAGCCGGTCGCGTCAGTGAGCTTCGTCGCGTCGCAGGCGACGCTCGCGAGATCGCTGCCGCCGGGTCGCAGCAGCGCCGGATCGACCTCGATGTCAAATTTCGCCGTGGACTGGCCCCGAAGGCGCTCGAGCAGCGCCTCCAGGCGATGCGCCGTCCCGGAAGCGACGTTGAAGGTTGAAACCGGCGCGGGCAGGTCAGGCGCTTTTTCGATCAGCCGCATATAGGCGTCGATCACGTCGCGCACGTCGAGAAAATCGCGCGCCTTGGACAGATCGCCGACTTTGATCAGAGGCGCGACGCGGCCCGCCTCGATCAAGGCGATCTGGGCGGCGAAGGAGGCGAGCGCAAAATTGCGATTGCGCTGGCCGGGTCCCGAATGATTGACCGGCCGCGCAATGATGAGCCGCCCGTTGGACGCAAGCAGATCCGCAAGCGCGCTCTCGGCGGCCGCCTTCGTGCGGCTGTAGACGTCGACCGGCCGCAGCGGCGCATCCTCGTTCAAAACGCCATCGCGAAAGCTCGCGCCATAAGCGGCCGCCGTCGAGGCGAAGAGGAACGTCGGCGCGGGACAGTGCCGGGCGACCGCCGCGCCGAGCGCGAAGGAGCCGTGAAAATTCACCCGCCAGGTCAATTCAGCCGCGTGCAGCGCCTGGCCGATCGACGCCTGGCCCGCGAGATGGACGATGAGGTCAGGGCGCAGACGCGCAACCAGCGCGTCGATCGCGGCTTCGTCGACAAGATCGGCGACAGCCGCCGCGAAGCCCGCATGGCCGCCACATTCGCCGGGACGCAACAACATCGTCCGGGCGGCCTGCGGATAGGCCGCGGCCAGAGCGGCGCAGAGATGGCCGCCGACGAATCCGGCGCCGCCCGTCACTAGAATGCGCTCGAAGGCGGCCATCGCGCGCCCTTTGTTTCAGGTTAGGCCGATGGCTCGTAGACCGGCGTCGCGTGAAATGATGTCTCGCGGGGCAATGATTTGTACGTGCCCGGCTCCCGCCGCAACCGATCGAGATCGGCGTCGACCATCTCGCAGATCATCTCGCGAAGATCGATCTCCGGCTTCCATCCGAGAACCCGCTGCGCCTTGCTGGAATCTCCAAGCAGGATCTCCACCTCGGCCGGTCGGTAGAATTCCGGGTCGATGACGACGAATTTGTCCATGTCGAGGCCGGCGTATTCGAAAGCGATGCTGCACATGTCCCGCACCGTGGTGGTGACGCCTGTCGCGACGACATAGTCGTCGGGAGTGTCCTGCTGCAGCATCAGCCACATGGCGCGCACATAATCCTTGGCGTGCCCCCAGTCTCGCTTGGCGTCGATGTTGCCCAAACGCAATTCGCTGGCGAGGCCGAGTTTAATCGCTGCGACGCCGCGCGTCACCTTGCGGGTGACGAATTCGACGCCGCGCAGCGGGCTCTCATGATTGAACAGAATCCCGGAAGAGGCGTGAAGGCCGAAGCTCTCGCGGTAGTTCACCGTGATCCAATGGCCGTAAAGCTTCGCCACGGCGTAGGGGCTGCGCGGATAGAAGGGCGTCTTCTCGCTTTGCATGGGCTCCTGAATGAGCCCGTACATTTCCGAGGACGACGCCTGATAGAACCGCGCTTTCGACGCCCCGATCCGCATCGCTTCGAGCATGTTGGTCACGCCGACGCCGGTGACGTTGGCGGTGAGCACCGGCTGGCGCCAGGAGGAGGCGACGTAGGATTGCGCCGCAAGATTGTAGATTTCATCGGGCTGTACGGCCTGCACGGTGCGCAGCAGGCTCGAGAGATCGGCGAGATCGGCGTCGTGCAAATTCACTTTGCCGCTGATGCCGAGCCAGCGCAGGCGATGGTCCTCGACGCCCCGATGCGACGAGCGCCGCACCACGCCATGCACCTCATAGCCCTTGTCGAGCAAAAATTGCGAAAGATAGGCGCCGTCCTGTCCTGTAACGCCAGTCACCAACGCGCGTTTCATCACAAAGACTCCATATGAAAAGGTCGATTAGTTTGCGAGCAATCAAGGCGAAATCCTATTATATGCATCCTCGAAGCGGACGATGTCGTCCTCGCCGAGATAGGAGCCGGTCTGCACTTCGATCAGCTCCAGATCGATCTTGCCGGGATTGGTCAGGCGGTGCTTGCTGCCGATCGGCAGATAGATCGATTCGTTTTCGTGGACGAGATGAATCTCGTCGTCGCGGCCGACCTCCGCCGTGCCGCGCACCACGATCCAATGTTCGGCGCGGTGGAAATGCTTCTGCAGCGACAGGCGTTGGCCCGGCTTCACCACAATGCGCTTGACCTGATAGCGCTGGCCTTCGTCGATCCCTTGATAATAGCCCCACGGCCGAAAAATGCGCTTGTGCTCTCCCGCTTCGCGCCGGTTTTCGCTGCGCAGCTGCTCGACAAGCTGTTTGACCTGATCGCCGTGCTCATGGCTGAGCACCAGCACGGCGTCCTGCGTCGTCACCACGATGATGTCGTCGACGCCGACCACCGTCGTCAGCGTGTCCTCGGAGCGCACATGGACGTTGCGCGCATCCATCACGACGCCGTGCCCGCGCACCGAATTGCCGCGTTCGTCGCGCTCCGACAATTCCCACACGGCGCGCCAGGTGCCGACGTCGGACCAGCCGATATCGGCCGGAATCAGCGCCGCCTTTTCGGTCTTCTCCATCACCGCGTAGTCGATCGATTTCTTCGGCGCATGCGCGAAGGCTTCGGCGTTCAAAATCATGAAGCCAAGGTCCTGGCGGGCCGCTTCGATCGCGGCCTCGGCGGCGGCAAAAATGCCGGGCTCGAATTGCGCGATCTCGGACTGCATCACGTCGGCGCGGAAAATGAAGTTGCCGCTGTTCCAGAAATAGCCGGCGTTGACATATTCCTGCGCCGTGTTGCGGTCCGGCTTTTCGACGAAGGCGTCGAGCTTGTAGACCTCGCAGCAGGCCGCGAGCGGCGCGCCGGGGCGCAGATAGCCATAGCCGGTCGCCGGACTGTCCGGCTTGACCCCGAGCGTCACGATATAGCCTTCGGCGGCGGCGGCGCTCGCCCGCTTGCATAGATCGACGAGACCGGCCGTGTTGCGAACGACGTGGTCGGCGGCGAGCACGACGACGACCGTGTCGGCGGCGCGACGCGCGGCGAGGCCCGCCGCGACGGCGACCGCCGGTCCGGAGTCGCGGCGCGACGGCTCCAATATGACGTCGGCTTGCGCGCCGATCTCGCGCAGCTGGTCGGCGACGAGGAAGCGGTAGTCAAAATTCGAAATGACGATCGGCTGCTCGAAGGCCGGGTCAGCCAGCATCGCCATCGTCGTCTGGAAGGTCGAGCGCTCGCCGACAAGCGGAATGAACTGCTTGGGCAAGGTCTCGCGCGACTCGGGCCATACCCTCGTCCCCGACCCGCCGCACATAATCACGGGCAAAATTTTTGTCATGCGCTCTCGTCCGTCAAAATCGAGTGCTTAATTCCGCTCTAATTACGGCTAATTGAACCAAGAATGTGGCAAAATCTGCATCGTCGGCTCAAACGGGCGTGGTTTCTGGAGTGAAGCGCAACGGCGTTATGAAAACGGATTTTCACTTTGTTGCAAAGCTCTTTGAGAATGGCTTAGAAAGGGATTTTGAACCCGAGGCATTTTTGGTGTCAGATTGGCGGTCCATGATGATGTCATGGATGTCTTCGGCAGAACACGCGCTCGATGTCGATATGACGCGGTAGCCAGCGTCGTAATCGACCATTGCCGCTTTCGACGCCGCCTTTCTGCCAGGAGGCATTGGCATCGCAGACCTTCCGCTATGTCGCGCATGGTGTACAGCAAGACGTGCTGGATGAAGGCAGGCCCCTTTGGGCGCTCCGAAGCCCGTTTTCATCTTCCGGCGCGCTCCGCCTTCGTCCAGCAAAAATCTGTTCGGTCGATCCACACGCGGTGCAAAAACACGCCGATCTTGCGCGTGCACGCTTTGCGGGCAGTCAGTTCGACAGTTTGAAAGGTTCAAACACTGTCGGAAACTAATACTGGCACTGGACCATCATTCCCAAGCGCTTCAATTCACTTGGGCTTCTGGCCTTCGCCGGTGAGCGCCGCTAAGATGCGATCGAACACGCCCAGCCGGCAAGGATGAACTGGTTAAAGTGCGTCTTGCGTGGATCATAACCCTTGGGCGCGTCCTTCCATTGCAGGCCGTGCCTGGTGACATAGACGATTCCGCTGACAACGCTTGATCGTCAATGCGCGGTACCCGTGCGCTAAAGAAAAGAACGGCGATAATCGCGCCATCTGGCGCGCGCTCAGAAGAAACAGGCTGCTCATCTTCAAGGCCTCCGAAGCAGAAGCCTTCTGTGAATCACGTCTCAATCAAATTTAATAGGTCCTGAGCTCAATTAACCCCGCCCGCTGCCCGGTCAAACGGGGTGCACTCCAATTCAGTTCGGCCGCATGGTACGCTTGGCTACAAGCCGCCGGCTCCCGAAGTCTTTGCGCCTGCATTTGCCGCGTGGGCAGTTGCGCTTTTGCGACCAGCTCCGCCGCCCGCGCTTGCCCCGAAGCCAACCATTCACTAACATCACAAATGGGCCCATCGGCAGGGGCCGATCAACTTGGCTGCTACGTTCATGTGCATGCAACCAGCCATGATCAAGATAAGTGTCGCAACTGACGCCATCGACGCAGCTGTTGTCACCAAGGACGAGGCAGTTTCTCGTTTTGCTAAAAGGAGCAAACTCCCGATTTATGGGCTCGCGGCCATCGGTGATAGCTCCAACGATCTACCTTTCCTCGAACTGAATGGCCTCTTGCTCGCAGGCTGTCCGGCAAATGCACAAACGCGAGTAAAGAGAGCTCTCGCTAGCAAGAAGAACGGTTTCATTTCTACCTCCACATATCTCGATGGATTCATGGACTTTTATGAACGAGCGGCTGCATTGGGCGCGCGGGTCGTGATATCGGATCGCGATGGTGTCCTGCTGTCTGAGACTGGAGAACTCGACAAGTCCCGAATCTGTGACCTCTTAGGCCGCATAGGCATAAACAACCGACCGATGCTCAAAATTCTTACGGGATCTTCGTATAGCCAGAACGCCTGCCTGCTGGTCGACTCAGGCATTCCCGAGGTCGCCGCTAACAACCTTGCACTTGTCAGCGACCCATTCTTGATTCTTGCGGAGAATGGCTCGGTGCCGATCAACGTCATCACACGAGAACAGCGCCTAGATGTCGACATTGCCGCTCTTGAGCCCACAATTCAACTGATGCGCGGCCGGTTTCTGAGAGCCTTGATCGAAGAACTGAAACGATCTGTCCTCGGACGCTTCGGCTTGGAGCTGACCTGCGACGCCAATCCCCGCGCCGATAAGGTCTATATTCCGCAAAAGAATACCATGGTTACAGTCGACGTACCCAGAGTTTGCGGAGCTGACACGAGATTTCGGACGAGTCCAGAGTCTGATCTGTTCCGCGACGCGGTAGTCGAAGCGATGAGGAAATGTGCAGAGGCTTCAGGGTTACTCATTCACCTTATTTGAGATTTCCGGAAATATAGTCCTCTGGCGGCCGGGGTAGTCGCGAGGCATCCCACATTGACCTTTGTTCTCATCATTTTGGCCCCACGCAACGTGCGGGACCACTGCTGAGCACACTTCGAAGAGGCGCACTGTCGACCGTGAGACCGACTCGGCGATTGTTTCCGCGTCTACCAAATCAATGCAGCATCGCTGACCAATTGCGAATCTCGAATCAGAGGCCAGCGGAACACTCAGGGATGTGGAAATTTTGGAGATTCAGATTCGAGTATATTAAGTAAGTGTTTCACTGGCGCGCCGCTTCTCGGGTCTGCTCGCTCGTCCCCGCGCTTCAGAAGAAGCGCGTACAATCGATTGCAGAGTTCGGTTCTGTCTAATAGGCCCCGATCGATCAGGAGTTCGCATATGGACGCGACCATGGCAGTCTGGCCAGCAAACAATGCTGCGGCTTGTTCGTCAGTCATTCATTTTTTCCTTTTTTGGTTGCATGTAGACAAATTGAGTTGTCTCCCTGCCATATCATTACCCAAAACCGAAACGGCGAGGGAATCGTGCCGATATGCAACAGGGGCCAGGCTGTCAATCGGCTCGCAAAATTGACCCCTGATCGGCGTCCAACATTGACCCCTCTGGTTGCGGGTACCGTGACGGAAGGAGGGCGTAACCGATTGGAGTTACGACGCCAGCGGCGGTGCGATCAGACGCGGTTTTTGAAGCGCCAGCTTTCGTTGCCGGTTTCGACGATGTCGCAGTGATGGGTGAGACGATCGAGCAGCGCGGACGTCGTCTTCGGATCGCCGAAGACGCTTGGCCATTCGCCAAAGGCGAGATTGGTCGTTACGATGATCGACGTGCACTCATAGAGCCAGCTGACGAGATGGAACAGAAGCTGGCCGCCGGCCTGGGCGAAGGGCAGATTGTCCGTTGTCGAATTATTTGAGACAGGTGGGGCTGCGATTTATTGGAGGATGCGGCTCATCTGACGATTGAGCACGTGGCAGAAGCCCACCGCCTCAGCCAAGCCGGCCACGTGCGCGGGAAGGTCGTCTTGCAGACATCCGATCACGCGCAACCGCGCACGCTCGCCTAGATTTATTGCCTATGAGCGAATTGTTGGAACCGGAATGTGATGCGGCTTTTTCGAGCATCTCATTGTTGTGCCAACGCCGTTCAGAGTGCTTTCACAACGTCCGCACGATTTCCTTGAAACGGTTCCACTCGGTCGCCGGCCAAACCTCGGTCTGGGCGTCGCCGAAGGTCCGGATCAATATCGAAACCTTGCTTGCCATCTCGCGCGCTTGCTCCATCGCCTCGCGCTCGAATTGCTCGAGGGCTTGAGGCGATCGCACGGCCTCGGGGCTGAGGCGCGTCAACATGGTAAACGTCTACATGGGGATATTTCCATCGGGATCGCTCTTCTTCGGCAATTCGGACGAGAGCCACCATGTTGACCCGCTATAGGCGAGCGCCAGTCTGCCATCGGGCGTGGGGTCATATTGCGGATGACTCCGTCGCCCGAAGGGGCGGGCCAATTCGAGCCCGGTCCTATGCACAACATGTCCAAGTGGAAGGTTTTCACTTGGAGATCGAACGGCGCCCTCTTGCGGTTCAGTCGAACAGTCACTCCGACGGGATGTTGACGCGCTATTGTCGGGCAGAATTAGAAAAGGCGTCAGCCTTCCCACAACCAGTGCCGAACGACCGATCTTGCGCGACATGTTTTCTCAGCCTTGCCCAGACGATGGCAAGGGAAAGCCGAATGAAGGTCTGGGTGAAGGCGAACTTGACGCCTTGACCTTCGTTGTAGCGTTGCGGGATTTCGCAAAGCCTCGATCGCTTGCGATGAATTTCTCCAGCATCGGCGCGATGAGTTTGGCTGGCTCAATCGGCTTCCCTGTCTCCTTGGAGAGAATCTCTGAATATGCGACCAAGTTGCGATGAAGCGCGGGTGGAAGGGAGACAGTGAGTCTTATGGGCTTGTCGTCATCGATCGACGCGAGTTTCAGCTTGGTCATGGATCGTCTCGCTTTACTGCGATTGTTGCGCGATTATGATAGGGCGCGAGTACAAGATCCCGCGTGACGATCACACGCACCGGAAAGCCCGGACGGATGATCAGCGTCGGCTGGATATTGAGATTTCGACCAACAATCTGCTGGCCGGTTTGATTTAGGCTTTGCGCGCCACCGCGGCGCAGCGCCTGAATGAGCGCGTTTGCATCGCCGGTCGTTCCAAGCTGCGTTCCAACGCCGAGAATGGTCGAAAGCGCAGCGGCGCCAGTGAGACGAAGCCAGTGATGATCGACCTCGTCTTCAAGCCCCGAATAGCCGGATGCGTCCGCGCCGGGCTGGCGCTCGAGAACGATCGAGCGGCCATCAGGAAGAATGAGCCTGCTCCAAACGAGCAGCACCCGCGACTGGCCGAAGGCGATCTGCGAGTCATAGGCACCGATCAGTTTCGAGCCTTGCGGAATCAGCAGAAACTTTCCTGTCGGGCTGTCATAGACGCTTTCGGTCACCTGAGCGGTGATCTGACCTGGCAGATCAGAGCGAATGCCGGTGATGAGCGCCGCCGGAATCACAGCGCCTGCTTGCAGGATGTAACGCGAAGCCGGTTGTTCGAGCCGGTCGGGGCTCACCGTGCGCCGATCGGCGGGCGCGTTGACGAAGGCGAGTTTGCGATCCTGCATGTTCTGGATCGCGCCCGGATCGATGGGAGCAGGCTCGGCGGAGGAGAACGGGCTCTGATATAGAGGGTCACCCTTGAGTGCATGAGGCGCTTCCGTCGTTGCCGCAGCGCGCTCAAGTGCATTCGCTGGCGCAAAGAGTTTTGCCGTGCGCGCCGCTTCGCGTTCCTGACCGATGCGCTGCTCTTCCGGATCGACGGTTGTTTGCGGCAACTGACCCTGGGCGGCGAGGATCGGTCGGCCAAGATCGCCCGGCAGAGGCGGTCCGAGCTTCGGCACATTTTTGGGAAGGCCCGTATAGTCGCGGGGCAGCGCCGCGAGCCCGTCGGCGGTCGTCTTGCTTTCGGTGTTATAGAGTTCGGGCGGTGGCTTGGCGCGCGAGCGCTCATGCAACGCCCAAAGCGTCAGGCCGAGGACGAGCGACGACGAAATGCCGGCGAGCGTGATGAGCACTTTGCGCGAAAGCCGCGTCACGGTCGGGCGTTCGGGCCGCAGCCGCAATTCCTCCGCGAGCTTCTTCTCGTCCTCCGGCGGGTTCATATGGCCGGTCTCCCGTCGCTGCGCACGATGCGGACAACTCTTTGATCGTCCGATCCAAAGCGCAGCTCCGCGGCGGCGAAGAACCGATCGATCACCATGTGATGGCCGCGTACGCGATAATTGACGAGCTGACTGTCGCCGGAGGCGCCGATGACGAAGAGCGGCGGCATTTCGCCCTGGGAGATGCCGCGCGGGAATTCGATATAGACCTTGCGGCCGTCATCGAAAGCGCGGAGCGGGCGCCAGGGCGCTGCGTCGCCTTCGATCGCATAACGGAAATTGAGGCTCCCGAGATCGACGCCTGTATCGACCGGCATAACTTCTTCGGCCGCAGCGTTGCGCCGTCGAAGCGCAATGAGTTCGTCCTGCGGATATTGCCAGGAGACGGAAGCCATATAGGTCTTTTCCGTTGCTCTGAGCTCCAGATGATAGGTGCGCCGATCGGTGTTGATCACGAGATTGGTCATAAGGTCAGGCCGGGTCGGTTTGACCATGATGTGAGTCTTTCTCGAAGCGCCCGCGCCGCTTTCCGTATCTCCAATGATCCAGCGCACGGTGTCGCCGGCGGCGACAGGACCAGAGCCGACTAGCTGCTCGCCTTCCTGAAGCGCGATATCGGTGATCTCTCCCGGCGACGCATAGACCTGATAGAGCGCGCCTTCGGTGAAGGGATAGATCTGGACTGCGTTGATATAGCCGGCGCGTCGGGGCTGTACCCGCGCCGCGGCGTTCGCCTGTGCCACCCTGACTTTGGGATCGGGCGCTTCCGGCGTCTCCTTGAACTTCGACAAGGGTTTAAGCTGCCCCGGCAGCGGCAGGATCTTCGGAATCTCGACGATCTTGACCGGCTTCTCCGGATCGCTCTCAATCACCGCGGGGACGGGAATATCGTCATAGGCGATCTCGGGCGGCTTGAAGCTCATGCAGGCGGAAAGGGAGGTCGAAGCGAGTAGCGCGGCGATGAATCTCTTGGATCGGATCGGCGTCATTATCCGAGCTCCTTCGACCAGTTGATTGCGTGAATGAAGAGCCCGAGCGGATTTTTGCGCAGGCGCTCGGCGTCGCGGGGCGGCTGCATGACGACGGTGAGAATCGCGCTCCAGCGTTCGGTCGAAGCGAGGCTGGCGTTCTCGTAACGGCGCTCGGTCCAGGCGATGCGGAAAGATTCGGTCGAGGCGCGAATGACGCTCATAACGTCGACGGCGATTTGGACTTGACCGACCTTAGCGAAGGGGTCATTGGCGCGGGCGTAGTCGTTTAGGGCATGCGCGCCTTTATCAGTCACAAAATCATAGGCCTTGAGCCAGTTCTGGCGGACGATGACGGGGTCGGCAGGAATGGCGCGGACATTCTCGATGAAGCGCGCGAGATGCCAGGCGATCTGCGCGTCGCTCGGTTGATAGTCGGCGATCGCCGGGGCGACGGCCTGCGCTTCACCCAATCTGTCGATCTGCACCACCCAGGGAACGATGGACCCGCGCGCGCTTTGCCAGACGAGCGCCATTGCCAGTCCTCCGGCGAGGATCAGATTGCCAAAGGCGATAAGGCGCCAGTTCTTCGCCTGCACGCGCGCCGAGCCTATGCGCTCGTCCCAGACTTGCGCGGCTTTCTGGTAAGGGGTGACGGGTTCTGGCGTGCGCCCGTAACGAACGGAAGAGCGTTTGAACATTTAGCGGCCTTCAGAAAGATTGACGGTTGTTCCTGCGCCATGGGCGTCGCCGGCGCGAATGGAATGGGCGGCGAGCGAGACGCCATGAGCGACGGACTGGCTGCGCTTGATGCGTTTGGCCCAATCGGGTTCGCCGGCCGGTGAAGCGGGGGAATTTGGACTTGCAGAACTGCCGATCGGCGCCCCGCCAGAAAATTGCGCCGAGGAAGATTCAACAGCGGCCGCTGTTCCACCTCCCGGGGCCCCGCCTGGGCGCGGCGACGTTCCACCGGGAGAACCGCCGCCGGACGCATCCGGGCCACGCGATGGCGGCAGCATGGCGGCGGCCTGCGTCTCGCTCTTTCCGGCGGGCCCCATCAAAGCGCCGCCAACCATTCGCGCCGCGCCGCCTCCGGCGAGAATCGCGCCGCCAGCAGTGAGACCGGTACCGACAACTGCGCCCGCGCCGAGCTGCGGCCCTCCAGAGACGATGCCGTTGGCGACGCCGGGGCCGAATATGCCGAGACCTAGAAGCGACAGCGCCGCGAGGACGAGCGCCATGGCGTCGTCGACATTTGGTTGAACGCCGGGCGCGCTCTGCGTGAATTGCGCAAAGAGCGTCGAACCGACGCCGACAATAACGGCGAGGACGAGGATCTTGACGCCTGAAGAAACGATATTGCCGAGGACGCGTTCGGCGAGAAAGGCGGTTTTGCCGAAGAGACCGAAGGGAATGAGGATGAAACCCGCGAGCGTCGTGAGTTTGAATTCGATCAGCGTCACAAAGAGCTGAATGGCGAGAATGAAGAAGCTGAGGAGAACGATCGTCCAGGCGAACATCAGCACGACGATCTGGACGAAATTTTCGAAGAAGGAGACATAACCAAGGAGCGATGAGATCGCTTCGAGGATTGGCCGACCGGCGTCGATCCCGACTTGGGCGATGCGTCCGGGCCGCAGGAAATCGGCGGCTGAGAGATTGCTGCCCGCGGCTTTGAGACCAAGGCCAGAAAAGCTCTCGAAGACGATCCTGGCGAGATTGTTCCAATTGCCGATGAGAAAGGCGAAGACGCCGACGAAGAGAGTTTTCTTGACGAGGCGGGCGATAATGTCGTCATCAGGGCCAAAGCTCCAAAAGAGCGCGGCAAGCGTCACATCGATGACGACAAGAGTCGAAGCCAGAAAAGACGCTTCGCCGCCAAGCAGGCCGAAGCCGCTATCGATGTAGCGGGTGAAGACCTCGAGGAAGCGATCGATAATGCCGGTTCCGCCCATCTTGTTACTCGCTTGGAGGGGAAGCTGGTGCGGACACCGGCTTTTGCAGCGCGGGCGGCACAGAGGGAAATATGTCCGGCGCAGCGAGGGAATCGTCCTCTTTGTTCTTCGGCCTAAGAAATTTTCGGCGCAGATGCGCCCAGAGCGCCTGACACTTGGGTTCGTCGGCTTGCTCAATGGGAAGCGTCGCGCAGCGCAGCGTTTCGCTGTCGATCGGCGACGCCTTTGAGGGTTCAGCCAGTTCAAAGCTTTTCGACGCGCGCCATCTTGCAGCGACGTCGGCGTCGCATGCAGCTTCAACGCCAATGAGCGACATGGCGCCAATCACAATGCCGACGGCGACAAGTCCTAAATTCTCGGGGGTGAGCCATTGCTCAATCTTCATCACGGCGCGCCTCTAGTGGAACATGGCGACAGTGCCGGGCTGATAGATCTGGCCTGGAGCGATGAAGCGGCGCATCTGTTCGCGCGCCTGTTCCTGCGCCTCGGCCTGACGCGCGAGTTCGAGCGACTGGGCGCGTCCCTGCGAGGCGAGAAGCGCCGTCACATCGGCGAGCTGCTTACTTTGAAGCGCCAGAGCTGATTGCCGGCTTGTGAAGCCTGCAGCGCGCCGACGGCCGATTGGCTCGATGAGAGCAGCGTTCCGGCCTCGGTTCTGGCCGTATCGATCGATTGAACGATGCCGGCCTGAACGCGCATCGCGTCCTGCAGCGCCGCCAGAGAATTCTGCCAGCGCTGCTTCGCGCCATCGATCAGCGAGGCGGAGCTTGCCGAGACATTGGCCGGCCCATACTGGGTCGAGAAGGCTTGATCGATCTGGCGCATGTCGTAGGCGATGCGCTGCGCTTCATTCAGCAGCCGCTGGGTCTCGCCGATCGATTGTTGGAGGCGTTGCAGCGAGGAGTAGGGAAGATTTGCGAGATTCTTCCCTTGATTGATCAGCATCTGAGCCTCGTTCTGGAGGCTTGTGATCTGATTATTGATCTGCCGCAGCGTATTGGATGCCGTCATGACGTTTTGCGCGTAATTGGTGGGATCGAACACCGCCAGTTGCGACGATGAGGGACTGTTTAGAGAGAGAAGGATGGCGACAGCCGTCGCAGCTGCGAGCGGTTTTTTTTGGATCATGACGAGGTCTCCGAGGATGCAGGATTTGGGAGAAGTTCGGCGGCCCAGCGAAGGCCACGATCGTTGAGCCAGGCGCGGGCAAAGCCCTCGCGGCCGTGTTCAGCAAGAATCTTTGTGATCGTGCGCTGATCAGTCTTCGAGGATGCTGCGCAGAGCGCGAGCGCGACGGGACCAAGCCCGAGTTCGAAGAGGCGGTTGCCGCGTCGCGACTGGCAGTAATAGTCGCGCTTGGGGGTCGCCCGCGCGATGATCTCGATCTGCCGGTCGTTGAGGCCGAAGCGGCGATAGATCGCGAGGATCTGCGGTTCAATCGCCCGTTCGTTGGGCAGAAAGATACGCGTCGGGCAGCTCTCAATGATCGCCGGCGCGATCGGGCTTGTTTCGACATCGGCAAGCGACTGCGTGGCGAAGACGACGGAGGCGTTTTTCTTGCGCAGCGTTTTCAGCCATTCGCGCAGTTGCGCGGCGAAGCTCGGATCGTCGAGCGCGAGCCAGCCTTCATCGACGATGAGCAAAGCGGGCGAGCCGTCGAGCGCCGCCTCAATGCGGTGGAAGAGATAGGAAAGAACGGCGGACGCCGCGGCGGAGCCGATCAGCCCTTCCGTCTCGAAACATTGAATGTCGGCATCGCTTAGGTCCTCGACTTCAGCGTCAAGAAGGCGGCCGTGCGGTCCGCCGAGACAGTAGGGTTTGAGCGCGCGCTTTAGCGGATTGGATTGCAGAAGGACCGAGAGGCCGGTGAGGGTCCTTTCATGGACCGGTGCCGAAGCGAGAGACGAGAGCGCCGACCAGATATACTCCTTCACCTCTGGGGTAACGGTCACAATTTCGCGAGCGAGGATCGAGGCGATCCATTCCGCCGCCCAGCCGCGTTCGGCCGCATCGATGACGTTAGCGAGCGGCTGAAGGGAAATCGGCTCAAAAGCGTCTTCCGACAGCGCGCCGCCGAGATCGCGCCAGCTTCCGCCCATAGTGAGCGTCGCGGCGCGCGCCGATCCGCCGAAGTCGAAGATGAAGATGCGCGAGCGATCATAGCGGCGAAACTGCAGAGCCATCAGCGCCAGCAATACGCTTTTTCCCGCGCCGGTCGGTCCGACAATCAGCGTATGGCCGACATCACCGACATGCAGCGAGAAGCGAAACGGGGCCGATCCTTCGGTCTTGCCGAAGAAGAGCGGTGGCGCGTCAAGATGCGCGTCTGTGAGCGGTCCCGCCCAGACCGCCGAGAGCGGGACCATATGGGCGAGATTGATCGTCGAGACCGGCGGCTGACGGACATTGGCGTAGACATGTCCGGGAAGGGACCCGAGCCATGCCTCGATTGCGTTGACTGTCTCGATCATGCAGGTGAAGTCGCGGCCCTGGATGATTTTTTCGGCACGGCGCAGCTTCTCGTCGGCGAGACGAGGATCTTGGTCCCAGACAGTGAGCGTCGCCGTCACATAGGCTTCGCCGATGAGATCGGAGCCAAGATCCTGAAGGGCTGCGTCCGCCTCCATCGCTTTATTGTGCGCGTCGGTATCGACAAGCGTCGCCGCCTCATTGGTCATGACCTCCTTGAGAATGGCGAGTATCGATTTGCGTTTGGCGAACCACTGCCGACGGATGCGGGTCAAAACCTTGTTCGCATCGGACTTGTCGAGCGCGATTGCTCGCGTCGACCAACGATAGGGGAAGGCAAGACGATTGAGTTCGTCGAGAATCCCGGGATGGGTCGATGACGGAAAGCCGAGGATTGTCAGCGTTCTTAGATGCGCATTCCCCAAACGCGGCTCGAGCCCACCGGTCAGCGGTTCGTCGACAAGAATGGCGTCGAGATGCATGGGCGTCTCGGGGACGCGCACCCGATGCCGCCTGGTCGAGACACAGGAATGGAGGAAGGAAAGGGTATCGACGTCATCAAGCCATTCGGCTTCCGGCGCAAAGCCCTCGATCAGCTGCAGCAGCCGATTGCTGCGATCGATGAATGAGGAGAGGACGCTTTTTGCGTCCTGTTCCGACGAGCGGCCTTCATAAAGCCAGCTCTCGGCGCTCGATACGTCGTCTTCAGGCGGCAGATAGACGAGGGTCAGAAAATACTCACTCTCGAAATGCGCGCTTTCTTCCTCGAACTGCGCCCGACGCTCTTCGTCGACAAGCGCCGACACGGGATCTGGAAAGAAACCCGCCGGATAATCCTGCGCCGGATTGCGCTGCGCCTCGAAAAAGATCGCCCAGCCGGAGCCAAGGCGCCGTAGGGCGTTATTAAGCCGAGCCGTGACGCCAACGAGTTCGGCTGGCGTTGCGCTCTCCAGATCAGGTCCGCGAAATCGCGCGGTCCGCTGAAAAGAGCCGTCCTTGTTCAGGGCGACTCCGGGCGCGACGAGCGCCGCCCATGGCAGGAAATCGGCGAGGCTTTGCGGCTTCTTGCGATATTCGGCGAGGGTGAGCATGAAGGCTTTCCCTCAAGCGCCGAAATGCGCTGGATAGCGCAGATGCCGGCGCACGACTTCCACGAAATCTGGATCACGCTTCCCCGCCCAGATGGCTGCGGTCTGCGCCACGACCCAGACGATGAGGCCGGCGATCCAAAGCCGCAGACCGAGTCCAAGCGCCGCGGCGAGAGTGCCGTTTAAAATGGCGATTGAGCGCGGCGCGCCGCCGAGAAAGATTGGCTCGGTCAAGGAGCGGCGGACAGGAACACGGAAGCCCGGGACCGACGCGCCGGATGACGAAATTGTCTCCATCAAATGAGCGCTCCACCGCCAAAGGAGAAAAAGGAGAGAAAGAAGCTCGACGCCGCAAAAGCGATCGAGAGGCCGAAGACGATCTGCACAAGGCGCCGAAAGCCGCCCGACGTGTCACCGAAGGCGAGCGTCAGGCCGGTCGTGATGATGATGATCACCGCGATGATCTTGGCGACGGGTCCTTCAATCGATTGAAGGATCTGCTGGAGCGGCTGCTCCCAGGGCATGTTGGAGCCGGCGGCGACCGCGGGTGACGAAACGACTGCAATGCTAAATACGAAAGCCGCAACTCCAGCGCGCGCACGAAATGTCGTGCCACTATGAAATCTATTCATGCTCTTCTCCGAAGCTGATGCGGGTGAGATCAACGAGCGCGTAGTCGCCGTGTTCGCTGAGGCCTGTGACGGCCGCGAGCTCGATCAGCCTGCGCTCAGACCCCCGGCCGGCAAGCACTGCGACGATCTGGATCGTTTCGGCGATGAGCGCGCGAGGGACGGTGACGACGGCTTCCTGGATGAGCTGTTCGAGACGACGCAGCGCGCCAAGCGCGGAACCTGCTTGAATGGTGCCGATTCCCCCGGGATGGCCCGTGCCCCAAGCCTTGAGCAAATCCAGCGCTTCGCTGCCGCGCACTTCGCCGATCGGAATTCGGTCGGGCCGAAGGCGGAGTGACGAGCGGACAAGTTCAGAGAGTGACGCCACGCCGTCCTTGGTGCGCAGTGAAACGAGATTCGGCGCCGCGCATTGCAGTTCGCGCGTGTCTTCGATCAGAACGACGCGGTCGTTCGATCTGGCGACTTCCGCCAGCAAGGCGTTGACGAGTGTCGTCTTGCCGGTCGATGTGCCACCGGCGACAAGGACATTCTTGCGTTCGGCGACGGCCGCTTTGAGGATCGCACCTTGATGCTTCGTGACGACGCCACTGGTGACATAGTCGTCGAGCGAGAATACCGCGGCAGCTGGCTTGCGGATCGAAAAAGCGGGGGCGTAAACGATCGGCGGCAACACGCCTTCAAAGCGCTCGCCTGTTTCTGGCAATTCCGCCGAAACGCGCGGTGCGCCGGCGTGCACCTCGGCGCCGACATGATGCGCGACAACCTGAACGATCCGTTCGCCATCCTCCGACGAAAGCCGCGCGCCCGTGTCCTCTAACCCGCTCGTTAGGCGATCGAGCCAGAGCCGGCCGTCTGGATTAAGCATGATTTCGACGACGCCTTGGTCATCGAGCCATGCTGCGATCTCCACGCCCAGCGCCGTGCGCAGCATCCGCGCGCTGCGTGATAGCGCTTGCGCATTGTCGGAGTGAGTTGGCAATTGCGTCCCCGGTGCTCGTCGAATCGCGCGCTGGCGGTTCGAATCCGGGGTCGATTAAGAAAGGCCGATGCCGACCGGATGCAACAAGTCTGTTAGGAGCGTAGGGCTGTGGCGTGCAAAAACCGGGGAAGGGAATGATCGAGATTACGGTTCACGGGCTCTGTTCGCGCGAACGAAAATTTTGGACTTCTGAGAGCGCACAAGGCGAATGTTCTTTGGCGCCAAGCGGATCTATGGCTCAGATGTCTCCGGTCTCGTTGTGTCGATATCTTGCGACACCTCTCTAGCGAAACGCTGTCCTTTCGCCAGCCTTCGTCCTAACGCTTCGACGAAAGCCTCGTATCTTTCTTTTGCCTTGGCCTGGGCTGCAGCCTGGACCTCTCCGGGGAGTGGCGGCGTCGCGGTGAGCCAGGCGCGGATAAAGAGTCCCTGCGCTTCATTGCCGATCGACACATCTCGCTCGAGACGCTCAATCGCGCGCGTCATTTTATCGAGGCGTCGCGTGATTGCCGCCTCACGCTGATCGGCGGCGTCTGGTGATAGAAAGCAGGCGAGGGCCGCCTCGACGATAGTCGATTTCGAGAGACCTCGGCGTGCGGCGAGCTCGTCGAGGCGCTTGAGGAGCGCAGCGTCGAAATAGCAATTCAGTCGACCTTTCATCTCCTGTCCTCAGAGCTGTAGGCCATCGTCGGGATCGAGAGAAGCTTGGCGCGCAACCGAGCGCATCCGATCACAAAACATCTTCGAGTTAACGGCGTCGGTGTCTGCCTGGTCATCATCGGCAAAGGCGAATTCCTTTGGCGATGCAGGAATCTCCGGCGTGATCGCCTCGTGTTCCGGCAGCATGGGTTCGCGCCGTATCCCGCTATTTGCGTCCTCCGCCTCTTCATCTCGCGGCTCGAAGACTTGGGGATCGGCCGACTTTCGTGCGGCATCCATGATGGTGGCTGGCCAATTTCGGTCCGGGCGATCGTCGTTGGCAGTCCGGTGCGGCGATTTCGGCGGGGCGAGTATTCGCTCGTTGAAGCGCTTGTCTTCGTAATAGCGCGCCTTGCGGGCTCGGATCGGCGGCGCGCCAGAGACGAGAACGAGTTCTTCATCCTGCGGCAACTGCATTACTTCACCGGGCGTCAGCAGGGGGCGCGCCGTCTCCTGACGTGAAACCATCAGATGACCGAGCCAGGGCGAGAGGCGATGGCCCGCATAGTTCTTCATGGCGCGCATTTCTGTCGCCGTGCCGAGCGCGTCCGAAACGCGCTTGGCGGTGCGTTCGTCGTTGGTGGCGAAGGCGACGCGGACATGGCAATTGTCGAGAATGGCGTTGTTAGCGCCGTAGGCTTTTTCGATCTGATTGAGCGACTGGGCGATGAGGAAGGCTTTGAGGCCGTATCCAGCCATGAAGGCGAGTGCGGACTCGAAAAAGTCGAGCCTACCAAGCGCAGGGAACTCGTCAAGCATAAGCAGAAGGCGCTGGCGTTTCAATTTTCGGTCGAGGTCTTCGGTGAGCCGACGTCCAATCTGGTTGAGGATTAACCTGACCAGCGGTTTGGTCCGGCTGATGTCGGAGGGAGGCACGACCAGATAGAGGGTCGTCGGGCCTTGGTCGGAAACGAGATCATCGATCCGCCAGTCGCAGCGCGACGTGACCTTGGCGACGACGGGATCGCGATAAAGGCCAAGGAAGGACATGGCGGTCGAAAGGACGCCGGAGCGTTCGTTCTCGCTCTTGTTGAGAAGTTCGCGGGCAGTAGACGCGATGACCGGATGCGGCCTCTCGCCCAAATGTCTTGTCGTCATCATGGCGGTAAGCGTCGTTTCGATCGCCCGCTCCGGATCGGAAAGGAAATTGGCGACGCCGGAGAGGGTTTTGTCTTCCTCCGCATAGAGGACATGCAGGATCGCGCCGACGAGGAGCGAGTGGCTGGTCTTCTCCCAATGATTGCGCCGCTCGAGGGCGCCTTCCGGGTCAACGAGAATGTCGGCGACATTTTGTACGTCGCGCACTTCGGCGTCGCCGCGTCGGACTTCGAGCAAGGGATTATAGCCGGCGCTATCCGGGTTGGTCGGATCGAAGAGGAGGACGCGGCCGAAGCGCGCGCGCCAACCCGATGTCAGGGACCAGTTCTCGCCCTTGATGTCATGGACGATGGCCGAACCGGACCAGGCGAGAAGGGTCGGCACGACAAGCCCGACGCCCTTGCCGGAGCGCGTCGGCGCGAAACAGAGCACATGTTCCGGCCCGTCGTGACGCAGATAGGCACCGCCGTATGTCCCGAGCACGACGCCATCGGGACTAAGCAAGCCGGCGATGCGGATATCGGCTTCGTTCGCCCAGCGCGCGGAGCCATAGGTGGTCGCATAGCGCGCTTCGCGGGCGCGATGGACAGAAAGACCGATCGCTGCGGCGATGGCGACGAATGTCGCAGAAGTCGCGATACCCGCGCCTTCGAGAAAAATGTCCGGTGCATAGGCGTCGAACTGATACCACCACATGAAGAAGATGGGCGGCGGGTAGATAGGCAGGTTAGGTCCTAAAGAAAGCCAAGGAGCGCCGAGTTCGGGCTGAAAGCCGAGACGCCAAGCCGACCATTGCGTCGCCGCCCAGACGCCGAGGAAGACGATCGAAAGGACGACAACGATCTGACCCCAGAGAATTTTCGTCGCATACATGGCGGCGAAGATCGGCGCAGCCGAAACGCGCCGGCAAGAGGGATACGGCGCGGATCGAAGAATATCGCGCGCTGTCGCGCAAAGACTGACGAAGGCAATCGCCGCTAAAGACCGAGTCCGCGCTTCTTGCCAAAGCTCCAGTCGATGCCGCCTCCCGGTGACATCACGCCGGAGATATGTTTGTCGAGCTTCATCTCCAGTGACGGCGACCAGGGCACGAGTTGAAAACCGAGCCCGTCGTCGATCATGGCGAAACGTCCGGATGCGAGAGTCAGTCTTTGGCGGTAGGTTCCGGCGACATTTGCGCCTTCGGTTTTCGGCCGGTAAGGCAGCCCCGTTTCTCCGGCGAGCTCGGCGCCGATCGCGTCGAGCTCCCGACGTCGGAGCGTCCCGAGAAAATCGTGCGCAAAGACGACACGCTGGCCTTGCCGCTGCGCGAGACCCGTCACGGAAAGATGGTCAATCCGGGCCGCGAGCGCCTCGCGCACCTCCTGGCCGAAGCCGGCATGGGCGAGAGGCGTCTCGATGCGTTCGACGAGACGACGATCGAGCCAAGTCGCGCCATCCGCCTTGACCTGATCGTTGAGGAGCAGGTCGGATCGCACCGCGAGCGCGACGCGCTCGGCGCCGATCGCATCCTCAAAGCGCCTGAGTTCGACAATCGCGCCGGGCGCGGCGTCACTGGTCGCCTCGATATTCGGAAAGCGCAGATGGTGGGCGCGGCCGTCAACTCCGTCGATGATCGCGAACGCTTTCTCGGACAGTTCGTCGGTGAGGCCGCGCGCGACGAGCCTCCCGATCAGAGGGGGACGGTCATTTTCCCCGTGGATCGCAAAATCGATCGTGCTTCGCTCGATGCGCGCTTCGGTCAAGGCTCGGTGCATGGTCTTGATGATGTCGCCGCGCAGACCAAGGTCGCGCAATCGGCTCTCGACGTCTTCCGCCAGCATCCATTGCGCCGGGCCAATTGGGACAGCGAGACCAAGCCGCGCCAATTTCTGCAGACGGCCGATTTTGAGTCGCTCGATGTTTGGATCGGTTTGCCCTCTGCCGGGGCGCAGGTCAACGATCCCGGTCTCATCGGCTCCGGCGGAGATCGTGCGGTCGAGCCGGGTCCAACGATCGGCGTCGACCTCGCGGGCGAGATCTTCGTGGATACGCCGCTCCGGCTTCGGTCCCAATTCCAGACCGACCAGGCGCTCCGCTCTTGCGCGCATCCCGTTCGAAATATAGTCGCGCGAGATCACGAGATCGGCGCCATCGTCCGCCTTGCCGCGAAGGAGGATGTGGATGTGCGGATTATCCGTGTTCCAATGGTCAACGCCAACCCAGTCGAGTTTGGTCCCGAGATCGCGTTCGGCCTCGCGGAGAAGGTCGCGAGTGAAGGCGCGTAGGTCTTCCATTTCGGTTGCGTCTTCCGGGCTGACGATAAACCGAAAATGATGCCGGTCATCGTTGCACCGGTCGACAAAGGCGGCGGCGGTGTCCGCTGAATCGGAGCGGGCGTCGAACATGCGCGCCTTCTGATCGTCGCGCGTGACGCCGTCGCGCCTTAGATAAGCGACATGTGTCGCGAGCGGCGCGGATCGAAAGGCGTGGCCCTTGTGACGAACGACGCGCGCCTTGACGATGACGCGTCGCGCGTTCGAGAGGAGCCCCCGCTCTGCGGCGAGTGCGCGCCCGCGGCCTCGGCCAAAGGTCGAACCCCGCTCGCGCCCAAGGCGGCCTCGCGCGCCGACGCCCCCAGCCTTGTTTGCGGCCTTCAGAACCTGACCGACAAAGCTTTTAGGCGCGCGCCTGCTTCGACTTTGGCGAATGCGGCCCGGACGGACGCGCAGATCGTCGCCGCTATCGCTCACGACGCCTTCGCCTTCGCGCTAGTGCCATCGAATTTGATGAGATGCCGAGAGATCGCTGCTTTGACGGCGCCTCGCTGATCCGACCGGCACGCACGAAAGCCTTGCGCAGCAAGGGCTCGCGCGGCGGCAGTGCCGCGCCTTGTATCTTGCCGTAGGTCACTCGCTTTCGCTCCCTCCGCCGTGCTCGCGCACAAAGGCGCGAGAGGCTTGGCTAATATGCGATAGAGTTGGAAAACGGTCATTGAGAGCGGCGCGCCACAAAAATGTCTGCAGGCGAACGCTGGACCGCGCGCAAACTTGCGATCGAGCCGCCGTCCGAAAACGAAACTCGCGCAAATATTTTGTCGTCGCTCTGCGCCGGAAAAAGAGGGTGGGGGACGGCCTTCCCGCTATTCGAAGGGCTATTAGTGGAGTCGTTTTCAGCGAACTCCTCTGTCAGTTTCAGTTCGCTTAGAGCGACAAAGATGGGTGATTTGCTGATGCCGTGGAAGGCTGAGATTTCCGTCGCCGGAAGCCGTTTGAGACCGAGTTTGGACGCAATTTCGGCAACGTAATCGACGGTCTCGGCCGGCAATGGGCGTCCCTGCAAATAGTCTTCGTAGCGGTGCGGACCGGCATTATAGGCGGCGAGGAAACCGTCTTCGCCATAGCGCTCGAACATCTCGGAGAGATAGGCTGCGCCCGCCAAAATATTGTCGCCTGGATTGAATGGATCGGGTCCAAGAGCATGCTTGAGGCGCAGCTCTTCGTATGTCGCTGGCATGATCTGCATCAGACCGATTGCGCCTTTGACGGAGACCGCACATGCGTCGTCATAACTTTCAGCGCGCATGACGGCGCGAATCCATTGGGGCGGGATATGGAAGCGGCGCGACGCCTCGTCAGTCGCATGGGCTACTGCCTCGGGGGATGCCTGAGGCGAACTAAGCCCGCATTCCGCGATCTCGGCGGCATGCGCCTGCGAAAGCGAAATCGCGACAAGAGCTGTCATAGAGGCGAGCATAGCCGTGCAAAACGCCGATCGGCGGCGACGTCTCCTGGAGAGCGCTCGAATTTCCTTTGGCGCCATTCGCGTCACTCCCACGTCCAAAGCGGGACTGCGCGTCCAATCAATTTTTCGGAAGGAATGGTCCCGAAGTATCGTCCGTCGAGCGACGAGGGTTCATCCCAGTTGAGGAGAAAGACCTGGCCTGGAGCCACCGAAAGGCAGCCGCTCCAAGTAGGCAGCGGTCGCCCGAGGTGGTCGCTTTCCTGAGCCTCGGCCATATCGATGCCGTCGACGGTCACGGCCCGCCCATTGCGGCAAATTGATTGCCCTGGCAATGCCGCAACCCGCTTGATCAGCAGCGCGCCGGAGGCGAGATAGGCGCGTTCGGTAAGCCAGTTTGACAGCTCATTGGTCGGCCGTGCGACGACGAGATTGGTGACGGCGAGCTCGCCTATCGGCTGCACGGAATAGAGACCTATGGGGACGCTGGCGGAGGCGTTCCAAACCAGAAGCGGATCGTGCTTCGCCACGAATGTTGATGCGACGGCGCAGCTTGCGAGCAATGCGAGAATGAGGGGTCTGATCATTTGGAATTGACCCTCGCACGCAGGAGCCAGGCTTGATGGCGTTCTCGCGAATAGGGCCGCGCCGGCAGGCCGGCAGCCAATCGATTGTGGATATGCCGCCAATGATCCGGGCAGACATCTGGCGGGGCGAAGCCGAGCGATTCGACGGAATCGATGGCGCGTAGAACCCGCTGAACTTTGTCCCAGCCTGCCGCTCGCAGAAGAATTTCAGCGCCGGGTTTGACGGCGGGGACCGTCGAATAAGGCTCAATCGATTTGCAGGCGCGCAGAATATCAACGCGCGAAACAAGCGTTCCATGATCGTTAGACGCCCAGCGGACGAACGCGAAAATTGATCCCGGCGCGAAATAAGCGATGCGTCGCCTGCGGTCGAGCGTGCGTTCATTCACGGGCGCGCCGAAGCGAATCCAGCGCTCGATCTTGCCTTTAAGAAAATAGAGCTCCACTTCGGTGAGCGCGGTCATGGCGCGCCTCCGCAAGGGACAGAGCTCGCGGAGTTTCTTGCGACGGATGGATCGACGACGGAGCGAGTTCTCTCGATGGGTCGCTTTTGCGAAGGCGCGCGGTCTCGGAGCGTGGCCTTGGGACGCGGACAAATGACGATGAACGCGGATCGACGGCTCTGCCCGGCACCTCTTTCCGGCAAGGCTTTACCGCGATCATCCACACGGTGGATTGCGGCGTGGTCCGTTAGAATGAATCCGAAGGATTCAATGTTAGCCGGGGTAATGACGGTTGGCCTGCCGGCGGCCGTGGCATTGTGGGGATGATGCCTTCGTGAGGCGATTCGGTTTTGGCGCGTCAAATGCGCCTTGACGATCGACGAAGGAGGCGAGCGATGGAATTCTATGCAGGACTTGACGTGTCGCTTGAGGCGACGAGCGTCTGCGTGGTGAACGGCGAGGGCGCGGTCGTTCGGGAGGCGAAGCTGCCGAGCGATCCCGACGCGATCGAATTGTTCCTCGCCGAATGGGGCGTGCGTCTCAAGCGCGTCGGCCTGGAGGCGTTTTCCTTCAGCGCCTGGCTGTTCGCCGCGCTTGACGAGAAGGGTCTGCCGGTGGTGTGCGTCGAAACGCGCCACGCCAAGGCGGCGATGAGCGCCATGCTGAACAAGACCGACCGCAACGACGCGCGCGGGCTGGCGCAGCTGATGCGCGCCGGCTGGTTCCGTGCCGTGCATGTCAAGTCGCGCGAGGCGCAGGCGCTGCGCATGCTGCTCGCCGGCCGCAAGGCGATGCTCGGCCAGGCGATCGATCTGGAGAACATGATCCGCGGGCTGTTGCGGCCATTCGGTTTGAAAGTCGGGCAGGTCGCGGTCGGCAAATTCGAGGCGCGGGTGCGCGAACTTGTGGCGGACGCGCCGGCGCTCGAAGCGATCATCGCGCCGTTGCTTGACGCTCGCGCGGCGATGCGGCTGCAGTTCACAAAACTGCATCGGCTGGCGCTCGCGGCGGCGCGCCAGGACGACGCCGTGCGGCGGATGATGACGACGCCCGGCGTCGGCGCGATCGTGGCGCTGACCTTCCGCGTCACCGTTGACGATCCCGCGCGCTTCAGGAAATCGGCGACCGTCGGCGCGCACTTCGGTCTGACGCCGCGACGCTACCAGTCGGGCGAGACCGATCGTTCCGGGCGCATCTCGAAATGCGGCGACGAGCTGACGCGCGCGATGCTCTATGAAGCGGCGATCGCTATTCTGACGCGCATTCGCCGCGCCTTCAAACTGCGGTTGTGGGGGCTGCGGCTGATGAAGAAGAAGGGGCTGAAGCGCGCGGCGACCGCCGTGGCGCGGGCGCTTGCGGTGCTGCTGCACAAAATCTGGGTTGACGGCGCGACGTTCCGTCACGCCGCCGGCATGAAACGCGGCCGGGGCCGAAGGATCGCTCAGTGCGCGTGACGCGCTGAGTGAAACGGTCCCTTCCTCTTTCCGCGTCACAGGGTTCCGCCAAGGCGGAGCGGCGTCTCTCGAGGAGACGGGGACATGGGCGAGATCGCAACTGTACTTGCCGGCGCCCGAGAGGGATGAACGCACGGCGCTTGTTAGCCTGACCGCCCGGTCTTCAGATCCCGGAATGTGGCGGCTTCGTCGCCGACCACGGACGTTAGCGAGCTCTTCTCGCAGAGATTTAGGCCGCGCCAGAACGTGATGAGGAGCGAAGGAAAGGACCGCGAAGAGAAGCGTTGGAGTTGGATGTCGTTGCGTATGTTGTCGCGTGAAAGCGTATGAAATAGAATGCAAGGATCGATCTGCTGTTGGCGGATCGATGGAGAGAGGCATTGTCTCCACAGGCTTTGACTCTAAAGAAAAAGTTAGAGTCATTACGTTAGTACAGTTAGGAACGCCGTGAACGATGACATAGCAGGGGGTTAGTGTCCATTTTGGTCCCCGATAGTACGAGGGTTCGGTCCCCGATGGCACGATAGAGTCGGTCCCCGATAGCACGAGCGTTTTCACAGCTTGTCCACAGAGGGGAGGGACGGATCGAGGCGGCCTAAAGCGCTCTCGAGCGGATCGAGTGCGATCGGCGCGAAGACGAGACGCTCGCCGCCAAGCGGGGCGTGACGGATGGAGAGCTGGTAATTTGGAA
>Ga0194120_10002314_pt1 | contig 32998 bp, 20 predicted proteins | sample TA2MahCa65mmetaG_FD_148642 | JGI IMG/M metagenome (GOLD analysis project Ga0194120, IMG submission 148642) | Freshwater microbial communities from Lake Tanganyika, Tanzania - TA2015019 Mahale Deep Cast 65m | ecosystem: Environmental > Aquatic > Freshwater > Lake | place: Tanzania: Lake... | reverse complement strand
GCAGAACCGATCGTGCGATCCACCGCGCGACCGAGCGCAGGTGCGCTTGTGTCAGTCCTGCGCAATAGCCTGCGCAATAGAAAGTACGCATCTGGCGAGTCCTTGGGCTCAGGTTCTGACGTGGGAGCCGAACCGAATGCAGCGACGACGCCGAGCGAAGCAGGTTGTTGGACGATCAGACCATCCACCACTGCCCCACGGCGATGGCGGGCTTGCCGAACGCGCGGTGTTCTTCCGGGAGCGAGGAGAGCAACTCCTGCGCGCGCCGACCGATGGTGTCGGCAGCGAGTTCCATGCACCGCTGCCCGACAGCGCTCGACGCGTGCTCGCGGGGATCGAGTCCGCCGATGCCCCATGGAGCCTTCATGTCGAGGTTCAGCGTGCCGGTGCCCAGCATCGCCATATCGACTCGGTCCGGGTACGCGAACATCATGTCGGAGGTCTCCCACTTCGCCGCATGGTCGGTGTTCAAGTCTTCTCCCGCGCTCAGCGTCACCTCCCAACCGGCGAACCCGCGCGCGGTTCCATCGGCGACGACGGGTTCCAGCGCCGAGCGGATCATGTCGATCATGCCCGTGACGTTGTGACCCGAGATGCCGATCAGGACCCGGAACCCGGTTCCCTTGAGTCGCTGGAACAGGTTCGTGATCGTCGCCGTGACAGGCGGAAGGTCCCAACCGTCGTGGAGGAAGAACGGCGGGTAAACGACGCCCCCGTAGGCTGCCGCCGTCAGGCACAGAACGGCATGTGCCTTCAGCGCATCGGTTCCCAACGGCAGGTGGGGCCCATGCCATTCGATGGGCCCGAACGGAACGTAGACGACGGGAAACTCGCGCCCGCGCGCTTCGAGCTGCGCGGGTCTCAGGAACTGGAGCTGCACGTCGCGCGAGAGTTCGAGCGCCATCGGCTTCACCCTTCAGACTGTCCTAATGCGGTATGCCCAGCGAGTGCATGCGCTTGTGGATCGCCTCGATCCCTTGGCGGAAGGGCTCTTCGAGATAGGCGAGGTGGTCGTCGTGACCGTGGTGGTGGGTCACCGTACCCGGTTCCCACTGGACGCTGCGCTTGCGGATGTAGTCGATCCCACCGTTCAGCAGCGTCAGCAGATAGTTCGCTGCTCCGATGTCGAACATCCACCAGTCGCCGCCGACAGCAAGGTAGACCGGCGACGTGTGCGCCATGATCCCGCGTCCCCAACCGTCGTGATGTCGCGTGCTCTGCCAGTAGTTGGGGCCCGCGCAGCGAGCGGCGATCCACGAGTGGCGATCCACCTGGATGCTCTCGCGCAGCGCCAGGTGTCGCGTGCCCTTCGCGTCCTCCGTCCGCGCGACGACCGATCCGTTGAGGACGATCTCCAGCGAGTGGAACGGCAGGACGCTGTCCGCCGACGCCTCGACGGTGACGGTTCCCCCGTTGCCCGGCAGGTTGATCGTGCTGCCGATGGGTTTGCCCTCTACCTTGAACCGCAGCAGGGGTCCGCCGCTGTGGAACGTCCGTCCGGCGCGCAGGTTCTTGCACCACGTGTCATAGGTGAACGGTTCGTCGTTGGGGATGTAGACATACGTCCGGTAGATGCCTACCGGCACGTCCGACGTCATCTTGTCCGTTCCACCGACAATGGGGAGCTTGTACCCGCAGTTCAGGTAGCGGTAGTACTCCAAGTGCATGTAGGAGTCGTGAACGAGCCATTCCGCTGCGTCGGCGCGTCCCGTCGTGATGAGCGCCGCCGGTTCGCAGTTCGGATTGGGAATGTGTGGGATGACGACCGTCCCGCCCTGCGCGTGGCACGCGTCCGCCCATCGCGAGAGCGTGGTCTCCAGGTTCCCGCCCAGTTCCGCCTCGCCGGGACCATCGGAGCACCACGGGTTCACCGGCTCCTTGAGCCCCAGCAGCGTCAGATGCCCCAGGATGTGCTGTCGGTTCTCCTGAGTCGCGTAGACGACGGTCTTGCCGTCCGGCGCGACACTGGGAGCGCCCGTGAACTCCTCCGTGTTCGTGAACAGATGCCCCCACTGCGAGAGCAGCAGGTTGATGACGTTCACGCCTTCGCCTGCCGCCTCCGTATGAGCTCCCTGCGTCGACAGGAAGTGCACGTGAGTATCGCCGCTGAAGTAGCGCTCGTCGTTCATGTTGGCGAAGCGCTTGAGCCGGAACGTCAGCTCTTGTTGCCCCGGCTCAATGCGGACGCGCTGCCGAATCGGCTCGTACTCGTATCCGCGCGCGATATCGACGATCACGTCGCCACGCGGGAGCCAACCTTCGCACTTCCCGCCGATGTAGGCGTACGTGATCTGTCCCAGGCGCACATCGCCGCCGATGTCGATGTGCCACGTGCCCATGTTCGTGTTGACGTGGGCGTGGTGACCATGCGGCTGGTAGGGAACGCCGTCCGGCGATCGGAAGTGGATACGGCACGGAACCGGCCTGCCGGTGTAGTCGTCCAGCACCTGCGTGCGGACCCAGTTCCGTCCCTCGTCGACAACGATCATCTTGAGCCGTGGGCTCGCCTCAACGGAGCCCTTGTCCTGTAGTTCTCCCCATTGGGCGGAACCGAGCGCATCGCCGTCCTGTTTGACCGTCACGGTCGCAGACGGTGTCGCGGCGATCTCGACATATGCCGGGCTCGACGCCTGGTTCTGGCGTTCCCCCCATCCGTGCATCGAGTCGGCGAGGTACTCGTCGCTCGACGCCTGCGGCAGCGAGAAGGGATAGGTCGCAACGCCGCGATCGACCTCGACTTCGAGTCCGAAGCGTTTCGCAGCGTCCTCCTCTTGGGGCAGGACGATCTTCACGGCGCGCTTGGCGCTGCGCGTGAAGGGATACTCCTCCAGATGGCTCAGCGTGATCGCCGCGATGAGGAAACGCAGGCCCGACGGTCGTACGATGATCGACTGGACCGCCGACTCCGGGTGCGGGTTCTCCCATGGGAACAGGTAGAACCAGCGGGGCCATGCCTGAATCGCCTCGGTTTGCCGGTTCCCCGCGCCACCCCAGTTGCCCTCGTGGCGCGGCATCAGCCCGTCCTTCATGTCGGGGTGCGCCAGGAGGGCGAGCTGCCCCCAGCCAGACGGGATGATTCCGATTTCGAGCCGTTCTCGGATCGGCACGACGACCGCACTGCCATCGCCGTACGTGAACACGTACTCACCGCACTCGCGGCCGACGGGATCGCCTTCGTGAATCTTCGACTCGAGCAGGCGGTGGGCGAACAGGATGTACCGTGCCGTCTTGCCGACCATGATCGTGACGGGCTCGGATCGGAGTCCGCTACCCAGACCGATGACTGACGGACCTGCACCGTCGGGGGGTCCAAGAAGGAACGGCAGCCCCTGGAGCGTCTGCTGCCCGGTCGGAAGCTGAGATGCGTTCTGCCCTAGGACGGACTGATCGGCGTTGCAGAGGCTGGAGAGGTCGAGCGGCTCATAGTCAGGCATCCGGGTCTCCCTTCCGACGATACGCGTCGCGCCTGCCGGTGTCGTCCGGCAGTGTAGTCGGTCGGGAGACCTGGATCAACCAATGCCCGGTCAGCGCGCGGCAGACGGGTTCGCCCGCCGGTACGCTTCGATTCCCTGCGACAGGATCGTGTCGACGTACTCGGGGTTGTGAACGCCGGAGCTGCCATCGGCAGCGATGCGGCTCGCGGCGGCATCTGCTGCCCGCATCGCTTGCAGCGTCGCGCTCGTGACGGATCGGGCCCCGCCCGCTGCTTGGAACCGTGTCCGCTCGCGCGCCAGTTCTGCGAGCTGGGCGCGCGTCTTGTCTTGCCACGTCTTCCGTATCGCGTCATAGTTGCCAGTCGTGTGGCACGTACCGCACGCCATCGTTACGATCCGCTCTCCGGCTCGACGGTGACATTCGCCGCACGCGACCTGCGCCTTGACATGCAGACCCGCCGATCCGCTCGGGAGGTTCGTGCCGGCGGCGAACGCCGACTGCGTCGCGTGGCACGTCGTACACTTCTTCGCCACGTCCACGGTCTGCCTGTGATGGCAGGACACGCAATCGCCAGTGAAGCGCTTCGAGGTGTCACTGGCGTGGCACTGCGAGCAGGCGAGGCGCTGACCCGACACGTGTCGATCGTGGTCGAACGTCGGCTTCGACGCGACCCGAATCGAGCGGATTCCGCTATGACACGAAAGGCAGCCCGACTTGGTGGTCGGCGAGTGGTGACACGACTTGCAGTCGTCTGCGCTAACCAGCGTCTTGCCATGTCCCGGAAGCTCCTGCGGCTCCGAGGAATGGCACTGGGCGCACTTGAGTCCTGCCTTGGTGATGTGCGGCGCGTGGCTGAACAGCGTTCCGTAGACCTGCTTCGAGACGCTCTCGATTCCGAAATGGCACGTCCCGCAGCGTCCACCTTCGGGCGCGGACAGCGCGGCTAGCTGGAGCGGAGCCACCGGCGCGGAGCGCCCATTGAGCACGTTGGTCGCCATCGTGAGCTGCGCGTTCGCGACCGAAGCGACGCGTTCGGCGAACCGCACGTTGTGGACGGGGTTCCCCTTGCGCAACAGGTCCACGTTGGTGGACGCAGCCGCCAACAGCGACCTGGCGGATCGGACGGCTGGGTCCACCTCGCTTCTCGACGATGCGGCGGCTGAGACGGTCCCTCGGACACGGCTCTCCCGCGCCTCCATCTCGGCGATCAATCGCCTGCCGCCCTCCAGCCAGCGTTCCTGCATGCCCTCGTAAGCGTCTCCGTGGCAGCTCGCGCATGCGCCTGGCTTGAGCAGCCGCGTGCTGCTGGTCATCTCGACGCCCACATGCGACGAGTGGCAGCTATCACAGGCGACACGCGCCAGGAACATGGGATCCGGAGTCACCTCGACGCCGTCCGCCACGCCCATGTACATCCGCTCGACGCTCTCGTGGCATTGCTGGCAGTCGGATCGGATCGTCGTCGCGATGGACTCGATCTTGTGCTCGATCTCGGAGTGGCAGATGAGGCAGTCGAGCTTGTGCTCGGTCACGTGGACGCCGTGAATGAGCTTGTGATTCTCGAACTCGCGGAGCCTCTCGGGTCGGTCGTGGCACTGGAAGCAGCGCTCCTCCTTGACCGCGCCATCTCCGCGCACGACATCCGTATGGCACTGCGTGCACGTCACGCCGCGACTCGTGAACTCCTCGTGCTTGAACGCGATGTTGTTGATGTAGATCGTCTCTTTGGGCGCCTGGTGGCACGACGGACATCCCGAGACGGGCTCCGAATCCGCCGCCGCCTTGAAGTGACACAGGAAGCAGGTGCTCTGGGTCACCTCCATGTGGCTGCCTTGAACGATCTGCGAGTGACAGCTCACGCACCGCAGGATGCGCCCTCGCGGCAGTGCCTCCAGGAACTTCTCGTGACCCTCCGGTGGCGTTCCCGTGCGCGTCGTCATGTTCGACGGCATCGCGCTGAGGGCGCCGCGGTTCATGGTCAGGTGGTGCTGTCCGCAGGGCAGATGCTTCCGGTGCGAAAAGAGGAGCCCCTTGTATTCGATGTCGCCCGGGGGTCGCGCGTCAGAATGGCAGCCGGAGCGCAAACAGCCTTCGTCGCCGACTTCGGCGCGGGGCTCGCCCTTGTACGTGTTCGTGATGTAGATAGCGACTTCCGCGAGCGCCTTGTATTTACGGACGACATAGCCCTTGAAGCCGGGCGCGAAGTGGCATTCCGGGCATCCGACCTCACTGTGCGAGGACCGCTGCCATGATTCGTAATACGGTCGCAAGTAGTGGTGCGAGCCGCAGAAGCTCGGTTGCGACGTCACTTCCGCGGTGACCAACAGAGCCAGCAACACGCCGCCAACGGCGAAAAGCCCGGTCAGGAAGAACCGGCGGTAGCGACGCTCCAGCCGCTCGGCTCGCTCCGCCTCCAGCGCGGTGGCGATGGCTCGCTCGTTGGTCGTACGCAGACGGTTCTGCTGCACCTTGCTGATGTTGCGAACCAGCGTCAGAGCGGCGTCCGCGCTCAGCGTGAACGCTTCGGCATAGTGGGCGTGCGTCAATTGGGCGATGATCGTATCCGCCGTCGTATCGACGTCGGCGGAGCGAGGAGAGCCGTCGAGGATGGACATCTCGCCGACGACCGAGCCCTCGGTCAGGTCGGCAATCGCCGCGCCATCCGCCGTGATCCGAACCGATCCCGACAGGATGCACCACATCGACTCGCCGGGATCGCCCTGGTGGCACAGGCGCTCGCCGGGCCCGACGTGCAGGATGTCGACGAGCGAGGCAAAGACGTTGAGCCCCTCCTCTGAGACTCCCCGAAACAGTTCCATCCGCCTGAGCCGCGCAACGATCTCATCGCGCGACAGCGCGATGGGCTCCGACGTGGGACTGGTGTCGTCTGTGCCTCGCATCGACTACCCTTTCGACGCGTGCTCGTGGGTCCCCGACGCCTCGCGACCCGTCAGCCAAACGGGGCTCATCGGGAACACCTCAGGCGATAGGTGGACGTGATAGAAATGCCACACGAAGACTGCCAGAACCGCCAAGAGCGCCTCGTACCGATGCACGACGGCGGACACATCGATGACGATCTTGGGGCTGTACTCCTCCAACCATAGGATGAAGCCCGTTACCGCCATGATGAACGTGCCCCATACCAGCGCCCAGTATTCGGCTTTCTCGGCGTAGTTGTACCAACCGTACTCGGGCTGCGGGTGCTCGCTGGGTCGCCGGTAGTACCTCATCGTCGCGACGAAATCCAACCAGTCTCGCTTCCGAGGCAGCAGTTCGCGGAGTTGCCAACGACCGCGACGAGTGCCGAGCAAGTACGCCACGTGATAGATGCCGACCACGCAGAGGGCGATGCCGCAGACTCGATGGAGATCGCCTCGAAACTCGAACACCGCCGGGGATGCCAGCCCCAGAACGCGGACCCATGCCCTCGGCAAATGCGTCATGAACCCGCTGATCGCCAGGAGCGTGAACGCGATGAACATGATCGCGTGCTGGATCCGTTCGTTCCCCGTCAGGCGAACCGCCGCGTCGATGCCAGCCGGGACCTGCGACACGTGACGATGGTGCGCCATCGCTCTAAGCCTCCGGACCAGCCGCGCTCTTGCGTCGCCGCACCTGCGCGGCGAGGTCGAACGCGTTGTGCAACAGCATGCCTCCGATGATCCCGGCGATCAGCACGATATAGAGCACGCGGATCAGTCGCACGCCCAACGGGGCAGGAGCCGCCACCCCCAGATGCACCTGTCCGCTAGCGAATCCGGCGACAGCCTTGGGGTGGCAGTCCCTCTGACCGCATGTGGCACCCAGGTTGCTTGGATGCACCTGCGACCGCTCATCGGTGTGCGGAAGGATGCGATGGATTCCGTGGCAGCTAGCGCAGTTCGCGACGCTGGTCACTCCGAACTTGCTCGCGAACCCGTGGAAGCTCCCGGCGTACGTCTCGACGCGCTTCACGCTGAAGTCGTACTTGTCGGCAATCGTCACGGCGCCATGGCAGGACGAGCACGTCTCCGCGATATGGCTCTCGTGGACGGGCGATTCGGGGTCCGTGTGAGGTCGAATCCGATGGATGCCGTGACACGTGACGCATGACGGCACGTCCAGGTTCCCCGTCGCCAGGTCCGTTCCGTGAACCCCCTCCTGGAACTCCGATGCCTGCTCGTCATGGCACTCGCCACACGTGGACGGCTCGTTCTGGCGATGTACCCGCGAGTCCTTCGCCTTCTTCCCCTTGATGTTGTGCTGACCGTGGCACGTCGAGCACCTGGGAGCCTTCGGATCGCCCTCGCGAGCGCGCTCGCCGTGGATGCTCTCCTCGTACTGCCGGAACTGGTCGATATTCGGCGCGCCGCGAGGGTTGCTCTCGTAGTGGCACGCCTCGCAGTTCACCGAGGAGAGCGCCGCTTCATGCGGAATCGCGACGATATCCGTGTGGCACTCCAGACATGCGAGACCCCGATGCGCCGAGGATTCGAGCTCCCCTTCGTCGACATGCGCAGAGCCGCGGCTTCCGTCGGGCAGCGTGCGATCTCCGCCCGGCGTGCCGTGGCAGTTGGCGAGCATGCATCCGCGGTTCGTCGACATGCTGATCGCGGCGCTACTCGGCGTCGCCACGAGAACCAGCGGTACTGCGCACGCGATCGCCAGAAGCACGAGGCGGGCTCGGTCGCAACAGATGGGCGCATACATCGCGTCGTCCTAGCGTGATCGCAGCAACGTCCGTTCCGTCTCCGACAGCCAGAGATCGTTGCGGTGACAACCGACGTCCGAACACGAACGGGACGCTCGATCATACGTGCCGGACAGTGACAGTTCCACAGCCGCGCGCGAGAACTGGAGCGGATGGATGACCGCCGACGAGTTGTGCACGTGACCTGCGTGGCACGTTCGGCATCCCATGTTGAAGGCGTCGTGGTCGGCGTGAGCGCCGGTCGTCGGTGGCGTTCCGTGGCAAGATCGGCAATCCCACCGACGCATTTCCTGGGAACCGTCGTTGTTCAGGTGGCAGTTCGACTGGCAGTCTCCGGTCATTTCGTCGAACGCGGCAATCGTCACGACTCCGTCCGGGTCATAGTAGCCCGGCGGCGCGGTGACCGGGCGGTCGTGCGAGATCGTACCGTGGCAGGACACGCACATCACATTCGGCTTGTCGACATGATCGAGGTGGTCGCCGGTCTTCGGCGGCGTCTCATGGCAGTCGTTGCACCGCTCTTGCCACGAGAAGGGCTCGTGGCAAGCCACCTGGCACCGCTCGTTGGAGCGGATGAAGTCTCCGAGGGACAGATCGACATGAGCCGCGCTGAAGTCCTTCGGATTCGTCGCTGCCGTCGCCGAATGCTTGTGATCCGCGTGGCAGATCGCGCAGCCGATGCCAGAGGCTGCCAGGTCGGCTATCCCGGACTGAGTGGACATCGCCGCCAGGTCCCAGTACCGACCCCGTGGGTTCCTGTGTGCCGGGTGGATGCGGTCAGACGGCGGATTGCCGTGGCACGAATCGCATCCCCACTCGCCCTTCGGTTCATGGCATGTCGTCTGGCAGGAGCCGGTCATCGAGTCGAAGACGAAGTCGCCGCGAACGTCGATCTCGCCCGTCTCCTTGACGAGATCGTGGTCGTTGCCCGTGTGACACTCCCGGCACAGCATTCTGCCCTTCTCGACGTGGGCGACGTGACGACCCGTCTGAGGTGGATACCCGTGGCAGTCGCCACAACTCTCGCCCCAGATCATCGATTCGTGGCACACGGCGCCGCACAGCCCGTCCCGGAATGTGCCACCGGCGGCGAACGAAACCTGCACGGGCACACCACGGAAGACCTTGGGCGTCTTCACTCCGGCATCGGTGTGCGTGTGATTCGAGTGACAGGACGCGCACGGCACGACCGTGTGACCCGCCGCCGGATGGTTCCCCGATGGCGGCGGATATTCGTGGCAGCTCGTGCAATCCCACGACGATGTTGCCGGAGTCGGACGCGCCGCGCGCGCCATCAGAGCCGTGTTCTCGTGACAGGTCGCCATGCAGGACCCGGTCGGCGCTCGGTACGACTCAAACCCCGCGACGCCTGGCGAAATGTCCACAACCCCCGACTCGTGCCGATAGCCTCCGTGGCAGGACTCGCACGCGATGTCGGTTCGCAACTCTCTGTCCTTGACCAGGTGCGCTTGGTGCAGCCCAGTCGATGGCGGATAGCCGTGGCATGTCGTGCAGGCGGCGGGACTCCAGACGCGGGTCTCATGGCAGGTCGTGTCGGCACAGGACGCGGGTTCGTTGCGAGTGCTCGCTGGGACGAGCGCCCCTTCGAAGAGCAGCACGTCGCGTGAACCATTGGCGTGTTTGCCCGTCTCCTGACGAGGGTGGCAGAGCCAACACTCCATCGCGCGCGAAGTGGTCGTCATATGCGCGCTGTGCATACGGTCGTTCGGTCGACCGTCGCGGCTGGCGACGTTGTGGCACGACTGGCATGTATCCGGCGCATCCGAAAGCCCGTTGGCTCCGTGACAGCTCGAACAGTCCTTCAAGTTGGCAGTCGGCGAAAGCTGGTGGCAGCGAGCGCAGTCGCCCTTCTTCCAGCCGTGTGGATGCGTCTTCTCGTCCAGAGCGGGCGCGGATCGCGCCTGCGTACGCAGGAACTTCGCCTGATGCCACTTGAGCAGGGGAGCCTTGAAATCGGGTAGCGTCTTCTTGCTGACGCGAGCCAACTCACGCGAGCCAGTCGGTACGGTCCTGCATCCGACCGTCGCTGCAACGACGGCAAGGCACGCGAAGAGCAGTCCCAGGCGGAATCTCATTCGAATGGCACTCCGCTAGAGTGACACTTGCCGCACAGCGCCATGTTGCGTCCCAGACGGTCGTCGTCCCACCCGTCGCCATGTGGGTTGATGGTCTGGTGGCACGTGATGCACTGGGACTCTTGATGGCAGGCTGCACAGGCTCCGAGGTTCCTACGAGCCTCCGATGCGTGGTCGAACATGAAGGTCGGCGGATGTGTACCGAGATAGGTCAATCCCGCCTGCGCGTGGCATGACTGACATTCGTCGCGCGCGTGGCAACTCTCGCAGGTGACGGCGCTTCGGAGCGCGTCCGTGGGGTGCGTTTGCAGGTAGCCGGCATCGTGCACCGATGAGGACCAGACGTCGGCTCGGTGGCAGTCGGCACAGTCAGCAACGGGTCCGCTCGTCGCATGATTCGCCGTCGCGACCGACTCGGATACGTGCGGGCCCTGCACGAAATCCGCGCGCACCGTCCCACGGTGGCATACGTCGCAGAGCGATCCGGATCGCGCAGCCGCCCCCGCGTGTTGCGTCAACCAGTCCGTCGTGTGTGAGGCAGGCAGGGCTCGGCGCGGACTGAGCGTATCGTGGCACGTGCCGCAGCGATCTCCACGGGACATGTCATCCTGGTGCTGATGGCACGATCGGCACTGCGACAGACCGATGGGGAACGAGTCGTTCGCGTCGGTGCTCTTGCGCAACGCGGCATGGCAGGTGTCGCACCCGTTCGGGTTCACGTCGGGTTTCAAGTGCGTCGTGTGCACGAACCGGAACCCGTAGCTCCGAGGTTGAATCGGAGTCACATGGTCCACGTCCTTGTGGCAGAGCTCGCAGCCCTGCGTCCGGTCGTGGCAGCGCATGCACGACTCTTCCCGTGGAATCAGGTCGTCAGCCGCCTGCGTGCTCTTGTCGGCGGCGTGGCAGTCGGCGCATGCGATATCCATGTTCACGTGGCGCTCATGGCTGAACACCAGCTCGGACCGCGAACCGCCGACGAGCGGCAGCGCCGCTGCTCCCATCGCCCCGGCGATGAGGAGAGCGAGCAATCCGATGGCTGCTGCAATGTCGCGCCTCATCGCGGCACTCCGCCCATTGCCGAGAACACCAACTGGATCGATGCCAACGCGCGAGTGACGCGGCGATAGTCCCGGTTCCGCCCGCGTTCGATTCGGACGTAGGACCTCAGGTTGTCGCTCACGCGAGCGCGCACTTCGGCGTGCGCCGACCGTGCCGCTGCGTCCGTCTCTTCGTCGGCGAAACGATAGAGATTGACAGCGCTTCCGAAGCCCACCGACACGTGCGGCACGATTTCCTTCTGAACCCGGAAGAACATGTACCGCCGACGCGTTTCCTCCCAGCGGAGCCATTCCATGCCGACCTGAGCGATGGATTCCCCATCGATCCGCACCGACGCCTCAACCGCGTCGCGACGGGCGGAACCGTCGTCGAACCGCTGCTCTGTGTGACGGATCGAGCCGTCGAGACTGTCTGTGACATGGACGCGTGCCGTCAGCGACCCTTCACGCTCCGCTTCTTGAGCAAAGACGCGAAAGATCGAGTCAGGCGCGAACTGTGGGGTGTCGTACCGGACGTGCGCGACGATTGTGGCAAGGGAGATGTCGGCGTCTGCCAGTGCCGTCGCCCGGACGAGTCTGCCGAGGGAAGGATCATACGCGAAGTCGGCAGAGATGGAGCGTCGTTGGATGCCGGGATGGATGCGCGCGAAGCCGCCGCTCGCCGCGTCGAAGCCGCCGGTCAAGTAGAGCGTGTTCAGATCGCCTGTGTCCGAAGTGTCGCGGCGGTAGAGCGCCCCGGCGCGCAGACGCCCGATGCTCGCAGCTTGCGCCTCGATCAGCCCGCCGACGAGCATCGCGTCCGCCTCATTCAGCCGCCACGATTCCCCTCCGACACCGCCATAGGCGGAACCCGTAACCGACCCGGTGCGGATCGTCAGGTGAGCCCCATCGAGCTGCCAGAAGCCTGCCGCGTTCGGCAGGAACTGGCGACCGGCTCTCAGTCGAACGCCGTGCTTCACGTTCGAGACGTCCGCATACGTTTCGAACACGCGCACGTCGTCCCCACCGACCGCGTCGAGGTCGCCCGTCAACGCCTGACGCCAACGACCGGAGGCGTAGAACTGAACGCGTGTTCTGTCGCGCTCTTCGGGGAAGACAGACAATCCCAGACGACCGTATTGGAGGAATTGCGAGTCGGTGGTGTTCGGATCGTCGTCCGCTGCGGTGTCTGAGATCGCCGGTAAGTAGTGCTCGCGAGCCCAGAGAGTCGATGTCAGGCTGCTGTCCGCGCGCCACATCGCCGTCGCGGGGTAGGAGACACCGGCAGCCACGGTGACTGCCAACGCCCACAACACGGACAGTCGACTCACAAGCCACCTGCTTCCGGGTTGAAACGCACGCATCTGTCGTCCGGGACCAGGACCATTAGCCTATCATCGTCCTGGTTCTGGGACACCATCCGGCGGGTTGTCATCGGGTGTCTGCCGTTCTCTCGCGCCGGAATCGGGTTCCGCCGCCTTCTGTGCCGCATCCGCAACCAGTGCTGTCCGGGCGCAATCCCGGACACAGCGCTCGCACCGACGATCGCCCTCGGGACACTCGTTCGTCGACGCTACTACCTTGAAAACAGCCGGACTAGCGGAGCCTGTGAAGGACTCCTACGTGAGGTGGGGCGCATCTCGAGCGACCGACGTCAGTTTCTCCAGGACCGCGTCGGATGGCATCCGGTGTTCGCGCATGTGCCAGCGGCGGAGTCCCATGTACCGCGTTGGAAGAGGAACTTCACCTCGACGGTAGCGCGCGCGTCCTTGGGAGCCACAGCCGCTTGATAGGAGTGCGTATGACCCTCGTGGCACACGACGCACTCGACCCTGTAATCTTCCGCGTGGGTCGTGTGCTTGCCGGTCGACGGCGGGTAGCCGTGGCAGGACTGGCAATCCCACTGCTCCAACTTCGCGTGGCATGCGGTCTCGCACGCGCCGGTGAAGCCATCCCACGATTTCCACTTCGCCCCTCCCCCGACCTCGATGATGCCCGCACGCTTGTCGGCATCGTGCTGGTTCCCGGCGTGGCAATCGCGGCAGGATAGGGGTCCTCCCTTCGTGAGCGCACCACGCGCCAGATGCTTTGCGTGCATGGGGCTGTCAGGCGGCGTCGCATGACAGGACGTGCAGGCATCAACCTTCCACGCGCGCGCCTCATGGCATCCGCCGTCGGTACATCCCGGCGTGGCGAAGACTTCGGGAACCGCATCGGAGCTGTTGAGCTCGGACGCTGCCTTCACGAAGCGAGCCCCTTGCGCGATCTGGAGCTCCAGCCCCCCGTTGCGGTGGATGTTCTTGGCGTGACACGTGTCGCATCCGAAGGACGACGTACCGACGTGGAACGCGTGCAGCCCCGAGTCCGGGTCGCCCGTTGACGACTGGCGACCGTGGCAAGAGTTGCACTGTGCCGCCTGCGTTCCATTGAATCCGTGGCACGAGACGCACTGATCGCCACCCAAGCCGCCGTGTCCCGCGACCAGTCGCGTCGTGTGACACGTTGTGCAGTCGAGCTTCTGCCAGCCGTGCGGATGGTTCGTGAGCTCGAGCTGTGGCGCACCGACGGCGAACGGCGGCGAGTCGGTCTTCGGCGGTTGCTGGTCAACAGGATCGAGCGCGTCCTGACACCCGAATACGCCGAGAAGGGTGGTTACGAATGCCGCCAAGAGGCGGGACCATCGGATCCACTGTCGCCTGCGCGAGCGGCCTGGGGCATTCGTCGTCATGTCGAACCTGTCGGTGGGGACCGGACACTAAGCAGCCGACACCCGCGAGGCGTTCTCGCGGGTGTCGGCTGGATTGAGGGATTCGGTTACTTCAGGATGACGAGCTTGCGTGTGGCTCCGAACGTCCCCGCCTGGATGCGGTAGAAGTAGGTGCCGCTGGCAACTCGCTCGCCGAGGTCGTTTCTGCCATCCCAGTAGGCAGCGCGATCACGCGTGCGATACGCGCCGCTGTCCAGTTGGCCCATGTCGATCCGCCGGACGACTTCGCCGGTCATCGACAGGATCTGGATCGAGACGTTGGAGCGTTCGATCAGGTCGAACGGGATCCAGGTCTCCGGGTTGAACGGGTTCGGATAGTTCTGCAGCAGCACCGGACGCCACGCGACGCTCGCCGGGTTGAACCGGGTCGCACCGATCGTCACGCCGAGCGACCGAGCCTTCGGGTTCGCCGCCTCGATGGACCGAAGGGCGATCGACTTCTCGACCGGCGCGCCCAACTCGCGGACGCGGAACGTGACGTAGGCGATCTCGTCGCCGCTGCCAGCCGGCACGGTCGATCCGAGCGCAACGGCAGTCATCCGCTCCAGCTTCCCGGCTGACTCGTCGACAACGGGCGAACCCCAGTAGACCGCGTTCGTATCGCGGGCGAGGTATTGCCCGTTGCCCATCGCCTCGAGGGTCAGCACGGACGGGTCGTAGTTGAGGGACAACGTGTAGCCCGCCAGCCGATCCGCCGCGGAGACCCGGACGGCAACGCGCACGAGCCCGCCGTCAGCCGACATCGGCAGACGCTGCAGGTCGAGCCACGCCGTCGCGCCAACGGCAGCGCCGGCAACGCCGGAGCCCGCTTCGATGGCGTTGGACACGCGCATGATGTCCTCGACGTCAACCTTGCCGTTCTGATCCACGTCCGGCGACACGCCATTCGGATAGATGCCCGCCACGGCTGGCGCGACCGTCTCTCCGAAGTGCTGAGCCACGAGGACCAGATCGACGACGTTGATGACGCCGTCGCCGTTGACATCCCAAGCCACCGACTTGCCCTTGGGCACGAGCGCCTTGCCGGTCAACTCGGTGTAGGTCGTGCGGAGCAGGTCCGCTGCGAACAGCGGGTTGTGGACGCCGTAGCTACCGTCGTTCACGACGACGGTGTAGTTGAAGTTCGCCGCCCGCTGAGCCTCGGTCGTGAGACTGAGGTCCGACGGAATCGCCACGTTGCCGTTAGCATCCTTCGGGAGCTCCTTCGCGACCAAGGCGAGTAAGCCTTTGATCTCGCTCTGGATACCCTCGACGGTGCCATCCGCGTCGAAGTCCTCGCGCGCCTTCCGGTCGAAGCCGGTCGCGGCGGTGACGTCCGAGTGGCACTTCTGGCACACGCCGATATGCTGGATGTCATCGTTCGCGTTGGCAGGCGTTCCGCCGTCCCACCTCATGTGGAGCGTGTGGCCGCCCACCTTGCGGTAGCCACGCTGGTTCGCCGGCAGCGTCGGGCTCAGGTGACACGTGATGCACGTGTCTGGCACCGCCGTCAGGTGCGACGTGCTGCGGAACGTCTTGCCGTACGTGACGACGCCCGTCGCGGCGAACATCTCCGCCTGCGGAGCGCCGTGCGTGCCACGGAACGACGTCTTGATGTATTGGCTGGGATCGGGACGCCTGCCGTTATGGCAGCTCATGCACAGCCCCGCTCTTCCAGCCTGAACGACCGTCCCGTTGGCGAGCGTCACATCACCTTCCTTGCGGAGGGCGAGGATGTCCGTGCCGTTTTCGCTCTCATGGCACGCCGCGCATGTGATTCCGAGCTTATCCGGCTGAGGCAGCGGATCCTGCGGAGGCGGCTCGCCGCGTCCCTGGATCTTCGCAAACCAAGTGCCGGAGTGGCACTGAACGCACGCCGGGGTCGTCGGCGCGGTGCCGAACGCTCCACTGGATGGGTCGAAGTCGTGCGGCGAGTCCTTCCAGGCTTCCGAGTACTCGGCGATCCTCGTCGAATCGTTCGGACGGTTGGCGACGAACGCGGCGCCGACGGCATCCGCGCCCGCAGGCTTCTTGCCCGTGAGCTGCTGGATCGTCGTCCGCAGGACGTTGACGGCGTACGCCGTGTTGTGTACGCCCTTGCTGCCGTCGTAGTTGACGAGCGTCCAGTTGTAGTTCGCCATCCGCTGCTCGACCGTCGTCTTGGTCAGGTCGCTCGGAATCGCGGGATGCGCGGGCTCAGCCCCATCGTTCGGCAGGAGCTTGGCGAGGATGTTCAGCAGCCCTCCGACTTCGGTCTGGACGCCCTCAACCTTGCCGTTCCCGTCGTAGTCGCCCTTCGCCGGGATGTTGAAGGTCGAAATACCCGGATGGCACCGCTGGCACGCCTTGAGGTGTTCGATGTCATCCCGCGGGTCCTCGGGCGTGTCGCCGTTCCATTTCATCCGGAAGGAGTGGCCAGCGATGCGGTTTTCGCCATATTCGCCCTTGTCGGGTCCGAGGTCCTTGTGGCAGGTCACGCATCCCTCGAAGGTCACGAGGGTGTGGACGGATGAGCCGATCTGCTTGCCATACGTGATGGCGCCCGTGCCGTTGAGCATCTCGGTCTGCGGGCCCTCGTGCGTCCCGCGGGCGCTCGTCTTGACGTATTCCTCCGGCACGCCGCGACGGGCGTTGTGACAGGTCATACACGCCGCCGACACGCCGCCGGAGACCTTGACGCCGTGTGGGAGTGCGACGTCGCCGGTGACCCGCAGCGCGAGCATGTTCTCGGGACTGTCGACATTGTGGCACGCTGGGCAGCCGACACCATACTCTGGAGGCTTGGCGAGCCGCTCCGCAGACAGCGTTCCCCCGCCCAAGTTCGCGACGATGAAGCCGTCCGTGGAGTGGCAGTTGACGCAGGTGGCTCGCGTCGTCTGAGTCCGCGCGCCGGGGTAGAAGTTGTGGGGCGATTCCGCCCACTGGATCGCTCGGTCTGAGCGAGGTTTCGTGAGATGCGTCGAGCCAAAGGCGATCGCGCCGCCAAGGGCGGCGACAGCAGCAATCGCCAGCGCTGTGCTCAGGATCGATGCGCGCTGTCTCATGCTAGCGTCCCCTTTCGTCGGGAGTGTTGGTCTCGTCAACGCTTTCAGGCGAAGCAGATCCCGCGGCGCTCGCCGCAGGGAAGCTCTGTCGCCTGCGTATCAGGTTCCATCGAGGCGTCCCGGGTGAACCACCAAGCGACCGACGTCGCCGTCGTGCGCGGCTATGCGACGTCCTCCCCGGACTCCGCTCCCATCGATCCTCCGAATGCCCTCGTGACAACGCACGCCCAACCGGTTCCACAGTCCCAATCCGTTGCCGAATCCCATCATCGTACGGCGTCATGACACCGTAGGGTTCCTAACGACACTAGTACAGCCAGGAATGGAATCGCCGCAAGCGTTGTAGCGTCGAAAAATGAGGACTGCGAAAGGCTTGTGCATTCTGCGGCAATAGCGGCGGGCTAATCCGCCACGTTGCCCGTGGCTGCCCATTCGCATCCCCGCAGGAGCGTTGTCTGGAACTGAGGGTCCTCGAGCGCGGTCATGTCGCCGCCTGCCCAGACGTGTCCCAGGATGTCGTGGAACACGCGCCCTTTGCCGTACGTCTTGACGACGAGCATCGGCTCGTTCTGCCCGGTCCCGCCGGTCGCCGGATCCGAGTAGGCGCTCGCCAGTACGTGGTACGGCGCGCCGTGCATGTGGACCAGCTTGTGGTAGAGCTCGTCGGGATGCGCCTTGAGGTCGGAAACCCCGCGCGTGACGGGATGGTTCTTGTCGAGGACCTTCACGTCGAACGAGTGGAACCGTCCGTGTCCCGTCCCCTCGCGCCAGCAGAGCGCGCACAGCTTTTCGAATTCGACCCACCCGGGGAACCCGTTGTTCGCCGCGTGCAGAATCGTCACGCCGGTTCCGCCGCGCACGGCGTCCAGGAAGTTCGCCTGGGCGGCTTCTGACCAGGCGGGCCCGAAGTAGTCGAGGAACAGGAGCTGGTACGTGGCGAGCTTCGCCTTGTCCTCTAGCACTTCCGTCGGGTTCGTCGTGACATCCACGGAGAAGCGCCCGCTGGCTTCCAGCACGTTCTTGCAGAACGGAGTCGATCGAGCCCAGTCGTGGTTGTTCGCGCCGGACAGGATCAGCGTGCGGATCATGGTCGGTTCCTTTCGGTAGGCGGATATGCGCGGCACTCGATGCCAGTATGACACCTATCCCAGATCGGCGGAACACCGCCGACTGTGGAGCAGGGCTGTTTCATGAGCACACCTTGCCTCGCGCTTCTGCACCCCAGGCAACCGGCTGATGCCCACGCGCTGCGGCATCCGTCGACGCGCTGACCCTCTATCGCCGTCACTCCCGCGAAAGCGGAACCCAGCACCTGGATTCCCGCTTCCTGACCCCGCGAAGGCGGGGCTCGCGAGAATGACAGGTAGTGTTGGACCTGCGCAGCAAGCGGCGAGACTCGTTCATGAAACAGCCCTGATGAGGCAATGCGCTCCCTTGCCGGGCTGGGGAGCTATGCTATAATCTGAACGAAATCGCCGGTGGTGACCGGCTCGAAGCGCGACACGACTGGTGACATGAGGCATCCGTCGGTGCGTCCACGGAGGTGACCGGGAGGATGAAGTATCGCACGTTCCCGAAGACGGACATCACCGTCTCGGAGGTTGGTTTCGGCGTATGGACACTCAGCGCGGGATGGTGGGGCGATTACACCGACGCCGAGGCGGTCTCATTCCTGAGACGCGCACACGACTTGGGCATCACCTACTTCGACACGGCAGATACCTATGGAAACGGGCGTGGTGAGACGCTCGTCGCGGGCGCATTCCGCGACTGCCGCGGCGAGGTGGTCATCGGGACGAAGTTCGGCTACGACTTCTACGGATACGGCGATGGGCCGCGAGGGCAGCGCGAACTGCCGCAGAACTGGCATCCAGACTACATGCGCTACGCGTGCGAACATAGTCTGAAGCGCCTGGAGACCGATGTGATCGACCTCTACCAGGTCCACAACCTGAAGATGGACTCCGTCCTCAACGACGACATCTACAGTACGTTGGACGACCTGGTAGCCGAGGGGAAAATCCGAGCCTACGGCGGCGCGTTGGGCCCCTCCAACGGGTGGCTCGTAGAGGGCAAGGCGGCGATGCGACGCCGCAATCTGACTTCGATGCAGCTCATCAACAATCTGTTCGAGCAGTATCCGGGGCGTGAACTCACCGAGACCGGGGCAGAGACTCAGACCGGCATTCTGGTTCGCGTGACGCATTCGTCGGGTCTGCTCGAGGGCAGGTACACACGCGACACGGTCTTTCCCAAGGGCGACCATCGACGCCATCGGCCCCGCTACTGGCTGGAGAACGGCCTGCGTAAGCTCGAGACCGTCGGCTTTCTCACTGAAGGACGCGCCGCGACCATCGGGCAGATGGCTCTCAAGTTCCTGCTTGCCCAGCCCATCGTCATGACGACACTTCCCAATATCTACACGCCCGAACAGCTCGACGAGTTCGCCGCCGCGCCGGAGTGTGACGATCTGACCCCGGAGGAGCTGGGTAGTCTCGACGCCCTCTACGCCGACAACTTCGGCGTAGAGGAGCCGGTGATGGATTTCAAGGGCGTGAGCGAAGACTCGCCCGAAGCGCAGGTGTTGCTTGGCGAGGCGTCGGGGGCTGGCACATGAGACCCATGGCAGAACGACCCGGTCGCCAAGAAGCCGCTGCTTCCGAGTCTCAACCTCGCCAGTTCGTGAACTTCGCCTTCTACCAAGTCGATCCTGCCTGGCGCCGACTCCCGAAGGAGGAACGCCAACGCGGGCTGGAGGAGTGGCAGGCGGTCTACCACGAGTTCTCCCAGCGCTTCCTGGTCTACCCCTACACGCTGTTCGGTCTGCGCGCCGACTGCGACTTCCTGCTGTGGCGGATCAGCTATCGGCTCGAGGACTTCACGGAGATGTCCACAGCCCTGGCGAAGACCGCCTTGGGAGCCTATGTAACGACGCGGCATTCCTACCTGTCGATGACGAAGCGGTCGGTCTACGTCGACCGTCACATCCACGCTGGGCAGGAAGGGAACCGGCTCGAGATCCACGTGACCGACGCCAAGTACCTCGTCGTCTACCCGTTCGTCAAGACGCGCGCGTGGTACCTGCTGACGCCACACGCTCGCCAGGGGATGATGAACGAGCACATCGAGATCGGCCACAAGTACCAGAGCGTCAAGCTGAACACGACCTACTCGTTCGGCTTGGACGACCAGGAGTTCGTCGTCGCGTTCGAGACGGACCACTTGGAGGACTTCCTCGACCTGGTTCAGGAGCTGCGCGGGTCCGAAGGGAGCCGGTACACGGAGCGCGATACGCCCATCTTCACATGCATCGCCGGTGAGATAGACTCGGTGCTCGACAGCCTGGGAGGCTCTTGATGGCGACGGCTTCGCTGAGCGAACGCGATGGATTGCTTCTGAATGCCCTCCAGGAAAGCTTCCCGCTCGTCGAACGACCGTTCTCGGCGATCGGGGCGCAGGTCGGGATAACCGAAGAAGAGGCGCTGGACCGAACGATTCAGCTCCGTCGTGAGCTGATTATCCGGCAGATCGGGGCGATCTTCGACACGCGGTCGCTCGGATACAAGAGCAGCCTCGTGGCGTTCAAAGCGCCGCCCGAGCGCCTCATGGACGCGGTTCGCATCATCAATCGGCATCCGGGCGTGAGCCACAACTACGAGCGGGATCACCCGTACAACCTGTGGTTCACAATCGCCGTGCCGCCGGGATACGAACCGGAGGACGACGTCCAGACCATCGCCGAGGAGTCGGGATGCACGTACCGGATGCTGCCGACCCTGGTTCTCTACAAGATCGGCGTGAAGCTCGACATGACCGGAACGATGGCGGCGACGGCGACCTCGAGCGACAAGGGGTTCCGACGCGACGTGAAACACCAGGCGAGTGAGCTCACTGCGCAGGAATGCGCGTTCGTCCGCGTCATGCAGCGCAACATGGAATACTGCACGACGCCGTTTGCGCAGCCTGCATCCGAGCTCGGCATGAGCCCATCCGAGCTGTTCGCGATGGCAGACGATCTCGCCGCGCGCAAGGTGATGCGGCGGTTCGCCGCGATCTTGCGCCACCAAGCGGCTGGCTACAATGTGAATGCGATGGGCGTGTGGGTGGTTCCTGCGGAGCAGTGCGAAGCAGCCGGAGAGATTATGGCTGGCTTTCGGAATGTCAGTCACTGCTACCGCCGCCCCACGTACGAGGATTGGCCCTACAGCGTCTTCTCGATGATCCATGCGCGGTCGCGAGAGGACTGCGAGGCAGTTGCGGCGGCGATCAGCGACAAGACCGGTATCACGGACTACGCGATGCTTTACAGCGTCCGGGAGTTCAAGAAGATACGGCTCCAGTACTTCACGGGCGCATACGAGACGTGGCTGCGACAGCACCGATCGGATGCCCAGTTGGAGGCGGCATCCGCCGACTGAACGCGCGCCAGGCGCTGGGCGCGACTGGGGCGGGTGGCTCCTCGGAGAGGTCCATACGCCGGACCGGGAGCAAAGACGTGCATTGTTATGTGCGCGGGATGAACCACAACACGGCACCCGTCGAGGTTCGGGAGCAGCTCGCGTTCCAGGTGGACGAGCTCGCCCGGATCTTCGACGCCTTCTCGGAAGGGGGCGTGCCGGAAGCCCTCGTTCTGACGACGTGCAACCGGACGGAGTTCTACATCGCCGGAGGCGATTCGCTGAGCCACTCGCCCGTCATGTCGAGGGTGCTCCAGCGCTTCGTGGACCCGGAGATCGTGAACGACGAGACGTACTGGTACGAACGTCGAGACGAGGATGCGATCGGTCACCTGTTCCGCGTTGCGAGCGGACTGGATTCGCTGGTGCTCGGCGAGCCCGAGATCCTCGGACAGGTGAAGCTGTCGTTCGACGTGGCTCGGCAGTGCGGAGCCGTCGGCGTGTTCATGAGCGAGGTGTTTCACCGCTGCATGCACGTCGTGAAGCGCGTTCGCACGGACACTGCCATCGGCGTCGGCTCCATCTCGTTGGCGTCGGCATCGTCCGATATGCTAGCTCGCGAGCTGGGCCCGCTCTCGTCAAAGCGCCTCGTGCTAATCGGGACCGGCGAGATCGCTCAGCAAGTCGTCACCTACCTCGGCAAGGCGTCGCCGCTCGAGTTGACGGTCGTCAGCCGTTCGCAGAGCCGTGCTGAACGGCTTGCCGGGGAACACGGCGCAACGCCCATGACCATGTCGGGGATCGAGTCCTTGCTCGCTCGCGCCGACGGTGTGGTCTGCGCAACGTCCTCGTCGGCTCCCGTAGTCGACGCTTCGATGCTCGCCCCGATCATGGCACAGAGGAACCACCCTGTCGTCCTCATCGACCTCGCCCATCCGCGGAACGTCGATCCCGACGTTCGCTCGCTCAGCGATGTGCGATTGTATGCGATGGACGACCTGCGGATCGTCGTGGATCAGAACCTGGACCGCCGCCGCGCGGAGCTCCCGCAGGCAGAGGCGATCATCGCTCGGGAAACGGCTCAACTCGCGACGTGGCATCGATCTCGACCGCTCATGCAGACCGTCAAGGACTTCCGAGCGCAGTTTGAGGAGATTCGTCAAGAGGAGCTCAAGCGGCTCCGGTCCAAACTGAGCGATCTCGAATGGGATGCTGCCGACGAAGCGTCGCGCCGGATTGTCGCGAAACTGCTCCATCGGCCCACGCTCGCCCTGAAGGCGATGGACCCCAATGATCCCCAGGACCGCGAGAAGCTCGAGCTTCTCGCGGCGGTGTTCGGCCTGTCGTGCCACACCTAGTCCGCTTTCCGTCGCGTCCCGTCGGGCGCTACCGCGTCTTGACGTCCCCAGCAACTAGTCGTATCGTGCACGCGGGCAGCAAACCGGCGAAGGCGCGACGTTGTGTCGCGCGTCATCGTCTGGCTCCAACGGCAACGGTGCCGGGGCGCCACGAGCGGCAATGGACGAGGTGACATGAATCCCGATCCATCACGAGGCTTGATCCTGCAGCATGGCGAGACCGTCGTCTTCATGGGAGACAGCATCACCGACGCAGGATGGCGCGGCGACAGCGCGCGCAGCCTCGGCGGCGGATACGTGGCGCAGATCGCCGACCTGCTCGCTGTTCTCCACCCGGAGCGTTCGGTACGCATCGTGAACCACGGGAACAGCGGCGATCGCGCCATCGAGCTCGACAAGCGCTGGGATGAGGACGTCATCGCGCTATATCCCGACTGGATTTCGGTCTCGATAGGGATCAACGACGTGTGGCGGCGCTTTGCCGGGCTGGTCGAGCACGCGGTCGCCATTGAGGACTATCGCCGGCTCTATCGCGGGCTGCTTGAGCGGACTCGCGCCCGGACGAAGGCGAAGCTGATTCTGATGGAGACATCGGTCATCGGCGAAGACCTCGAGAACGACACCAACCGCTATCTCGAAATGTACAATCAAGCGATCCACGAATTCGCCGAGGAGTTCGACGCGATCATCGTGCCGATCCGGAACGCATTCCGTACGGCGATCGCAGGCCGGCCCGGGTTCGCGTGGACCGGAGATGGCGTGCATCCCTTGCCGCCCGGACATATGCTGATGGCGGTTGCATGGCTTCGGGCGGTTGGCGCGCTTGCGTAGGCGCGAGCCCCGTATCGACTGCAGATCCTGAGGATAGCCATGAACGACGAGAATGCCTCGGCACCCGTTGCAGCGGCTCCCGAGCGGCCGAAACCTGCCGTCGCGCCCGGCGGACCGGAGACTCGGATCCCGCCGATCACGCGAGCTCTGACGCCCGTGCTCGGTCAGGACCGAGCCATCGTGGTCGACGCGATCATCGAGGCGCTCTGGCCCTTCGGTCGACTGCTGGGGCTCATCGTGATGGCAGTCGTCATCGCCGCCATCGGCTGCTACATATTCGAGTCACGGCGCACGATGGCATTGGACGACGGGAACATCGTCGGCACGACTTCTGCGAAGCGCTACACCGACGCGTCGGGAGAGGTAGTGCTCGAGAAGGGTCAAGACATCGATGAGTCGGCGCTCGAGCGGCTCAAGGTTGCCGGGTACGAGTCGATCCGTGTCATCGACCACGGCATGTATGCGAACGTCAACGACGCCGTGTGGTGGGGCTTCGTGACGATGACGACCGTCGGATACGGCGACAAGTATCCGCGCACCCGAGGCGGCCGTACGGTGGCTGTTCTCCTGATGTTCAGCGGCATCGTCCTGATCTCGTCCTTCACAGCGACGGCATCATCCGTGCTTGTCGCGCGGCGGATCCAGGAACAGCAGCGCGAGCGCGAGCTCGAGTGGCAGGACCACATTGTCTTCTGCGGATGGAACGAGATGGCACCGCGGATCCTGGGAGCCATCGACTCCCGCTCCCAGACGAGGCGACAGGTGGTCATCATCAATGAGAAGACCGAGGAGTCGATGGAGCTACAGCTCCGCGGTTACGGGAACCTGGAGCTGAGGTTCGTTCGCGGCAACATCGGCCGCGAGGAGGACCTGAACCGTGCTGCCGTCCGACGCGCGCGCCAAGTCATCATCGTGCCCGACGCGTCCGACGGCACTCCACCCGATGATAGCAAGACCATCGACGCGACCGTGATCATCAAGGATATGGCTCCCGTAGTGAAGGTTTACGCCCACGTGATGGAAGCCGAGCGGGTTCCCAACCTTCGTCGCGCCATGGTCGATGACGTGGTCGTGACCAACGAATACATCTCCGAGCTGCTTGCTGCCCACGTCACGGCTCCCGGCGTTCCTCAGGCCCTACGGGCGTTGATCGCGCTTGACGGATCAGCGGAGTTCGTGGTCATCGCCGTCCCGAGCCAAATCGTCGGGCGGACTACGGAGGACTTGGTCGCCCACGTCCGGACGGAGCATCGGGGCGTCTTGCTCGCGATCGTGGCTGAGGAAGCGGGCTTTGGGCTCGATACGGCAATGCGCGGCGGCGATCCGTATATCATCGAGGTCATCCAAGAAGCGATTGCCGACGCCGGCATCACGACCCAGACCCAGGGGTCTAAGACGACCGTGACCGTGAACCCTCCGTACGACCGCGTCGTTCGCGAAGGCGATATGGCTCTCATCGTACGTTCGAAGGCGTCGACCAGCGCAACCGCGTGATGTGCCTGCGGCATCGGAGCGAGTGACATGGCGGAAGTATCTCTTACCGATCTTCAGCGGTTCCAGCAGGGCCAGCCCGTGGGCATTTTCGCCGGTCTGGCAGATCACCAGTTGACGTCGATCGGTGAGATCGTGCATCGACAGCGCTTCGGTGACGGCGACGTGATTATCAGCGACGGCGATGAAGGCGACACGATGTTCCTCCTACTCGCCGGGAAGGCGCGCGTCACCAAGAAGGTGTTCATCAAGAGCGCGCGCAAGGTCGGCGAAGGCGAGAAAGAGATCATCCTCCTGCCCGCTGAGTGGAATCCCTACTTCGGCGAACTGGCTCTGTTCGATCCTCGCAGCCTTCGTACCGCGACCGTCGCGGCGGTCGGGACTTCGGAATGCGGCGTCATCTACAATCGCGATTTCATCGCGCTGGCTGACGCGGACCATGACCTCGGATACCTGGTTCTCAAGAACGTGTTGCAGAAGCAGGTCGGGATCATCCGCAAGGCGAATGAGAACATCCTGAACCTCATTACAGCTCTCAGCTTCGCGCTTTCCGCCTCGGCACAGTAGGCTGATCCTCGCAGCCCTGCCGCCTTCCCACACACGCCTTGACATGCGCGAGGCGACGACGCACAAGCGTGGAGTCCGCCTGCGCCGCGCGTCCATGACCGCCAGCGGAGCCCGACGGTGACTCTATCGCTCCTGGCAGGAAGCACCGCCGCCTCGCGGCAATCCCTGCTCTTCTCAGCCCTCGAGCGTGCCGTGGAACCCGAATCCCGCGTCCTGGACGCGCTGATCCTCGTTCCCGACTCTCGCGCCCGCGCCTGCGCCGAGGCGGCGCTCACCGAGAGGTTCGGAGCCCGATGCTGGCTTCCGTCTGTCGAGACATTCGCCTCGCTGTGCGGGAGACACCGGCATAGGGTCTTGCGCGGGAGAACGGTCCTGACCGAGCTCGAGCGCGTGGCGTACGTCCAGGGGTTGCTCGCTTCGGAGCCTTGGCTGGGTCGCACGCGACCGACGCGCAGCTTGGCGCGTCGGGTCGTCAACGCGCTGGATGCGTTCGCTGCATTGCGCCGTGATCGGTCCGCCGACATCGAGCCCGAGTTGGTTGCCTTCGCTCTGGGACGGGCGCGTGTCCGCGCAGGTGTCGAACGCTTCGCAGATCGATATGCTCGTGCTCTCGCTCGGAGCGGTCGGATCGATGGGACCGACGCGGCGTGGGAGCTCGTCTCGTGGTGGCACGAACACGGGTATGGAGAGCCCGGCTCGCTGTTGACGCTCGACGGGTTCTCGGAACTGACGCCACTGATGCGCGCGGCGTTCGGAGCCCTTGTGGGTTCGTTCCGCGAAGTGGCGGTGACTCTGGCGGCTCCTACCGACGGACCGGATGCGATCGAATCCGAGCCGGGCTACATGGCGCTCTCGCCCCTCCTGAGCTACTTGCGGGCGTTCCCGCACCGGATGGTGACGGCGCCGGACGAATCCGCGTCGGGCCCAAGACGTGCGGCGGCTTCCTTGTTTCACGTTTCGCCAGCGCCGGTAGACGCCAACCAGGGTGGCGAACCATCCATCACCATCGCAAGACGGCTCAACCGGCGGAGCGAGGCGAGGACAGTCGCCCGATGGATTCGCTCGCAAGTCGCAGCCGCCGCGTCGGAACCTGATCCAGGGGAGTTCGTCGTTGCGGTCCCCGCGATCGCCGACTACCGCGAACTGCTGATCGAGGCGTTCGAAGAATACGGCATCCTATTGTCTCTTCCATCGCGGACGCCGCTTCGGGAGTTCGCGTTTGTCCGGCGCGTCCAAAGAGCCCTGGCGCACGTTGCCGGGCCCGCGCGTGGCTGGAATGTCCGTGAGATCGAAGGGCTCCTCGGCGGAGCCGCGCGCCTGCCCGAACCGCCGGACATGCGCGAGCGAGTGGCGCGTCTGTGCGGCTGGGAGCCGTCGGACCCTCGGCGTGATGCGCTGCCGAGGCTCATCGCCGTGGCGCGGAGATACGGGTTTGACGAGCCGTTCTCGGAAGGGGAATGGTACGCCCGGCTGGAAGCCTGGATAGATCTCGACGCCGCCTCTCGCGCCGAGGGTCCGATGCCAAGCGAGAGGGACCGCGAGCTGAACAGGCGTCAGGAACTGGAAGACCTGGCATACGCGGTCTGCCAGATCGGGGACTTCATTCAGCGAGGGATTTCGGTCGCGAGTGCGGGTTCCCCCGATGCGTTCTTAGCGAGATTCGTCGGCTGGCTTGCGGACTACCACCTTGGACCAGCGGACTGGAGCCACGCCGCCGACGCGGACCCCGAGGAGCACGATGCGTGGAGCCGAGTCGACCGCGTATGCCGACAGACGCTAGAGGGCTTCGCGGCAAGCGCTGGGACGGAACCGGTTCCCGCGAGCCTGTGGGCGGAGGGGCTCATCCAAGCCATCGGTGAGGAACCGTCGGTCGAGTGGACCGCGCACCACGCGGGCGTGCCGGTCATCCACGTCGCCCAGGCGGGACGACAACGGTCCAGGCACCTGTTCGTCCTGGGACTCGCTGAGACTGCGGAACTCGATGCCTGTATGGAACCGCCCGTGACGGCGAGCTCGGACGGCTCGGAGCGCTTCCACTTCCGCGAAGCGATCGCGAACGCCGACCGCGTCTGCTTGCTCTATCCAGAACGCGACGGAGAGCATCATCTCGCGGGGCATCCCTTCATCGAGGATGTACGGTCGGTTCTGGGTGTAGAAACCGGTGCGCCTGTGGGCGTCGTACCCAGCGAGGGCGAGAACGCTCCGCCGCTGTGCGTCCGTGAGGCGCTGGCGCACATGGGTGCAGACGACGACGCATCGGGCGCCGAAGACCTGTGCCTGCCGTGGGAGAACGTCGCGGCGATGCTCGATATGGAACGCTCGCGGTTGGACATGTCCCGGTGGGGTCCGTACGACGGGTACCTCGAAGCGACCCCAACGGTTCGCCAACTGCTCCGCGAACACTCGCGCCGACCGTACAGCGTGTCGCGGATCGAGTCGTACGTGAACTGCCCCATGCGGACGTTCTTCGACCGCGTGCTCAGGCTGCGCGCGCCGGAGGAGCGCGGCGACGGAGTGGACGCGTTGACCCTCGGCGCGGCGATCCACGCGGTCTTGTCGGAGTTCTATCGAGGGGTTCCCTTGGACTTCCGCGATGATGGTTTCCGGGTCGCCGCCCGGAACCGGATGCGAGAGATCGCCGGGCGAGTGTTCCAGCGCTACGACGGTGCGTATCCGGGGGTGTATTGGGAAGAAGCGAAGCGGGAGCTATTGCGCGGTCTGCAAGACGAAAGCGAAGGCGCTGGGCGATTGGCGCGGTTCATCGAGTTCGAGGCATCCAACGAACGCCTGCTACGGACGGATCAGACGGTCCGGGCGCGGCATATCGAGCTAGGTTTCGGGGCGAGTCGCGATGATGCCGGATCCGCGCCGCCGCTGCGAGTCCCTCGCGAGGGCGATGAGCCGATCCTGGTCATCGGCAGGATCGATCGAGTCGACGTGGATCCTGCGACCGGTGCGTTCGCCGTCTACGACTACAAGACCGGCGCGCCGCCGAGCTCGGCGGAGCTGCTGAAAGGCTGGTCGTTTCAACTCCCCGTTTACCTTCTCGCTCTCGAGGGATACAGGGATTGCGTCAAGCCGATCGGAGCGGCGCTCTACGAAGTCAGCCGAACACAGTGCAGGACAATCGACTTGCCGGTCGCCACACGGCGCGACGGAACGTGGCTGAATGGACTGCGCGCCGAGATCGAGGACCGTGTCTGCGAGATCGATGACCATGTGCGCAACGGTCGGTTCCACCTGACGACTCGATCCGAAGTCGAAGCGGGCTGCCGCCATTGCCCCTTCCAAGATATCTGCCGGATCGGATCGACTCCTCGGATCGCTTACACGACTCAGCCGCACTTCGTCCCGGTTCCGCTCAACGCCGGCAGCAGGAACACCGACGCATGAACGACTTCCGGGTCACACCCGAACAACAGGCGGCAATCCACTGCGCAAAGAACGTCGCCATCACGGCGGGAGCCGGCACCGGCAAGACCGAAGTGATGATCCGGCGGATTATTAACGCCCTCGAAGATGCAGAGCGGATCGACGAACTGCTCGTGGTGACGTTCACGGAGAAGGCGGCGGCTGAGATCCGTGAGCGCGCCTACCGCGCGATTCTGCGCCGCATCGCTGAGACATCTGGTGACCGGCGCGCTCGATTCCTGCGCATGCGCGACACGTTTGCCAAGAACCGGATGTCTACGATGCACGCATTTTTCGCGCAGATCGTCCGCGCCTTCACAGACGATTCAGACGGGGCGCGACCCGACTACGGCATCCTGGATGCCTCGGAGAAGTCCATCCTCCTGTGGGAAATCGTCGCTGCGCGCCTCGACGAGATCGCAACGGGCCCTGACAGCCCTCCGAAGCAGGACCTGCGGGTCTGGATCCGCGCTGGCACGTCGCGTGAAGGCGTCGCCGTGGGGGTCTGCGAACTGATCGAGCAGCGGACCATGACGCTCCCGTGGCTACGTCGGGCGGCTGCGGCGGAACCGGAGATGTGGCTCAGAGCAGTACGAGAACGCGCCCTCGACCTGACGCGCGCGCAAGGCGAGGCGTTCTTGACACGTCCTGACATCGCCTCGCTGTTGGGCGCAATCGCCTCATACGCCCCCAGGAGCCCCAACGCCGTCGATAGGCTGACGGAACTGCAGGCACTGGTCGTTCGGGCAATGACCACCCGGTCTCTCCACGAGCTCCACGCCAGCCTGGTAACCACGCAAGGGGCCCGATCCACCACGACGCTGGGGAACCAGAAGACGTGGGAGCCTGCCACGCTCGCCGCTTTGCGCAGCGACTTGGGCGAGATCGCGGCTGCCGTGGCTGCGACGCCGGAGCTCGGGTTCGTCTGGGACGAGGATACGGAGGAACTCGCGGCTGCGCTGAGTGGCTCGATCGCGCGGCTCGCCTTGGCGTGTCTCGCCACGTATGAAGAGGAGAAGACGTCGCGCAACGTCCTCGACTACGCCGATCTGGAGCTCCGCGCGGAGGCTCTTCTGAATCGAACCGACGTGATGACAGCGCTGCGGGAGCGATTCCGGTCGATCTCGATCGACGAGTTTCAGGACACGAGTCTGCGTCATTGGGCGCTGTTCCGATCGCTGGCGTCGGGGGTCGACGGTTCCCTGGTGCCTGGTAAGCTGTTCATCGTCGGAGACGAGAAGCAGGCGATCTACAGCTTCCGAGGCGGCAACGCGGAGGTCTGCCAGCAGGCTCGCGACGAGATCGGTCGCTCTCTCGTGTTCACGGGCAACTTCAGGTCGAAGGCGAACCTCGTTCTCTTCACCAATCGGTTCTTCTCGCGTCTGTTGGTCGGCGGTTCGCCGTACGAAGCCACTGCCCAAGACCTACACCTCGCCGACGAACCTGGACCGCCCCAGGACAGCCGCCCCGATGCCGGAAGCGTGCGCCATCTTGTCGTTGTCGGCGACCATGGGCTCGCCGACACGCTGGCGACGGAGGCGCATGCGCTGGCAGCGTTCCTTCGAGACCTCATGGACGAGGTCTACGAGGACGAGTACCCGGGAATCGCCTCCCGGATGCGGGCAGGCGAACGCACTGTCGGGATGCTCTTCCGGCGTGCGAGTCATCAAGCCGTCTATGAACAGGCGCTTCGGGAGCACGGCGTGCCGTTCAGCACGGCGAAGGGGAGCGGCTTCTTCAGCCGCGGCGAGATCCTCGATCTACGCAACGCGCTGCGAGCGATCGCCCGTGGTCACGATGACATCGCGCTGATGGGTCTGCTGCGGTCGCCTCTGATCGGGTGCAGCGACGCCGGCCTGTTGCTCCTCGCAGCCAGGCGCATGCGCGACATGTCGGTCGCGATGGCGCTCGATGGGTCGGAGTCGGTAGACGGGTTCATCGAATGTGGGATGTCTGCGACCGATGCGGCGGCGCTCATCAAGGCGAAGCATCTGTTGGTGCGATGGCGGAAATGCGCACAGAGCGAGAACACTGCGCGACTTCTGTCGCGGGTTCTGAGGGAATCTGGCGCGTATGCGCCGCTGGCGATGGGAACCGACGGTCGGCAGCGCATCGCCAATGTAGAGAAGTTCGTCGACTTCGCGCAGTCCTTCGATGCGCGGCATGGAACCACGCTGACGGACTTCATCTCGGAAGTCGACAAGAAGGCGGAGCGAGACGAGGAGACAGACGCCGACGTTCCGGACACGGGAGCCGTGCAGCTACTGACTGCGCATCGAGCCAAAGGGCTCCAGTGGCCCATCGTGATCGTGCCGGATACCAACTGGGCCCCCAGTCGCGGCATCGAATCGAGGGGCCCGGACGGGCTCGGCATGTCACGCGTCGGGATGGCGACGGTGAGCGGGCGTACCGGGCCCGCCACCGAGATCGTCGTGAAGCCTCGGGCGCGGTCCGGCGCGGATGCTATCCCGTTCATGTGGCAGGTCGCCGAGCTCGAGGCGAGGCAGCGGAACGCGGCGGAGCTCAAACGGCTCCTCTACGTTGCCTTCACCCGAGCCGAGTCCCATCTGATCTTCTGCACGCCCGATGGAAATCCCGCACGCGGCAGTTGGGCGGCGATGATCGACGAGGTTCTCACGGACTCAGAAGTGACGCAAGGATCCCACGCCTTCTTCCGACGGCTCGAGATCGCTCAGCGTCCGGTTCCGAGGGCGAAACCCACACCGGTTCGGCGCAGCGGACTCGATCTCAGCCGTATTCCGCCAATCGTCTGGCAGCAGGAGCGGACAGGGCTTGAGCTCGTTGAATCCCTCGAGGCGGTTCTGGCGGATGTTGGAAGGCAGTTGCTCGCGGCTTGCTTGCGCGAGGGAATCGAGCCCGATGCTATTGCCAGACATGCCAGGCACTGGCTGACGCGGAGCGAGGCGTCCCTCGATGCCGTCACCGTATATGGGCTCGTGTCAGCGGTATCGCATGCCCGCTCGTGGTTCGTCGAGCGATTCGGACCTCTCGAGCACGTCCGTTGGCTACCTGCGTTCAGCAACGGCGGTCGGTACGACCAAGCGCTGGCGCTCGTGCGTCGGGAGTCTTCGCGTTGGACGCTGGTTGACGTGCTCTTCCGGTGGACCCGGCTCGGAGGCGCTGCTCCGGACCCGGTCGCTGAGGTTCGACGACGGGACCTCTTGCGCGTGGCACGAGAAGTCATGGGCGACGCAGAGGCGACGACAGCGGTATTCGATCGCCACGGGATCGCGGCGCTTGCCGACGGCGACGAGCCTGCCGGTCGCCAACTGGCGTTCTTCTGAGCCCCAGACGACCGTCGGCACGGATCGGAGGATAAAGTGGTGCGCCGTGGTGGAGTCGAACCACCAACCGCCTGATTAAGAGTCAGATGCTCTGCCAGTTGAGCCCGCGCCGTTACTGATTCTTGCCGCTAGCTCGCGCCGACCTTCCCTGAAGTTTCCCTGAGAACCGCGTTGCGGCGGCGATAGTGTCACGGTTCGCCCGTTCTCGCAACGGGGGTGCAGCGCGTCGCAGATGACCGTCGGAATGGCACGCACGCATCACCGTCTTGGACCGCGTTGACGCCCTCTGGCTGTCGTGGTAGTAGCGCAGTTGCGGAGACCTGGAAGGAGGGCGAGATGAGAGCCGTTGGACGATTCAGGCAGTTCCTCAGACGCGTTTGGGATTGGATGACGACCCCTTCGGTGGCGCTTGGTGCCGTTGGACGGTTCTTCAGACGGTTCTTCTGGGCGACGAGGCCGCTCCGACTCGCGCTTGTCATCTACGCGCTGCTAATGGTCTTGAACATCCTGTATCCGCCATCAGGACGGGTGCATACGGAGAAAGCGCACCAACTGCTGACTACTCGTAGCATCCGATATCCGGTGTG
>Ga0194120_10002313_pt1 | contig 33009 bp, 24 predicted proteins | sample TA2MahCa65mmetaG_FD_148642 | JGI IMG/M metagenome (GOLD analysis project Ga0194120, IMG submission 148642) | Freshwater microbial communities from Lake Tanganyika, Tanzania - TA2015019 Mahale Deep Cast 65m | ecosystem: Environmental > Aquatic > Freshwater > Lake | place: Tanzania: Lake... | reverse complement strand
TGGCGCCAGCCAATCATAGGGCGAAGGCCCTGACATGTACATCAATCACAGCGTCGCCGACAGCCCCAGCCCAAGCGCTCCCCCCGCCTCCTCTCCGAGCGCCCGATTAAGGTTTATGACGCAGTAACCACTAGAGCCGCGTCAGCGCCGCGAACTTCGGATCAAGGATCTTGCGGCCGGCGTCGTCGAAGGCGATCGCCAGCGTCACCACGCCGCGGCGATCGGTCATGACCTCGGCCACCTCGCCGGGGCCGAACTTCGGGTGCGCGACCCGGTCGCCCACGGCGAAGGCCGGCGGTTCGGCATCGAAATCCTGGGTCCACACCAGATCGGCCTCCGAAACCTGTCTCCGCCGGTCCTCGAGGTCGTTCTCGAACCGGGCCCAGCGCACGGCCGCCTCGCGTTCGTTGAGGGCCTCCCGAGCTTTCAGGTAGCGGGCCAGGGCCGGCGACTCGGTACGCTCGACCAGGTGGCGCGGGATTTCCGAGAGGAAGCGGCTCGGCAGGTTGCGGCGGAACTGTCCGGCCAGATGCCGCGCCTCGGTGTGGCTCAGGAACAGCCGGTCGGCCGCCCGCGTGATGCCCACGTAGCAGAGCCGCCGCTCCTCCTCTTCGGCCTCGGGCTCCCCCAGGGACCGTATGTGAGGGAGTACGCCCTCCTCGAGCCCCGTCAGGAGCACGACGGGGTATTCCAGGCCCTTGGCCGAGTGAAGCGTCATCAAGGTCACCCGGCCCGCCGAGGCGTCGCCCACCTCCGCGGGTGCGTCGTCGGCGCCTTGCAGCGGAACCGAGTTGAGGAACTCGTCGAGTGTCACCGCCTCGCCCACCTCGAGCATTTCGGCGGCGCGGGTGAGGAGTTCCCGCACGTTCTCGACGCGGGCGTGTCCTTCCTCGCTGTCATCCTTCGCGAGAGCGGCCAGGTAGGCCGACTCTTCGAGGACGCGCCGGATGACCTGCTCGGGCGTCAGATGCTGCACCTCGGAGCCCAGGGCAGCCATCAGCGAGCCGAACTCGGCGAGTTTCCGCGCCGCGGCCGCCCCGATGCCCGCGAAGGCCGCGCTCTCCACCGCCGCCATGAGGGAGAGTCCCGCCGTGGCGGCGTTGTCTCGCAACCGGTTGAGCGTCGTGCCGCCGATGCCCCGTCGCGGCACGTTGACGATGCGCCAAAACGCGACGTCGTCTCGCGGGTTCACCAGGAGGCGCAGGTAGGCGACGACGTCCTTGATTTCCTTGCGATCGAAGAACTTGACGCCCCCGACCAGCCGATACGGGATGCCCCGGATCCCGAGCGCCTCTTCGAACACGCGCGACTGCGCGTTGGTCCGATACAGGATCGCGAAGTCGTCGAGGCCACGGCCCTGCGCTCTGAACTCCAGGATGCGTTCGACCGCCCACCACGCCTCGTCTCGCTCGTCGGCGGCGCAATGGAGGACGACCGGATCGTCGCCCGGCCGCGTCGGGCGGAGGTTCTTCGGGTAGCGCTCGACGTTGTGGGCGATGACGCTGTTGGCGACTTCGAGAATGGGGCGCCGCGAGCGGTAGTTTTCCTCGAGGGTGACGCGAGCCGCGTCGGGATAGTCCTGCTCGAAACGCAGGATGATGCGGAAGTCGGCCGCCCGCCAGGAGTAAATGCTCTGGTCGACGTCGCCCACGACGGTGAGGTTGCGGTGCTGCGCGGCAAGTGCCGTCACCAGGCGGTACTGCGCGAGGTTGGTATCCTGGTACTCGTCGACCAGGACGTGCTTGAAACGCGTCTGCCAGTATGCCCGCACGTCTTCACGCTCGGCCAGGAGCCGCCCGGCGAGGACGAGCAGATCGTCGTAGTCGAGGGCGTTGAGCCTCTCGAGGTGCGCCTGGTAACGCTCGTAGACCTCGGCGACGGCTTCGTCCCTGAAATTGCGCGCCTCCTGGGCGACCCGCTCGGGTCCCTTGCCGGCATTCTTGGCGCGTGAGACGGCCGACAGCGCCGTCCGCGGCGAGAGGTCGTCGGTGTCGATCTCGAGGTGGGCGAGCACTTCGCGCATCGCGCGGGTCTGATCGTCCTCGTCGAAGATGCTGAAGCCCGGACCATACGGGGAAGGTAACTTGCCCGCCTCCATGCGGAGCATGCGGGCGCAGAAGCTGTGGAATGTGCCGATCCACAGGCCCCGCGCCTCCTTGGCGACCTCCTCGGGCGTCATCCGGGGCCACAGGATCCCGCACAGCCGTTCGCGCAGCGACCTGGCGGCCTTGTTCGTGAAGGTCACCGCCAGGATTTCCCAGGGTCGCGCGGCCCCTTCGCGGACCAGGCGCGCCATGCGTTCGGTGAGGACGAGCGTCTTGCCGGAGCCCGCCCCGGCCAGCACGAGAAGCGGACCGCCCGGATGGCGCACGGCGCGGTCTTGAGCCGGATTGAGACGCTTCATCGACTGATGGTATCACTCATGCTAGTATGGCCGTCGCGCAAGTCCAGGGACGCAACCGACGCCGTAGCACCGTGGGGGCACTTTCCGAGACATGGACACGACCAACATCCCGGTCACTGTAGACGCCTTCATGCAGGAGCTCCAGACGATCCAGTCGTCTGGCCACAAGAAGATCGCCATCCTCGGCACCCGCCACATCTCCCTGACGCACCAGCAGTTGATCGAGATGCTGGCCTACGCGCTCGCCCTGACGGGCAACACCATCATCACCAGCGGCGCCGCCGGCACCAATTCGGCGGTCATCAAGGGCGTCCAGCGGGCCAACCCGGGCAACCTCCAGGTGGTGCTCCCCCAGACGCTCTCGCAGCAATCGGCCGAGAGCCAGGAGTTGCTGCAGGCTCTGCCGGTGGTGCGCGAGCATTCCGAGCGCCGGTTGCTGACCCTCGCCCAGGCGTCGCAGATGTGCAACCAGGAGATTATCGACTCCTGCCAGCAGCTGATCTGCTTCCTGTACCACTCCTCGACCACGCTCCAGGAGTCGGTGCGGTACGCTCAGGAGAAGCACAAGGTCGTCACGACCTTCTACCTGGACTGATCAACTCACCGATTCGGTCGCATCTCCCGACCAGTCCTCGCCCAGCTCCAGGGTGAAGTCCGAGTTGAGGTCGCCGACGCCGGCCTGGAAGACCTCCGTCATGCCGAGCGTGCCCGCCAGCTGGCGGCCGCCCGGGACGTCTCCCCGCTGCACGATGATGCGGCTGGTCAGGGCGCGGGTCTTGCGCCGCTCGACGGCCCAGACCGCGTAGCCGGCCTCGCGCAACTGCCGCTCGAGGTCCTTGAGTCTGGGACGGCGGCCGGTAGCGTCCCAGATGACCACGCGCGCCCGGCCGGGCGCGGCCGCCGCGCCCGCGGGCGCCTCGCGGAAGTGCGCGTCGAGGAACGGGGCGATGGCGTCCGCGTCGGCCGTCCAGTAGCTGACGCCCTTGATCATGCTGTAGTCGCCGGGCAGGACCGTCATCGTGATGTCCTCTCCGGCGTCGAGGTGCCGGGCCCAGCGGGCGATGCGCAGCATCTCGGCCATGTCGAGGTTGGTCTGCGCGTGATGCTGGAGGACGCTCCATAGCTCCGGCACGCGCAGGATGACCGCCGGCTGCAGCAACTGCTTGCCGGCCTCCATCAGGAAGGCCTGCTGGCGCTGTACGCGCGCCACGTCGGACCCGAGTTCGTCCTTGCGGAACCGGAGGTACGCTTCGGCCTGCTCGCCCGTGAGGCGTTGCAGCCCCGGCTTGAGGTGGATGTGCAGCTTGCCGGCCCAGTCGTCGTAGTCCATGGCCTTGGGAACCGTGATATCCACGCCGCCGATGGCGTCGATCGCCTTGATGACGCCCTCCAGGGAGATCACGAAGTAGCGGTGGATGGGCACGTCCAGGTGGTTGGAGATGGTGCGGGCCGCCAGATCGGGGCCGCCCCAGGCCTCGGCGGCGTTGAGCTTGAAGGTGCCATGGCCGGGAATGCGCACCCGGGTGTCGCGCGGCAGCGACAGGGCGTAGATCTTGCCTTCGCTCGGCGCCAGGCGCAGGAGCAGCATGGTGTCGGAGTTGGCTCTCAGGCCGTCCCGGCCGCGACCGCCGGTGGCATCCACGCCCATGAGCAGGAGCGTGAGGTCGGTGCGCAACTCGTCGAAGTTGAGGAAGGGCAATGGCCCGCCACGCAGCGGATCGCGGTCGCCGCCCTCGGTCGTGGCGATGGCTTCGCTGTTGTCGGGCCGCAGCATGAAGCCGGTAGCCGCGCCCGAAGCGCCGCCCAGGCAGACGCCGAGCAGGCCGGCAACGACGATGCCGGCAGCGCGTGCGCGGGGACCCGTGCGGGTCCGCCGCTGGTTTGCCATTCCCTGGCTCCCTCCGAAGCTCCGGTTGTGGGTCTTCCTCCTCGTACCATACCGGAGGCATCGCGTCACCGTTTGTTACCCCTTTAATCCGGGTAGTACACAGTGAGGGCGGGCGAATGAGACGAGTGGAGAAGGGCTTCAGCCTCCTGGAAAACGTCTTCGCCGCCATGATGGTCGCGATCGTGATCCTCGGGATGAGCACCGTCATCTCGACCTACACGATCAACCAGCAGAAGACGAAGGATCGGCCGTTCGCGATCAACCTCGCGCAGCAGCAGATGGACGAAGTGCTGGTCAACATCGTGACCCAGAACGCCATGGTGTTCGACACGGCCCCCCAGGCGCGCGGCCGGAGCTATTACCTCAAGTCCGAGAACATGACGGTCTCGCAGTACTACTTCAACAACTTCCCGCTGGACGCGCCGGTGGATCCGGTCGCCGAGAAGCGCGAGATGAAAGCCCTGCCGTGGACGACCGACGTGGCATTGATGGACAGCAACCCGATTCCCTCGGGCTTCAAGGATTCCGTCTACAGCGGCGCGGGCGCGTACATCCGGCAGACGCTCTTCTACCGCAACCGCTTCTACCGGGCCGGCGGCGAGCTGATCGGCACGGAGCCCTCGGCGTATCCCACCTGGACCGAGATCAAGGAGGAACTCAAGAGCGGGACCAACAACCCGCCCAAGTACGCCGTGCGCCTCCAGCTCTTCGGGATCCCCAGCATCCTGGGCTCCAGCCCGTCCACCGAAATAGTCGAGAACGTCCGGGACTCGATCAAGCAGAAGTCGACCGAGTACGACGACGACCCTCTCAAGCCCCCCGCGGCCCTGAAGTACCTCATCGGGGACAGCTGCATCCCGGCGGCCAACGACACGGGTGGGCCCAGGAAGCATGCCGCCGACTCCACCATGACGGGGCGCGTCTACGTCCGCGAGCGGTCGTCGGCCGGGGCGGACAGCCCGTACTACTACCCGCACTTCACGTCCAAGGTCCTGGTCGCCCGCGTGTACCGCATCGACGATTACGCCAACGACGGCACCTTCCTGGTCGATAACCAGAAGCCCGACCAGGAGATCGCCTCCGCCTCGCTGGTCGTCGTGGGGAGGGTCCAGCGCAAGTGAGGCACTTACCGGCTGCCTCGGCAGCTGTTCGTGAGCCCGACAGCGGGCAGGGATGCCCGGCGGACCGTCACGGAAGGCACGGCGGGGGGGCTCGGGGGGGCTTCACTCCCCCGAGGAGGCTCTAATGACCAAGGCGCGGCGCGGTTTCAGCCTGATCGAGATCACGGTCGGGGCGGCGGTGTTCTCCGTGGTCATGAGTGCCGCCTTCTTCCTGCTCACCACCTACGGGCGCGTGGCCGCGAAGGGCGAGGCGATCTCCTCGGCGATGAACGACGGCCGCCAGGCCATCACGAAGGCCTCCGACGACATTCGCAATTCGCGCTATCTCTACCACTACACCCAGGTGGGCTTCGAATCCGGCCTCAAGGTGGACGGGGAGTCGATCGCCCTGGGCCTGCCCAGCGGCAAGCTCACATACCCCCTGGTCACGTCCGGGCCGTTCCTGGAGAACGCCGCCGTCAAGTTCCCGCCGTTCACGGGCTATACCGACAGCTCGGGACCGCTGGCTACCGACAGCATCACGATGATGACCGGATCGCTCGCCTCGCCCAGCTACGTCAGCTGGATGCGCCACCCCGGTCCGGCTGACATCGCCAAGCCGAGCACCGCGGAGAACGCATGGAAGGAGCTGTGGTACCGGCTGATCCGGGTGCAGATGGACTGCACCGAGTTCAGCGCGGATTCCACCCAGGGCAAGTGGCTGGACATGAGCCAGAAGTGGTCTACCTTCGGGGCCCACCCCGCCAGCCGATCCGTCCTGACTTTCGTGGCGACCAAGAAGAAGGTGGGCAATCAGACCTGCGAGATTTCCGACATCACGGTCTTCGGCCACGCGGCCAACACCGATTCGCCCATCTTCACGTGGCAGAACCCGCACCCCTACAGCTCGGAAGGCCCGCTCTCGCCCTACTGGGTGGAGATCTCGCTGCAGATGGGCGATCCCCTGAACCAGTACCTCAGGACCGGTTCGAGCAGCATCGCCGTGGCGGTCAACGCCCCCGCCGACTGCGGCCAGGAGGGCAAGTCCCCCTGCTGGCACATGACGCCGATCACGCTCAGGGGCAAGGCGTACGCGCAAAATGTGACGATGCCGGGGGCGATCTAGATGCGGAATGCGCCGTCACGCGAACGCGGGTTCACGCTCGCGCTGTCGCTCTTCGTCAGCGTGGTGGTGATGATGCTGGCCGGCGGCCTGATCGCCCGCATCCTCACTGACATGAAGGGCGCCAAGACCTCGGCCCTGGTGGCGAGCCTTTCCAACGACGCCGACATCGGCCTCAACCTCGCGGAAGTCGAGATCTTCCGGGATCTGGACGTCCTGGCCGGGGCGATCTGGACGATCGGGACCAACGACGTCCTCGTGCAACTCGACCAGAAGAAGATCGTCGCGTGCCCCGAGGTGGTACAGGCGACCTCGAATGCGGCCTGCGTGCCCGGGGACGTCTACATCAACCAGGTCGGCACCACTTCGTACGGCGCCGATCCCCTGCGCAACCTCGACCTGATCTCCAACGCCCGCAACTGGCCGCCGTTCGGCAACTGGACGCACTATCTCGCCCCGACCTCCGCCTATGGCGGCGGCTACAAGACGGCTGACGGCGTCGGGTGGACGGCAACCGCGCCCTCGACCAAGTGGTCGGGTTCCGACCAGACGCTGACAAACGGCTGGTGGTACGTCCCGCGGGAAAGCAACGTCGCCGACGTGTATTACTACGGCCGCAATGCCAACAACACCTCGGACAAGGACTTCGTCTTCCCGATGGTCATCGCCGGCGAGAAGCCCAACAACCCCAAGACCGCCCAGTACATGGGCGATACCAACGTCACGGGCGTCGTGACGCAGAACTTCTGGTACACCCAGGTGCTGCCGATCAACTCGGTGGCCTCGACCGACTACGAGATCCCCGCGACATCGGTCTGGCCGAATGCCGACAGCGAGTACGCGGGCGCCGACGACAAGGTCACGACCACGCCGCGCTACGTCTGGAACACGCCGTTCTACAAGAAGATGTACCGCCTGCCCGACGGCCGCAAGGTGGCGGTCTACGTGCGCCTGGACCTGCGCGACTACTTCCCGCCGGTCACCTCGACCGGCACCGAGTCGTGGGAGCAACCGGCCGCCGCCGAACTCGGCTACAACGCCAACAAGAGCAAGTTCAACTTCTTGAAGTTCTTCGTGGCGGCCGTGCCAGAAGGGCGCATCGAGCGCATCCCCGGCACGACGACCCTCAAGTACCGGCCGGCCGAGATGCGCACCAAGTACATCCTGGTGAAGACCCTCGGGGCCTGGAACCGCAGCATGGCCGTCGCCGACCTGGCCACGTACACGTTCCCGCAGAAGGACGATCGCCAGTTCCCGGCGGTGCTGGGCACCGCCAACGGCGTGTTGCGCCAGGGGACCGACATCCGCGGCCAGGTCTTCCGCGCCGACGGCAACCGCGGGTTCAACTGGGAGTCGATCAACCCGATGAGCAAGGTCATCCGGCCGCCGGGTTCGCCGACCACCACGTGGACGCCGATCGCGTCCGAACGTTACGTCTACCTGTACGAGCAGGTACCCACGCGGGACGCGTACTTCAGCAACCGGGCGGCGACCGCGACCTTCTTGATCTGGGCGTCGTACTCCATCCCCGCGGTCGACCAGCAGACCAAGGGCCGCAAGATCTCGAGCACGGGTTGGACGTTCCACCGCATCGACATCGATCGGCTGCTGGCGACTTCGGGCGTGCCCGCGCCGCAGAACACCTACTTCGACCCGCGGCGCGCTAACGCCAACGAACTGTACTTCGGACCGGACCAGAACTGGGACTACCCGTGCTACGACGTGGGCAGCTTCCAGGTCGGCGTCTACGAGTGCACCGGCAAGCAGGACCACGACGCCTCCACCAGCTTCGAATCCAGTTTCTCGGCGCTCGTGGACGCCTCCGGATCGTTCGTCATCAGCGCCGCGAGTGGCTGGCCCGGCGAGACCAACCTGGTCGACCCGCGCTACAGGGTGCCGCTGCGCTGGCGCGGCCCGATGGTCGATCCCACCACCGATCCGCTCGGCAACCCCGCCACGGCGTCGCGCATCTACTTCACGACCAACGTGCCCATCAGCGGCCAGTACATCCACCGCCGCAGCTTCCGGTACGACTCGACCGAGTCGGTCAGCGGGATGCGGTAGCGGAGCGGGCCTCCGTACCGACCGCTGGCGTCACGGCGTCGGGATGCCGGGCTCGCCGGTTCCCGGGTTCGCACTGGGCGGTCCCATGTCCAGGCGACGCACCAGGGAGCGGCCTTCGCCGGCTTCCCCGGCGTCGATGACGACCTCCCAGGAGTACTTCCCGGTGCGGACGTCGTCCTCGTAGAGGGCGGTGGGGTGGGACTCCCATCGGGACTTGAAGTGCGACGGCTCTTTCCCGAGGTCGTTGGCGTAGATGATGAGCTGGTACTTCTGGGCCTGGAGGTGGGTCGACCAGTGGAACGGCAGCGGGAGCCCCTTGCCCGCGACGTACGCGATGCCGGTGGCCGGGTAGATCAGGCCGTTGTATGCCACGTCGAAGGGGGGCATGCGCACTCCGGCGCTGCTCGACACGTCGCGGGCCTTGGTGCGCCAGATGCCGATCTCGTTGGGATCGCGCTTGACGTTGTTGCCGTCGGGCACCGCCTGGGATACGTAGGTGACCTTGTAGGCGCCGGCCTTGAGGCCGGTGAACCGGTAGTCGCCCAGCACGTTGGTGGAAGCCGTCGCCGGCTGGGCCGTCACGAACGATCCGCCCTGCGCCACCAGCAACGTCACGACCTTGCCGGGCGCCGGCCGGCCGCCGAACTGCACCTTGCCCTCGACCGAACCGCCCGCCACCGGCGTGTCGAACCACGGGCAGCCCGTCAGGGCGAGAGCGAGGACGAGAGCCCCCCAGGCCCTCCTCATCGCCCACTCCCGGGCCGGCAGAGACGCCGGCCCCACCCAAAATCGAGTGGCGCCGGCCTCTGCGAAACGAAGCGACAAGGTGTTTCTAGGCATGGCCAGGCGGCCTGGATGCGAGGCGCGCGAAAGGCCGACCGGGCCGAAGCGTACACGGGCGGTACGTGAGGACCGGTCGGCCTCTGCGCAACGAAGCAGGCAGGCCGACTGGCCGTCCTAGAACTCGACGCCGGTGGAGACGGCGTATCCCCAGCCGTCGTACTTGTCCGAGAAGAGGACATCCTGCTGGTAATCCGCCTCGATCGTGAGGTTGGGCAGTATGGGGTTATCGTACCCGAACTGCAGGGTCATGCCCGACTTGTCGCCCAGCAGCGAGCCCGGCCCGCCGGGCTTGCCGCCGCCGCCCTGGAGGGTCTCGACGTCCACGACGCCGAACAGGATGGTGGGCAATTGCGGGTGCAAGGCCGGGACGAAGACGTACGCCGCGGGCCGGATCTGCTGCGTCGGGCTGGTCTTCTCGGTGCCCATCTTGAAGTCGGTGCCGGCGGCGATCTCGACGCCGCCGATGTTGAAGACGGTCTGCACCGCCGCGAAGGGCTGATAGGCGCCCTCGGTGAAGAAGTTGCCGGTGCCCTTGACCCCGCCGCGCAGCACGAGGCCCAGTTGCTCGCTGCCGAGGTTCAGGCTGGTGGCCATCGCATACGGCCGGTCGCGGTTCTTCGCGGCGAGCACGCGCTCGAGGTTGACGCTGTCGTGGTCGGTGTCGGCGACCAGATTGATGTTGCCGAAGCCGAAGTCCCAGCCCGTGTACGCGGCGGCGATCTGGCTGCTCACCCCGGCGGCGACGCCCAGGCCGCCCCAGGTGAGCTTGGTGCCCAGAGCCATGTCGCGGGCGCCGCTGCGCGACGGGTTGGCCGACGGTTCGGCCAGGCCGCTGCCGATGATGCCGTCCCACCAGTGGCCGGCGTAGCCGCGCATGCCCATCAGGCCGCTGAGCTTGAAGTAGCCGAACTGGGTGGTCCAGTTGAGATCTCCCGGGAACTTGGCCGAGAGCGCGGCGTTGCCGCCCAGCGTCAGGGCGCTGGACGGCGGCTTGTCGGCGCCGGCGATGGCCGGCGACACGCTGATCTGCCGGGCGGCCTGGCCGCCGGAGAGCGAGAACGAGGTCGAGACGCTGTCGCTCACCTTGCCCGACACGGAGATCTGCGCAGACGTGGTCCAGTAGGGGAAGAGCTTGTCCTCCGGATCGTCCATGAGCGACACGTCGACGCGGCCCTTGACCTTGTCGACTATTTTGGGCATCTGGAAGCCGTCTTTCCAGCCTTTGAGATCCTTGACGTCGGTTTCGAGCGTGATGACCTTCTTGCCCAGTTCCTGGGTCTGAGTGCGGATCGCCGAGACCTGGCCGATCTCGCTGGTGAACTCCTTGCGCAGCTTGTCCACGAGGTCGCGATCGGACGGGGCCACGCGTTCGGAGCCCTTGGCGTCCAGCTTGTCCATGATCTGCACGAGGGCGGCCGCCAGTTCGTAGCGGCTGACGCCCTTCTCTCCGCGGAAGGTCTTGTCGGGGAAGCCGCCCATGACGCGGTAGCGCTCCATCAGGAGCTTGATGGCGTTGTAGGCCCAATGGTTGGGCGCCAGGTCGGCCATGGTCTCCGCGGAGGGACCCGCCGGGGCGCTACTGGTGGCGTCGCCCTGCGCGAAGGCAGGAGCGGCGAGGAGCACTCCGGAGAGCGTGGCGACGTAGGCAAGACCGGGACAGCGCATGCGAGTAAGATACCCTCTCGAACCCCCGACAGGCTATCCGACTATACCCTCGCCAATGGCATCCTAACGGCCGTTTCGATAGGCTCGAAATCGAGGGCCTGACACACTCCGCAGCGGCGGCACTCGACCGCGGAGAGCGGCAACGGGGCGACGATGGGGCAGGGCGGGCTCTGCAACTCGCTCTCCGCCTTCATGGCTTCGAGGACCATGAACCGGGTGCTCATGCCGCTCGCGATGTGATCCCAGGGGGTGGGCGCGCCGTCGTAGAAGCGGCGCGGGATGCCGTGGTCGCGGATGGCGCGGCGGTAGGCCGACAGGTTGCCGCCGCCCGCGAGGGCGGTCTCCATGACGTCGCCGCTGCGCCGGTCGCCCCGCGCCAGTAGCTCCTGCACGATCGCCCAGGCCGGCGAGTCGAAGCGCGTCTGTACGCCTAGCTTGGCGAGGGGGCGGCGCAGCAGGTCGAAGATCCGCTCGAAGCGTTCGGGTGACGCCTGCGGTTCCCACTGGTAGGGCGTGAACGCCTTGGGCACGAACGGGTGCAGGTCGATGACGAACTGCCGCATGCCCAGGGGACGGCCGGTCTTCACCGTGTCGTTCAGCAGATCGACGATCGCGAGGATGTCCTCGTCGGTCTCGTGGGGCAACCCGACCATGACGTAGAACTTGACACCGGTCATGCCGCCCGCGCCGGCATACGTCACGCAGCGCATGAGTTCGGCGTGCGTGAGGTGCTTGCTGATGCGGGCCCGCATGCGCTCGCTACCGGCCTCGGGCGCCACCGTGAGGCTTTTGAGACCGCCGTGCCGCAGCAGGCGCACGAATTCGGGGGTGATGGCGTCGGCGCGAATGCTCGACATGTACAGCCGGACGTCTCGCGTCAGGAGGTGCTCGCCGAGGGCCATCAGATCAGGGTGATCGGACACCGAGGCAGACAGCAGGCCGATCTTGCGCGAGTGTCGCAGGCCGCGATCGACCTGGCTCACCAGTTCGGGCAGTTGCCGGTAGCGGACCGGACGCGTGATGAAGCCGGCCATGCAGAAGCGGCAGGCCCGCGAGCAGCCGCGAGCGATCTCGATCAGGTACGTGTCGGCGAACTCGGTGTGGGGGGTGAGGACGGCGCTCTCGGCGGGGAATCGATCCACGTCCCTCACCCAGAGGCGTTCGACGTGGCTGGGCGCGTCGCCCAGCGGTTCCAGCCCCTCGAAGTAGCCGTCCGGCGAGTAAACGGGCTCGTAGAGGGCCGGCACGTAAACGCCAGCCAGGCGCCCGAGCGCGGCGAGCACTTCCGGCCGGCTTGCGCCCCGGTGGTCGCGAACCGTGTCGAGGATCCGGCCGATGGCCTCCTCGCCGTCGCCGATGACGATGGCATCGAGAAAGGGCGCCACGGGCTCCGGATTGCCCCAGAGCGCCGGACCGCCCGCGATGATCAGGGGGTGCGACCGGTCGCGGCTGGCACCGCGACGCGGGATGCGTCCGAGGTCGAGCATGCGCAGGACGTTGAGGTAGTCCTGCTCGTACGAGAGCGCGAAGGCCAGGACGTCGAAGTCCCGCAACTTGCGGCCCGTTTCCAGGGAAAGCGGCGTGGCGTCCTCGTCCGGATCTGGCAGGAAGACCCGCTCCGCGCAGGTATCCGGGTGCTCGTGGGCGTGCCGCCAGACGAGCTGGAACCCCAGGTTGCTCATCCCGAGGTGGTAGACATTGGGGAACGCGAAGGCGGCGCGCTGTGTCGCCGCCGGCTTGTCCTGCCAGCGGAAGGGCCCGTACTCGGCCGCCAGGTACGCTTGCCGCTTCAAGGTCTACATTTTAGCATCGGTGCGGTTCCGGGAGGGTGCACGCGGCGCAGACGTCTGCCACGGGCCGCCTGTGGCCGGCGCGCCCGCAGGGCCCGCAACCCCAGCGGCCGAGGTACGAGAGCGCCGGCTCCAGGGCCGCGGCGGTGCCTTCGAGGCCCGGCGGCCCGACCGCGCCGCCCGTGGCGACGTCCTGCTGCCACACGGCCTGGATGTGGGGCCTCACCGCCTCGAGCGGGAGGCCGCGGGTGTGCGTGACGCCCAGGGCCTCCCCGGCGCGGCGCACGGCGCCGTCCACGGTGAGCGGCACCTGAGCCAGGTTGGCAATCCGGGCGCGGCCGGGGACGGCCAGCATGCGCACCCAGCGGCCGGCCGTGCGCGGCGCGCACAGCAGGGGGAAGTGCCTGGCCCCGGTGGCGGGGTCCAGCGCGGACAGGGCCGCGAGCAACTCGGGGGCGTCGCCTTCTCCCGAGACGACGGCCGCGGAGATGGGACCGGGGAGGAAGAGGTGCAGCGAGATGGCACGCCAGGCCAGGGCGTCGGCGAACGGCGAGACCGACAGGCGGGCGGCCCGCAATGCGTCGGCGATCTGGGCCGCGTCGGCCACGGAGTCGGGATCGAACAGCCAGGGCGCCAGGCGGAGCGCGTCGAGGGCCGCCAGCCAGAGGGCGTCTGGATCCTGGCCGCGGTTCATCGCCGCCCCGAACGTCAGGAAGCGGCGGACTTCGACGTCGCCCGCCCCGGCGTCGCGCAGGAGGCCGGCGACGACGACCTCCGGCAGGTGTTCCCAGCCCGGCCTCGGGCCCGCGAGGGCCTTGCCGTTGCGGGCATCGGCGGCAAGCGCGCCGCCGGCCCGCCCTGCGGCGCCCACGGCGATGCGGCCCTCGGCAAAGGCCGCGCTGATCGCGAACGCGAGGCCGTGGCCGGCGCCGGGCGCCGGCGGGCGGGGCGGCAACGGCGTCTCCGGCCTGCGCTGCCGCTCGCGGCTTCCGACCGCCGAGCCGATCTCGGCGAAAACCGTGAAGGCGGCCGCGGTGAAGCTCCAGTGAGGCGGCAGGGAATGAGCCGGCGGCAGCGCTTCCACGGTGCCGGCGGGCGGATCGTGCGGCCATAGCGGTAGCCGGGGCAGGGGCCCCGAGCGCGAGGACTGGCGCGGATCGCGCTGCATCGCCGCCCCGGCGGTCGGGGCGGCCTCGTGCTCGGCATGGATCCAGTCCAGGTGCGTTCCCCCCAACTCCTCTTTACCCGGCAGGCCTTTCGGAGGTATTCTTAAGGGGGCGTTAATATCTGGTAAACAGGAGGAAGGGATGCGACACTTCGCCTGGGGCCTCGGAGCCGCACTGCTGCTCGCCGGCTGCGGCGCTTTCGGCAACGTGCACATCGCGCCCGTGACCGCCATGAGCCAGGTGGCCGCCAAGGCCGTCGGCTTCGCGTCCGCCCGCGACGGCCTCTTCGCCGCGCAGTCGGCCGCCCGGCCGTGGGACGGCGCCGCGAGCCTCGCCCGCATAGAGGGGACCGACATCGAAGCCGGCTACATGGCGGGCGACTGGGCGTATACGTTCTATGCGCCGGCCAAGCGGGAAGAGGCCCTCGTCGTCGTCTGGGACGGCTCGCGCACCAAGACGTACAAGATCCGCAAGGATCCCGCCGCCCGCCCCATCCTCAGCGGCAGCTTCAACATCGACAGCAAGCAGGCCGTCGCCATCGCCGAGAAAAACGGGCTCAAGAGCCGCCGCGTCCACGACCTCAGTCTCGGCGAGGCCAATCCGCAGTTCCGCCTGCAGTGGACCCTCAATGCGCCCGAGGGCGAGTACGTCGTCGACGCCCTGACCGGGCAGTTGCTCCAGAAGCCCTAGCTTTTAGAAATCGCTGGTCCCCTGACCTTCCGGTCGACTTCGCGGGCGTTGCCCAGGGCCGTAGAGACCGTGGAGGTGCAGGCCTCCAGCGTCATCAAGCAGGCCGATCAGCCGGCCGGCGCGGCCAGGCGCCGCGCCAGCGCCGCCAGCCGGTCTTCCGGCGTGGCGCCGTCTTCCCGGTCGAGGGCGTAGAGCAGAAACGGCAGCAGCGTCGTGCGGCGCGGCAGGCTGAGGGCATCCTCGAGCTGGTGGGCGAGGTGCAGCGCCTGGTCGGCCAGGTCGCGGCAGCCGGGATCCCGCATGACCCGCGAGCGGACCTGGGCGCATAGCGCGGGATCGCTGAAGCTGTGGCAGGCGCGGCAGGCGATGGGACGGCAATCGTAGACCGAGCAGCGGCCGTCCACCAGCAAAGGGCATGGCAGCCCCCAGCCCAGCAGCGCCGCCTCCTCGTCGTCCCTGGGCTCGCCCCGCTCCGCGTAGCGCGCCAGGAAGGCGTCGCGATAGGCGTGGACCCGGTCCATCGCGCCCGGCGGCAGCTGCCGGTAGATGACGAAGCATTCGGCGAGAGACGCCTGCACCGGGTAGTGGCAGCACGCGTCGCAGCCGGGCCCGCAGCGGGTCGGCACCTGCGCGAAGCGCCCCAGGGATTCACCGAGCGCCTGATCGAGCCTGGCGTGCAACTGCCCGACCAGGACCGGCAGATCGGTCAACTCAAGTGCCGATCCAGGAAGGTTACGACCGAGCGGGCGGCGCGTATCTCGTTGGCGGTGCGCGAGAAGCCGTGCCCTTCGTCCTCGAAGACCAGGTACTCGACGTCGCGACCCAGGGCGCGCAGGCGTTCGACCACCTGGTCGGACTCGGTCTTGGTCACCCGCGGGTCGTGCGCTCCCTGGATCACCAGCAACGGTGCCTTGACCCGGTCGAGGAAGTTGACCGGGCTGCGCTCGGCCAGTTGCTCGCGATCGCGTTCGGGATGGCCGACCATCTCGTAGAGGTAGGGCTTCCACCATGCCGGCGTGTTCTCGATGAACGTGAAGAGGTTCGAGGGGCCGAACAACTCGACCACGGCGGCCCAGCGGTCGGCTTCGCGGGTGGCGGCGGTCAGTGCCATGAACCCGCCGAAGGAGCCGCCCACGACCGCCAGCTTGCGGGGATCGGCCCAGCCGCTCTCGACCAGGTAGTCGGCGCCGGCGATGAGATCGCGGAAGCTCGCGCCGCCCCAGTCCTTCTGGTTGAGGCTCTGGTAGGCCTTGCCGTACCCGGTGCTGCCGCGAAAGTTGGGGGCCAGGACCACGTAGCCGGCGCCGGTGAACACGTGGAACCAGTGGTAGAAGTTGTTGGTCACCTGGTAGTCGGGCCCGCCGTGGGGCCAGACGACCGCGGGCAAGGTGCCGTCCGGCCGCCCGCCGTGCGGCACGAACAGGAAGCACGGGATTTCCAGGCCGTCGAAGGACCGGTAGCCCAGGCTCTGGGGCATCACCAGGTCGTCGGCCGGGATGCCGCCGACGTTGGAGAACGTCACCTGGCGGCAGCCGCGGTGACCGCCAGCGGCCGCCCCCGCCGGCGGGAGGTCCACGACCCACAGGTCCCGGCAGGTGCGGGCGGATTCGTGATAGAAGGCGAGGCGATCGCCGGCCAGCGAGAACGCGAGCTCGGAGGTGACGCCCAGCGAGAATTCGCCCAGCACGAGGCGCTCGCCGGAGTGCAAGCCGACCACCTGCGGGACGAAGTTGCCGCCCCAGTTGACCGTGAGCGCGCGCCACCGCCCGTCGCGGGACTGCGCCACCTCGACGACGTCGGCCGGCGGTTCCTCGACGTACTCCCAGGTGCCGGTCGCGATTTCCATGCGCGCCAGGCCCATGTAGTTGCGGCCGCTGTCGGTGAGGTAGAGGAAAGCGCGCCCGCCAGGCTCCCAGACCCCGCCGAAGTGGCGCACCAGGCCCTCGTGAGGCGTGAGGTGGCGCGCCGCGCCGGTATGCGCGTCGACCAGAAAGAAATCCTGGTTGGCGTTTTGCTCGAATCGTTGGGCCAGGACGTGCTGCCCGTCGGGCGACCAGGTGAGCGCCATGTTGACGTGATCGTCCTGCCACAGGATGCGCTCGTGGCCGGTCTCGACGTCCAGGATGTACAGGTCGAAGAACGCGGGATTGCGCTTGTTGGAGGCATAGACGACTTGCCGGCCGTCCGGGGACCAGTCGCCGAAATGCGCCTGCGCACCCGGCGCTTCGCCCAGGGCGGCGGGAAGCCCGCCGGACTTGGGGACCTTGAAGAGTTCGAAATTCTCGTCGCCGTCGTGATCGGCCGTGAATACCAGAGTGTCGCCGATGGGGCTCCAGCTGACCTGGTGGACGTTTCGGCCGCTGATCGTCACCTGGTGAGGCCACCCGCCCGTGGCGGGCACCCGCCAGACTTCGCCCGTGCCGGTGGTGTTGGAGATGAACGCGATGTCCGCGGCGTCAGGCGAAAATGCCGCCCCCCGCGTCTTGCGGATGGCGTAATACTGCTCGATGGCGTACCGCACGGGCCGACGCGTGTCGTGCTGGACGGCCAATTGCATACCTCCTCGGTAAGCTTACCCCACACGGCGGGCACACGCCAAAGTCGTCCCGGCAGAGAGCCTGGACGCAAACCTTCCACATTTTTTAAGCCGGCCTTAGCTGTCGCTTTACCGATTTTCCGGAGAGCATCGCGATAGTGACCTTGTCGAAGTACCCCAGGTGGTGGACAGCACCCCCCTAGAGGAGGGAGTCTCAACATGGCGATCAGCGCGGTTCCCGGCGGCGCGGTCCAGGGCGCCCAGCCAGGCGGCGGTCTGCTCGGCGGCTTTGCCAACGATGACAACATCGGCGGGATGCGGATGGCCGTGCCGGTCATCAGTTCGTTCCAGCAGTTGCGGGCGGCCAAGGATGCCATGCAGTTCTCCCAGTACTCGCGCTACGCCTACGAGGGGCTCTCGGGCGGCTATCGCGGCGGTTACGGCATGGGCGGCATCGGCGGGGTCGCCGGCGCCGGCCTGCGCTCGTTGCCCGGCCTGCTCAAGTCGAATTTCCTGATTTCCGGCGCGATGTCGGTGTTCACGAACCTCATCGACCTTGTGCGCGGGAAGTCCAGCGGGACGCAGTTCCTGGCGAACACGGTGGCCGACACCGTGGCGTACACCGGCATCGGCGCCTCCGCGACGATGATCGGCGGCATGGTCGGCAGCATCGTGCCCGGCATCGGCACCATCATCGGCATGGGCGTCGGCGCCCTGTGCGGCTTCCTCTTCGGCAAGCTGTACGAAGACAAGATCCGTCCGGGCATCACCCAGAGCCTGGCGGCGAAGTTCTCCGGCGTCGGCAGCAACTCCGGGACGGCGCTCCCGCCCACCCCGCCCGGCAGCTACTACCAGCAGCCGACCAACGGCTACCTGGCGCCCACGCTGCCCCGGTAGCTCACGACTCTCCTCGGAGGGCGGGCACTGCTCGCCCTCCGAGTCCGTTGGTGAACGGTGAATGCAGCGTGGTAAGATTCGTCGGATCGCCCCTTCGAGTCGAAAGGACTGTTGACCGCCGCCGTGGCCCGCGTAGTCTTCGACAAAGTCCAGAAGCGTTACAACGACAACACGGTCATCCGGGAGCTGAGTCTGTCCATCGAGGACAAGGAGTTCCTGGTCCTGGTAGGCCCGTCGGGATGCGGCAAGTCGACGGCCCTGCGCATGATCGCGGGCCTTGAGGAAATCACCGGCGGCTTCCTGACCATCGGCGACCGGGTGGTCAACGACGTGCACCCCAAGCACCGCGACATCGCGATGGTCTTCCAGAATTACGCGCTGTACCCGCACATGAGCGTCTACGAGAACATGGCCTTCGCGCTCAAGCTGCGCAAGCTCGCCAGGCCCGAGATCGACAAGCGCGTGCGCGACGCGGCCCGGTCGCTGGAGATCGAGCACCTGCTCGAGCGCAAGCCCAAGGCCCTTTCGGGCGGCCAGCGGCAACGGGTGGCCATCGGCCGCGCCATCGTGCGCGAGCCCAAGGTGTTCCTGATGGACGAGCCGCTGAGCAACCTCGACGCCAAGCTGCGCGTGAGCATGAGGGCCGAGATCAAGAAGCTGCACCACCGGCTCCAGACGACCTTCGTATACGTCACGCACGACCAGACCGAGGCCATGACGCTGGGCGATCGCATCGCCATCCTGCGCGGCGGCGACCTGCAGCAATGCGGGACTCCTCACGACGTGTACACCTCTCCCGCCAACCTGTTCGTCGCCACCTTCATCGGGTCGCCGCAGATGAACCTGCTCGAGGGCGCACTCGCGTTCTCGGGCGGCGACGCGGTGGTCAAGGGCAAGGAGTTCACCTTCACCTTGCCGCGGCGCGAGTCGTTCCGCGAGGGCGACGTGGTGGTCGGCGTGCGGCCCGAGCACCTGGCGCCGGCAGACGCCGCCAATCCGGCCCACGCGCTGTCCGCCGCGGTCGAGGTGATCGAGCCGCTGGGCGCCGAGTCGTACGTCTACCTGGCCGGCGGCAAGGGGAGCATCGTGGCCCGGGTGCCCGAGGAGCGCACGCCCAAGGTGGGCCAGACGATCGCGTTCTCGGTTGACGCCGCCAAGATCCACCTCTTCGATCCCAAGACCGAAGCCCGCTTCGCGTAAGGGCCTCCCTTGCCGGCCGCCTCGCGATTCCTGCTCGGCCTCCACTACTGGCCCCGGACCAAGGGCCTCGAGTTCTGGAAGGCCTTCGATGCCGAGGAAATAGGCAAGGATTTCGCACGCATTCGCGCCCTGGGGGCGCAGGCCGTCAGCCTGCCGCTGATCTGGGAGGATTTCCAGACCCGGCCGGATCTGGTGTCCGACGTGGCGCTCCGGCAACTCGACGCGGTGTTCGACCTGGCGGCGGCCAACCGCTTGAAGGTGCTGCCGGTGCTGTTCTCGGGCCACCAGTGCGGCGTCAACTGGCTGCCCTGGTGGACGCTGCGGGACGAGCAGGATGACGCCGATCCCTTGCCGCGGCGCGTGTCCATCGGCATGCGGGTGCGACGCAGGGTGCGCGACCTGCTGGCCGATCCCGCGATGCTCCGCGCCCAGGTCAACCTCCTGCGGGAAGTCGTGCCGCGCTACCGGGACCATCCGGCGCTCTGGGGGTGGTGCGTGGGCAGCGAACTGGGCCGCGTCGTGGAGCCGACGAACCGCGAAGCGATGTGGCTCTGGAACGCCTTGATCGGCGGGGAGGTCAAGCGCCTCGACCCGCGCCATCCGGCGCTGTACACCGTTGGGGCCGAAGATCTGCTGCGCGACCGCATTCGCCCGGACGATATGAGCGCGCCGGAAGACATGGTGGGGCTGCGGGTCAGGGACATGGGACCGGATCCGCAGGAGGTGCTCTTCGTGGCGAATCTGGCCGGTCATCTCGCGGCCAGGCGCGTGCTTGCGATGGACCTGGGCCGGCCCATGGTCTCCCGGGGCGCCGAGTCCCGCTTCGAGGACTATCACGAAGGGCAGACGCATCGCACCGCCTACCTCGTGTCCGAAGAGCAGGCCGCCGAGTACCTCGGCGAGACGTTGAGCGGCCTCTGGGAGGGCGGTGCCGCCGGGGCTTTCGTGTACTGCTACTCGGATGTCGCCGCGGACGTCTGCGAGCGACCGCCGTTCGACGAGAGGCTCCCCGAACGGAGCTTCGGCCTGCTGCGGGCCGACGGCAGCGAGAAGCCCGCCGCCGCGGCATTCCGGGCCTTCGCCCGGCAACGGCGTCCCTTGCGGGCCGCCGCCACGAACTCGGTCCTTGCGGATCTGAGCCCCGAGGCCTACTACGAAGCGCCCGACGAGCACTTTCGCATCCGCCTGGCCGAATTCGCGGACTGACGTGGAACTGCGGAGCTACCGGCCCGAAGGGAGCGCCGCCGGTCCGGCGCGGCTCGCGAGCCGGCGACGGCGCTTCCTGGTCTCTTCCGCCTGGCTCGGGGGCTCGCTGGTGGGCCTCCTTTTCGCCGTCCCGATGTGCGCCGGTGCGCGGGGCGGCGCGACCGACGGCCCGGTCAACGCGGCCCATCTCGAAGCGTTGCGCGTGCCATTGCGCGGCGGGCGCGCCGTCTGGGCGGCGGCCTGGCAAGGCAAGCCGCTCCCGGATCCCGATACCGGCATCCTGGCGCGCACCGAGGATGTGGCGCGCGTCGCGAGCTTCTACCTGGAGGCACCCGCCGATCCGCGCAGGCGGGCCGCCGAGGCCCTGGAATCGTTGCTCGTGGCCCAGACGGCCGACGGGCGCTTCGCGTACGGCCTGTCGGGCGACGGCTCGCCCACGGGGCCTGTCGGGCTGGACTGGCCCGCGTCACGGGCCTTCTGGGCGCTGGCCACGGCCGCCCGCGTGCTGCCGGGGGCCGATCCGCTGCGGGCCCGCGTGCTGGACGCCGCGGAACTCTCTGCCACGGCGTTCGGCCGTGCCAGGGACGGCGCCGGATTGATTTCCGGCTCGGCGGCGCAGACCGGGGCGGTCGTGCTGGGCCTGGCCGAACTGGCGCGGGCCGGTCGCTCGAGCCCGTTGCTGGCCGAGATGGCCGAGGCGATCGGGCAGCGGCAGGCAGGCGAGCCGGGCCTCTTTCCGTACCAGGCGCACCTGCCGACGCGCAACCCGGCGCTGTGGCACGCCTACGGCGCGTACCAGGTGGCGGCGCTGGCCGAGGCCGGCATGGCGCTGGCGCGCCGCGATTTCCTGGCGGGGGCCGAACGCGAGGCCGCGGCGTGGTCCGTGCACGTGCTGATCGCGGGCGGGCCGATCTGGGGCTTCGCCCCGGCGCCCCGGACCTACCCGCAGATCGCCTACAACCTGGAACCGACCGTGCGCGGCCTGCTTGCGCTCGGGCGCGCCACCCGCAAGGATGCCTACTTCCGGCTGGCCGGACTGCATGGCGCCTGGCTGCTCGGAGACAATGCCACCGGCCGGCCGGTGTACGACCAGGCCACGGGGCGGGTGAGCGACGGCCTGGGTCCCGGCGGCGCCGGACCTGGCGCGGGGTGCGAGGCCACGGCTCTCGGTCTGGCGGCGCTGCAGTTGCTCCAGGGGCAGCCGATCGCGGCCCGGTACCTCGCGGCGCGAGAGGGCGCGGCGCAGCGGGCATTCGCGGCCCGCGCGACCTCCGGGCCGCGGGGCATTCGCGGCAGCGGGCCCTATGCGGGCTCGTGGTTCGCGCTGCTGGAACCTGGCAAGCCCGTGGCGTTCCCCCTTGGCGGCGACGGGGCGTTGCTCCTTTCGCCGATTTTCTTGCGCGGACAGGCCGAACCGGGGGCGGCCGGGGCGCTGGAGCTCTCGGTGGGCGGCCGCACCGAGCGGTTCCCGCTCGCCGAGCCGGGCGATACGGCGATCGGACCGGTGCTGGAGGTGGGGCGGATGGCGCAGGTCTTCGACGTGCGGGCCGGGGAGCGGGCCATCGTCCGCCTGGGAGCCGGATCGACGGTGCCGGTCGCCCTGGACGGCGTGCTCTGCCAGCCCGTGGTCGAGTTCCGCACCTGGACGCTCGGCCGCGGGCGCGTGGCCGTGGTCAAGAGCCTGTCCGGCAAGCAACTGCCGCTGCAGTATGCCTGGCCCGGCGCGGCCGTCGACGCGTATCTGCCGTCAGGCCGGCAGGTACGCGCGGGCGAGGACCTCGAGCCCTACGGGTACGCCCTCATCGAGTCCGGGGGTTAGCCGGGCAGGCCGGCCACCTGCGCGACCCTGGTCTGCGCCTTGGACCGCAGGAACTTCTCGTAGAACCACGAGAGGCCGAAGCCCACCACGGCGCCGACGCCGATGCCGACGATGGTGCCGAGGCCCGGGACGATCGACCCGACCGCGCCGCCGATGGCGGTGGCGGCCGCGCCGATGCCGGTGTAGGCGGCGGTGTCGGTGGCGAAGTTGACCAGGGCGTGCTTGGGGTCGGTCTTGCCGCGGACCAGATCGAGCACGTTGGAGACGCCGGACGTGATGGCGGCGGTCAGGAAGTTGGCCTTGAGCAGGCCGAAGAACTGGCCGAAGCCGACGCGGCCCACGCCGCCCATGTAGCCGCCGGCGACGCCTTCCGAGAGGTACACCGACGACTTCATGCTCTCGATGCCCTTGAGCAGGGAGCCGGCATAGCGCATGCCCCAGCCGAGATTGTCCTCCTGGCCGGCGATCGGGTTCGGGCCCGGGTTCGGTCCGGGATTCGGGCCGGGACTCGGCCACGGCCAGGGCCGCGGATTGGGGCCCGGGATCGGGCTGCCGCCTGGCGGCACCGGCCGCGGGATCGGCCGCGGGTCGGGGCCCGGATTCGGATTCGGGCTCGGCCACGGCCAGGGCCGAGGATTCGGCTGCGGTTGCGGCGGTTGGCCCACCGGCGGCGGGACCGGCTGCGGTCGCGGCGGCTGGCCCACCGGCGGCGGAACCGGCTGCGGCTGCGGCCTGGGTTCCGGCCTGGGCTGCGGCTTCGGCTCGGGCTTCGGTTCGGGCCTGGTGCCCGGCAACCGCAGCACCTGGCCGGGATAGATCAGGTTCGGGTTCTTGATCTTGTCCCGGTTGAGTTCGTAGATCTCGGGCCAGCGGTTGATGTCGCCCAGTTCGCGCTTGGCGATGAGCGACAGCGAGTCGCCCTTGCGCACGACGTAGGTTCCGCCGGGGCCGGGCCTGGGGCCGGGTTCGGGTTTCGGCTCCGGCTTGGGCTCGGGCCGCGGCCCGGGGGCCTGGCCGCCCAGCCGCTGCATGACCTCCCGCTTGAGGCGGTCGTAGCTGAAGTTGTTGGACGGATCGACCTTGCGACCCTTGGGCAGCGCCACGTCCTTGTGGCCGGTGATGCGCTCCCAGGGCACGTCGTAGGTCTTCATCATCCAGGCCACCAGGTCGGCGAGCGCCTCGTATTGCGCGTCGGTGTAGGGGTCCTGGTTGTCCCCGCGGTTGACTATTTCGATGCCCAGGGAGAAATCGTTGACGTCGCTGCGGCCCTTGAAAGTGCTGGTGCCCGCGTGCCAGGCCCGCTTGCCGTCCGGCACCGACTGCACGATCGTGCCGTCCTTGCCCACGATGTAGTGCGAGCTCACCTGCGCGCTCGGGTTCTGGAAGTAGCGCCCGACGCTCTCGGCCGTGCCGCCGCCGGCGGTGTGGTGGAGGACGATGGTGTCGATGTCGCCCGCGCCGCCCGGCCGGCTGCTGAAGTTGGGGCTGGGAATCCAGACGGTCTTCGGCTTGGCAACGCCGCCTCCGCCCTGCACGGACGTGGAGCCGACGTTCGTCGATCGCAAGCGCCGGATCGATGCGCCGGTAACCGGATTCTCTAATCTGACGGCCAAAATACGCGACTCCCTGCTCCCACGATCTCGGCCGGGAGAAGCGGCCGGGATCACCGGTTCCACCCATGATTGGACCGGTCTCAGGCTTCCTGTCCGGGTTGTCGGAGAAACGGCCGAAAAATCGGTAAAGGGACCGCTAAGGGAGTTCTAAGAAACGGGGAAGGTTTGACTTCGCCGCGGCGCGCGCTGCATTGTGGGATTGAGAGGCTGCCGGAATGCCCATCGGGTCCCTGGCCATCGCGATCCTGCTGCACGTCCCGTACGTGCGGCGGGCAGGGATGTGGCCGTTCGGGGAGTATCAGCTCTACCGGGCCATCTGCGACGGCATCGTCCCCGTTCTCGAAGCGATCCGGGAGTTGCAGGCCGGCGGGATCGCGCCGCGGTTCACGGTGGCGCTCTCGCCGCTCGTCGCCGAGCAGCTATCCGATCTCCTGCTACGCACCGGGTTCGAGGAATTCATGCTGCGGCGCCTCTCGCAGGCGGAGGAGGACGCCCGGTCGGCCGACGCCGATCTGGCCGCCGCGGCCGTGGCCCAGAAAGCGCGCGACGAGCGCGTCCTGCTGGCGTTCTTCGAGGAGCACCGGCGCGACCTCGTGCGGTCGCTGCGGGAGGTCGAGCACGCGGGTGCCATCGAGGCCATCGCGTACCCGGCCACGGGTGCGGTCCTGCCGCTCCTGCCGCGCGTGTCGGCCCGCCGGGCGCAGGTGCTGCAGGGCCTGCGGGCGGCCGAGCAGCACCTCGAGCACGCGGTCGCGGGCATGTGGCTCCCGGGCGGCGCGGTGGCGCCCGGGGCCGAAGGCGAGAGCATCAACGATCTCCTGACGGGCTCGGGGGTTACCTACACCTTCGTCGGGGAGAAGGCGCTGCGCGGGCCGATGCCGGGCCTACCGGGCATGGAAGGCGCGCCGCGATCGGCCCTGGATCCCCAGCGACTGTCGGACGGCCTGGTGGCCCTGGTGCGGCATGGCGAGTTTGCTGCGTTCGTCGACTCGTTCGCCGGACAGCCGGAGTACTTCGGGCCGGCCGATCCGCTCGGACGGCGGTACTGGCGCCGCGGCGGAATGCCGCCGGACCTGGCGGCCGGTCCCGGCGCCCTCGAGATCACGGTCGGAGCGGCCCCCCACGACGCGCAGGCGCGGCGCTACGACCCGTCCGAGGCGGAGGGACTCTGGAAGCGCCAGGCGGCCGCGGCGGTGGTGCGCGCACGGGAGTTGCTCGCGGCTCACAAGGACCGTACGGGCCGGGGCGGCGTGCTCTGCCTGACGCTCGATGCCCGCCGCTTCAGCGCCTGGCCGGAAGGCGTGCCGTGGCTTACCGAGTTCGTGCGGCAGGCGCATGCGGCCGGGATCAAGCTCGAGAGCGGGGCCGAGGCGGTCCACCGCCATCAGTTGCAGAGCTTGCCCGACCTCACGCCGTCGTCGTGGGAGGGCGAAGGGGACTTCCGGGTCTGGCAGGCGGACAATACCACCTGGTACTGGGAGGCGGTCGCGACGACCCTCGACCACGCCGAGTCCCTGGCCGATCGCTTCGGCGGGGTCGGCAACCCCCTCCTCGTGCGCATGCTCGCCCAGGCGACCCGCGAGGCCCTGTTGCTGATCGCCGGGGAGTGGCCGGAGATGATCGGCCGCGGCGGAGAAGAGCTCGATTACGCCGCCGAACGCGTGCGCGAGCACCTCGACCGCTTCCGGCGTCTGGCCTACATGCTGGACACGGCCAATCCAGAGGAAATGGACACGCCGCTGCTCGAGCGCTACGAGGCGCTGGATAACCCGTTCCAGTCGATCGACCTGGGGTTGCTGTCGGCCGACCAGCACCTGGCGGCCCGGGACGCGCCGCCCGGGCACAGGCCGTGGAGCGGGATGGGGCCTGGCGGCGTGATATGATTGGGGGCCCGCAAGGGCCTACCAAGCCATGCTCCTCGGACAGCAACCCAAGCTCCACCTCGCGTTCGGCCTGCATAACCATCAGCCGTTCGGCAATCTCGACTGGGTGGTCGCCGAGGCCTGCGACAAGGCCTATGCGCCGTTTCTGGCCGTTCTGGAACGCCACCCGGGCATCAAGGTCACGCTGCACTACTCGGGGTACCTGCTCGAGTGGCTGGTGGCGCAGCGCGCGGACTTACTTGGCCGCCTGAAGAAGCTGGTGGTGTCGGGCCAGGTCGAGCTGCTCGCCGGAGCGCACTACGAGCCGATTCTTGCCATCATCCCCGATGACAACAAGGTCGAGCAGATCGTCTATCACAAGCAGGCCCTCGCCCGCCTCCTGGGCGCGGTGCCGGAGGGGATGTGGCTGGCCGAGCGGGTCTGGGAGCCGCACCTGGTGCGGCCGATAGCCGAGGCCGGCGTCGCGTGGACCTGCCTCGACGACTCGCTGTTCCGGGCGGCGGGCCTGCGCGGGGCGGAGCTCTTCGGCTATTACCAGAGCGAGGAGCAGGGCCAGTACCTGCAGATCTTCCCGCTCAACCAGGAATTCTGCCGGCTCCTGCCGTTCGAGTCGCCGCGCAAGGCGATCGACTACCTGCGCCAGGCCGCGACGCCGGACGGTTCGCGGCTCGTCGTGGCGATCGACAGCGGCGAGAAGTTCGGGGTCTGGCCCGGGACGCACCGCACGGTCTACGAGGCCGGCTGGCTGGACGAGTTCTTCACCCTGCTGGAGGAAAACGCCGACTGGATCGTGCCCACGACGCCCGCCGCGTACCGGGCGCGCTACCGGCCCTGGGGGCGCATCTACCTGCCGGCCGGGACCTACCGCGAGATGCAGGGCTGGGCCTTGCCGGCCGACCTGCAGGCGGCCTACGAGAAGGCGCAGGAGACGCACGGCGACGCCTTCCTGCGCGGCGGCTTCTGGCGGCACTTCCTGGTGCGTTACCCCGAGGCCAACAACCTCCACAAGAAGATGCTCGCCGTGGCCGCGCAGGTGGCCGAAGCGATGCAGACCCGGCAGGTGCTGGTGCCGGGCGGCGACGCCCAGGAGCCGGGGGCGTTCTCGGACGATTGGGTCGCCGCCTTGCACCACCTGTGGCGCGGGCAGTCCAACGATCCTTACTGGCATGGCGTGTTCGGCGGGCTGTACTTGCCGCACCTCCGGCGGGCGGCGTACGGCGCGCTGCTCGAGGCCGAGCGCATCTGCGATCGCCTCGCGCACCGGGACGCGCCGTTCCTCGAAGCTCGCGTGGAGGATTTCGACGGCGACGGCAGTCCCGAGGTCCTGGTCCGCAACCACGTCCAGAACGCGTACTTCACGTGCCGGGGCGGGGCCTTGTTCGAACTCGACTACAAGCCGGCGGCATGCAACCTCCTCGACACCCTGGCTCGGCGCCGGGAGGCCTACCACGCGAAACTGCCCCGGGCGATCCCGGCGCAGGCGGCCGAGGCGGGGAGCGCGAGGTCCATCCACGAGCTCATACTGACCAAGGAAGAAGGCCTGGAAAAGCGCCTCCACTACGACTGGTACCGGCGGGTCTCCCTGCTGGACCACTTCCTGCACCCGGACAGCCACCTCGGGTCGTTCCGCGACGTGACGTACGGGGAGCAGGGAGATTTCGTCATCGAGGCCTACGAGGCGAGCGTGGCGCGGGAGGCCGACCGCGTGGTGGTCACCCTCCGCAGGGACGGCCACGTCTGGGTCGGCCAGGAGTTCTGGCCGATCACCTTGACCAAGCGCCTGACCGTGCCGGGCGACGCGGCCCGCCTCCAGGCCGACTACGAGGTGCGCAACGCCGGCGACAGGCCCGTGGCGCTATGGTTCGGCGTCGAATTCAACAACTCGCTGCCGGACGGCCGCGACGAGGCAGAGGCCGAACTCGCGGCCGTCACCGAGGTGGCGTCGCGGGACGCGGCGCGCGGCCTGACCTGGGCGCTGCGCTGGGCGGAGCCGACCACGGTGTGGCGCGTGCCCATCGAGACCATCTCTCAGAGCGAGGCGGGTTTCGAACGCGTCTACCAGGGCACCGCAGTCATGCCGCACTGGCACTTCGAACTGGCGCCGGGCGGCGTCTGGACGACGACGCTGACGCAGGAAGTCCGCGCGGAAGAGAGGTGATTCCGGCCTCAGTGCCGGCCGCGCGAGCCCGAGGTACCGGGCCGGCCAGGGCCCTGGTCTACAGCGCCGGCTTGGCCTGGCGGCTGCTGATGACGACCTGGTCCTTGGGGAAGCCCATCCGGAGCAGGACCGCCTCCATCGCCGCGAGGTCCTGCCCGCGCTGCGGATCCAGTCCGCCGAGCAGTGCGTCGGCGCGGACGGCGCCCTCGAATGCGGTGTGGGCGCTGCGCTTGAGGGACTCCAGCCGGATGACGGCTTGCGGCCGCGGCTTGGGGCCGAAGCGGGCCGATAGCGTCATGTGCTCGTCGGCCGTGCGGACGAACTCGTCGCGGCTCATCCGGAAGTAGCTGGAAGCTTCCTCGGCCTGGATCTTGGCGATTTCCTTGGCGGCCACGCCGGAGTCGCCAAGAACCTTCTCGGCGCCCTTGTAGTCGGCGCCGCCGCGGAGGAACTCGCGCAGGGCCTGGCGGTACTTGACCTCAGCGTCGGGCACGCCCTTCGCGCGGGTGGCGGTCTGGATGGCCTGGCCGTCGTGCGTCGCGACGCCGGTGAGGGCGACGCTGTCGATCTCCGGCCGGGGATCGACGCCCTCGACCTTGGCCTTCCGCGCAGGGGCCTTGGGGGCCTCGATCTGCGTCGGAGCCTGAATCTTGCTTGCCGCACCCTGGACTGTCGCCACTTGCCGCATCCTCCCGGGTCTATTGTAGATAACTTACCCGGGATCCTTGTCTGCTCCAGGTAAAAATTCGTTGAAGGTTGCGGGTTTCCGGGACGGCGCTCCGCTGCTGGGCTTCAGGCCGGACCGGGCTGCGGCTGGGCGGCCGCCTCCTGGAGCGGCTCGGTGCCGCGCCGCGGCACGCTCCCGCCGGCCTCGCCGTGGCACAGGTGCCCGGGCCGGGCCCGCATGGCTGCCATCGCCTGCAAAAGCGGCCCGGGGACCCGCGTGGGCGCGCCCCCCTCGCGCCAGACCTGTATCTCGTGCGCCAGTTGGGCGAGCATCAGCGCGGGCGCGCGCCGATCGACTGTATCGTCCACTCCGACTCTCCTCCGCTTGACCCTGGATCTCCGAGCGTATGATCCGGCCGGCCGTGGCCGGCAGCGGAGGGGTCGAGAAGATTGCGTGAAGGCCCGGGCCCGGAACCCCTGGTATCATGACGGCCTGACACTCCGGGGGAGTGGCGGAATGGCAGACGCACCTGACTCAAAATCAGGCGCCGCGAGGCGTGAGGGTTCGAGTCCCTCTTCCCCCACTAGAGCGGGTTTCGGCAAGAACGGCAATTGGCGAAAAACGGGCCTTGGGTAACATGGTGGGTAACAAATCGCCATGGGTAACAGCCTGGTCGGCCAGCGATTAACCAGGTTAAGCACCTGCCGCCGCGTTTGGCGTGCGTCCCTAGCTTCGGTGAAGGGAGGACGGCTCTCCAGGTTGCCCGTGGACGGGCCTTGCCGGGGCCGGGCGGTATGTTCCTGCCTCCGGTTGATCGGCGACAATTAGAACTGCCGGACGACGACAGTTAGAATTTCCGGTCGCCGGCCGCCCGTGACAGCCGCATCGTGCGGCGCCCGTGTTCAGCCAGGGACAACAATCCCATGGTTACGGATGAGCAGATCGGGCTGTATCGACGCGGGCGTATGGAAGGCAAGACACAGGAAGTGGCCGCGGCAGCGGCCGGAATGTCGGCGCGAACCGCCAGAAAGTGGGAGCGGCAAGGAATGCCGTCTTTCGGGCGGGCACCGCACGACTGGCGGACCCGCAAGGATCCCTTCGGCGAGGTCTGGGAGCAAGTGGTGGTGCCCTTGTTGCAGGCTGACGAGAAGGGCAAGCTCCTGGCGACCACCGTCTTCGAGTGTCTGGAAGAGCGATTCCCCGGCCGCTACCAGGCGGGCCAGATCCGGACGCTTCAGCGGCGCATGCGCTACTGGCGGGCGCTCGCCGGACCGGAGAAGGAAGTCTTCTTCCCGCAGGAGCACCCGCCGGGCCGAGAGTCGCAGATCGACTTCACCCACGCCGAGGAGCTCGGCGTCACCATCCGCGGCGAGGCGTTTCCCCACCTGATCTTCGAGCTGGTCCTGAGCCATAGCGGCCGCCGCTGGGCCAACGTCACGTTCAGCGAGACTTTCGAGGCCCTGACTGCCGGCATTCAAAGCGCAGCCTGGGACATCGGCGGCGTCACCGAGATCTGGCGGACGGACAACCTCTCGGCCGCCACCCACCAGCTCGGCCACGAGGGCGGCCGGGCCCTCAATCGGCGATTCAAGGCATTCATGGACCACTACGGCGTCCGGTCGACACGCATCCGCGTGCGCAAGTCCAACGAGAACGGCGTCGTGGAGAAGGCCCACGACACGATCAAGACGGCCATGGAGCAGGCTCTCATCGTGCGGGGGAGCCGCGATTTCGAGAGCCAGGAGGACTACCGCGCCTTCCTGCAGGTGGTCGTGGATCGCCTCAACCGCCGCAAACAAGACCTGTTCGCCCTGGAGCAGCACTTGCTCAAGCCACTGCCAGCGGTGGCCGTCCCCACCTACACCGACGTGCGCACCAGGGTCCGCAAATGGAGCTGCATCCGTGTGCTCGACAACTCGTACTCGGTGCCGTCGCGGCTCATCGGCCACGAGGTCACGGCGCGCGTCCACGCGGACTTCATCGAGGTCCTCTACCGCGGCCGCCGCGTCGAGGCCTTCCCTCGCCTGCGTGGCAAGAGTGGCCACCGGATCGACTACCGCCACATCATCCACTCGCTGGTGGCCAAGCCGGGGGCCTTTGCGCGGTACCGCTACCGTGAGGATCTCTTCCCGGCGCTGACCTTCCGCCTGGCCTACGACGCCCTGTGCTCGTGGCGCGGTACGCGGGCCGACATCGAGTACGTCCGCATCCTCCAACTCGCCGCCACCACGATGGAGTCCGAGGTCGATACGGCCCTGGAGCTCCTCCTAGAGGAGGCCACACCGTTCGAGTACGGCGACGTCAAAGCCCTGGTCGAGCCCGCTATAAGGCCGGTCACCGACCCGGTCGCCCCGTTGGTCCCCAACTTGCTCGGCTACGACGAGCTGCTGTCAGGAGCCTGCCATGCCCAGTTCAACCAAGTCACCACCGTCCCCAGCGCTTGCTGAGCGCTTCGCCGAACTCGCAAGCCAGTTTCGGCTCCCGACCGTCGCGGCCGAGGCATTCACCCGCTTCACCGCAGCCGGCCAGGCCGACGCGTTGGATACCCTGGTCGAGGTCTTCGAGATGGAAGCGCAGGATCGCAAGGACCGTCGCATCGAGCGGCTGCGTCGAGCATCCAAGCTCCCAGTGGCCAAGACCTTCGAGACCCTGGATCTCAACCGCCTCCCGCGCAAGCTCGTCGCCAAGATCCGCGAACTGGCTCGCGGCCACTTCCTCGACCGTGCCGACAACATCCTGGCCTTCGGCCTGCCCGGCGTCGGCAAGAGTCACGCCGCCTGCGCGATCGGGCACGACCTTGTCGCGGCCGGCCGCTCCGTGCTCTTCGCCCCGACTTACGACATCGTCCAGCATCTACTTGCGGCCAAGCGCGACCTCGAGTTGCCCAGGGCCCTCGCCAAGCTCGACGCCTTCGAGGTCGTCATCCTCGACGACATCGGCTACGTCAAGCAGGACCGAGACGAGATGGAGGTGCTCTTCACGCTCATGGCCGAGCGCTACGAGCGGCGGTCGATGATCATCACCAGCAACCTGCTCTTCAGCGAGTGGGACCAGATCTTCAAGAACCCCATGACTACCGCCGCGGCGATCGACCGCGTAGTCCACCACTCGACCATCCTCGAGTTCAACGTCCCGAGTTACCGCGCAGACACCGCCAAGACAAGATCTCAGGCGGATCGAGACCAGGACGAATAGCCCCGCCGGCGGGAAGATATCCACTCCGGGGGATTCCCCGCCCCCCGGCCCCCCCACCCCTGGCTACTACTGCTACTTTTCCACCGGAAGAAATAGTTGTCGTTTTCCCGGAAGAAATGGTTGACGGGGGACATCCGGTACCCGATCGCCAGTTGCCGGCCCCCAGAAGCGGGGTGCGAGCCCTGCCGCCCTAGGGGCCGTCCGGGGGCCCCTGGGCGCCTCAGGGGTCCCCATCGGGGGCAGGCGCCCGCGCTGCGCAGGACTGGACGCCTGTTATTCGATCGCGTCCTGCCCCTGCCTCGGCATCGGATTTTTCTTGTTCACCCGAGCTTGTTCCCGGCCACGCGTGGGAGGGGCACGGCTTTGCCTTGACAGCAGGGGCCCCGACCGGCCTCAGGGTTCCCGTTACCCCCCCCCGGAGCCCCGGGGCCCTCGGGCCAGGGCCGCGATCATCTAACGCGTCTACCGCCCGCCTCGGAGTAAGAGAATTTTGGTGAGTGCCTGATCTAGTGTCCCGCCGCGGAAGTTCGTTGGTGCTTTCCGCGAGGAATTTTCGTCCATGGCGAGGCGCCCGGGAGCGCCGTGTACTTGAAGCGGCGCGGGTACACAAGCTCCCGGGCAACGAAGCCAGGGGCGAAAAGGGCCGGGCGAAAGCACAAGGAGTTTTCGAGGCGGGACACTAGGCATCCCCCTTTTGGCTTGTCTCACCCGACTCTCGCCAATGCTAATCGGGCGCGGCCTGGGTTGTCGAGGCCCGCTGACGACGAATGATCGAGCTCTTCGTCCCGGCCGAGGGCTGTCGCGCGGCGCCTACCCGACCAAGGACAGAGGGGACCAAGGCGCGACGCAGTATATGATGCGATCCTAGGGATCTGGGCTTCGGTCGGACGGGTCAGGGATTTCCCGACTGTGGATCGGTTCCGCCCCGCTCGCTCAAGTAGGTGCGGTCTATCTTCTCTTGCGCTCGCCGCGCAATCGTATCGGTTACAGACTCCGCGCCGGACCATGTGCCGATCAGTGACCGAGCTCGATCGGCATTCCAGGATGCGCTTCCTGAGCCGATCCTAGCTGTAGGCCATGACGGGCGGCAATGCCTTGAAGG
>Ga0194120_10002311_pt1 | contig 33035 bp, 29 predicted proteins | sample TA2MahCa65mmetaG_FD_148642 | JGI IMG/M metagenome (GOLD analysis project Ga0194120, IMG submission 148642) | Freshwater microbial communities from Lake Tanganyika, Tanzania - TA2015019 Mahale Deep Cast 65m | ecosystem: Environmental > Aquatic > Freshwater > Lake | place: Tanzania: Lake... | reverse complement strand
GGCGCTCGCAAAGCGCATGGCGAACGCCGTCCCATCGAACGAGCATCTTGCTCAAACCGCGAAAGCCGCATAGCATTCAGGCCAGCAACGCCGATTTCCGCTTTTCAACATCAAGCGGGACATCCCCTTGCTCCCCTGAATACGGTGTTGTTCTGCTTCATCCTTAGTCGAGATGTTGAAACGAGCCCAACTCGACGCACACCTGGGTTGCGCGCTGAGTTGATCCAAAAGAAGAGTACGAAATCAGCTGCTTGATTGAATTCAGGATAAACCCGCTTAAGACAGTCGACGTACGTATCCCCCAATAACTCTCGCATTTCCCTGTTTGAGACGAACGGCGGATTGCCAACGATGAACTCCGCATCCGGCCAGACCGGCCGGCGCGGATTGTTGTAATCATAGACCTCAACAAGATTGCCCTCGGCGTCGCGGCCCGTCACCGGCTTGCCGTGCTCGTCGCGCTTCAACGCCTTGTCGGCTTCCAGCACTGCATCCTTGACGACGATATTCTTGAAAGCATGCAAAATTGGTTCTGGCGGCTTGTCGCCGCGCGTGCGGAAGTGCCACTGAAGAAAGCCGATCCACAGCACGAGTTCCGCGATGGCCGCTGCGCGCGGATTGATTTCCAAACCGAGGAACTGATGCGGGTCAACGTTTTGGCGGTCGAGCCAAACCGGCTCCTCCTGACCACCTAATGTCTCGACGATATCGATGACCTCGCCCTCTAAGCGCTTCATTAGCTCTAGAGCGACGTAAAGAAAGTTGCCTGTGCCGCAGGCGGGATCAAGAATGCGCGTCGCACTTAATTGGGCGTGAAAGCGTATTGCGAGCTCGCGCGCTTCCATGAGAAGAGTCGTGCGCTTCGGATCGATGGGTCCGAGAACGGCAATCTCAGATTTCTTGCGCTCGATCGTGGCGAGCATTTGTCCCCATTCTGTGCGCAGCGGCTCGATCACCGTCGCGACGACGAGCCGCTCGACATAGGCGCGCGGCGTGAAATGCGCGCCGAGGCGCTTGCGCTCTTTGGGATCGAGCGCCTGTTCGAGCAGCGTGCCGAAAATGGACGGGTCGACATCGCGCCAGTCATATTCGGCGGCGCGGCGCAATTCGCCGATTTCCTCGCGCCCGAGCGGCAGCACGCCGCGCTTGAGGAAAAACTCGCCGTTGAATTTCGCGACGCTTCTGCGAAGAGCGTGGGCATAGCCGCCGGAATTCATCGCCTCCCAAAGCTGGCCGACATCGTGACGAAAAGTGTCCGGTTCCTTCTCGCAACGCGCTAGAACTTCCGTGAAGGATTCTTCCGGCAGCAGCCCCACGTCCTCAGCGAACATTGTGAAGAGGCAGCGCATGAGGAACATGGCGACGTCCTCTGGCGCATGTTTGTCTCGTTCCAGTGCCTTGGAGACCGCCGCAAGCCGCTCCGCAATGGCGCGCGTGACACGCGCGGATTTGCGAGCAGGATCGAGGGAGACAGGATCGGTCCAGATGGTTTTGAGAAGTTCGCGAACCTCTGGACGACGAAGGTCTTCTAGAAAGATGCGGAAGGACTGACGGTCGGGAAACTGGTCGAAGGCTTTTCCGTCGCGGCGGAAATTGGCGTAGACCTCGAAGCAATGGCCGACATCGCAGACGAGGACGAAAGGCGGCGGCTCGTGGCCAGCGGGGAGCAGTCGGACGTAGTCCTCCGCCTGCCGACGTGCGTTGAGCATCAGTACGTCCCACGTCCGCTCGGCGCCCCGGCGTCCGCGCGGGGCGGTCTCAGTGACGAAGAGGTCTGACTGGCCGCGCACTTCCTTTTCGCCGCCCTTAAGGCGCGACTGCTTGGCTTCGAGAACGAAGCAATTGCGCTTGTAGAGATCGATGCGGCGATTGGAGACGGCGCCGTCGCGCCCAGTCTCCCGCACTACGCGCTCGAACACGTAATCATTGGTCTCGTGTTGGGCGGAGGCGCCATCAGGATGCCGCAGATCGAGGGCGTCGCAAAACTCGGTAAGAAACAAGGCGTAATTCGCCCGTTCCTGGCCGCCTTCCTGTCCCAGCCATTTACTAATGAAATTTTCGATGGGCGCGTTTTCGCCCTCAATGACTGCCGACATGGCGGAAATCTACCCGATCTTGGGAATCCAGGGGAAAGATTATCTCCATTTCCGAGCAGATGCCGCGCGTCCCGGCGAGGGCGCGGTGGGCGTCTCCTACTGCGCGCCCACCCGATCGACGATTCCGCTCGGACAGCCGGGGTCCGTCGCCGGCGCGGCGGCGATGAGGTCGGCGAGTTTGCTGTCGGCTTTGATCTCGCCGTTCAATCCGATGGTCATTTCGACAATCAGGTTCCGGTCGCCGTCTTTCTTGCAGGCGACGCGCACCCGGTCGGCGGCGCCGTCGCCGAATGTCGCGTTGAAGGCGGCCTTGAGCTGGTCGCGCGTGATCTCCTCGCCGATATGCGACGAAAAAAGCTCCTGAACCTTGGAGGCGTTGAGCTGCGACACCAGCGCCAGCGAGCGCGAGAAATAGTCGTCCGCGACGCCGCCCGGAAAACATGTGCCATGTTTGATCCACTCGTGCCGTTCGAGCAGCGACATCGTTCCCGGCATGACTTCCGTCAGCGCGTTCCTTGTCGCGTCGGTGAGTTCAGGCTCGGGCAGGGCGTTCCATCTGTCGTCCTTGTCGGCCGCGATAATGTGGCGATCGACCTTGCAATATTGTTTCTTGGGCCAGAGCCCATGCAGCGTGAAATGCGTCGCGTCGAAACGGTCGGGGCGCTGGGTCTCGCATTCCGTCTTGTCGGGCTTGCCTTCGCAAAACGCCGGCTGCCAACTGACGGCGAGGATGTAGTCGGGCTTTTGCGCCGCCTGCCCGCCGTCCTTCCCCTGCTGTCCGCCAGGATCGGTCGGATCCTGCCCGCCTTCGTCAAGCGTCGCCTCGCCGCATCCGACCGCGACCCATCGGCGTCCTGGATTGGCGTCCGGCACGTCGATCAGATAATGCGTCGCATTCGGCTTGTTCTTGGCGAAGATGCTGTAGTGCTGACCCGGCTCGACGACGACATTGCCAGGATTGGCGCCGCTTCTGATCGACTGAAGCGCGGGACAATTCTGACGGACGACGAAGCTTCCGGACGCGGGCGTCTCGGCGTCGGCGCCAGGCGCGAGAAGCAGCAGGGACGAGCAGAGCAGAATGCGAAGAGCGAATGCGCGCAAGCGGATAACTCCAAACTTTAAACCTTGAGGGATGGTAATGGCGGCGGCGCCCGCGAGCAAGCATCGCCCCGCTTCTAATGGCATGAAGCGGGCGCCGAGGCGACATCCCAGCCGTCCGTGGCCGGGCTTGTCCCGGCCATCCATGTCGAGAGGCGGCGCAACGCTGCGAGATCGGCGGAGCGGCGCTGCGTAGGCCCCCGGCGCAAGGCCGGGCATAACGCGGACAGGAGGCGCGTCGCTTGTTGCGCCGGCAAGGTCGCCAAGCCGGCGTTTCAGTCGCGCCGGGGTTTGGCGCCCTCAACCTCCGCCAGCGCCGCCCGCAACCCCGCCAAATCCGTCGGCAGCTCGCTTTCGAACAGCATTTCTTCGCCGGTGATCGGATGTTCGAAGCCGAGCGTCGCCGCATGCAGCGCCTGACGACGCAAGTTCTCCACAACTTCTCGCGCATGTTCCGAAAGCTTGGCGACCTTGGTCTTGAAGCCCGCGCCGTAAGTTCTGTCGCCGATCAGGGGATGGCCGATATGGGCCATATGGACGCGGATCTGATGGGTGCGGCCGGTCTCCAATTGGCAGCGCAGGAGCGAGGCGACGCCGTAATCCTCGACCTTCTCCCAATGGGTGATCGCCTCGCGGCCGCGCGCTTCCGAGACCACCGCCATTTTCTCGCGCTGCGTCGAGTGCCGGCCGAGCGGCGCTTGAATCGTTCCATGGGCGCGGTCCGGAACGCCCCAGACGAAGGCCAGATATTCGCGCGTCAAATGCAGCGTGCGGCCATGATCGGCGAAGAGGCGGGAGAGGCCGTGATGGGCGGCGTCGGTCTTGGCGACGACCAGCAGCCCGCTCGTATCCTTGTCGATGCGATGCACAATGCCGGGCTTCTTCACCCCGCCGACGCCGGAAAGACTGTCGCCGCAATGGGCGATCAGCGCATTCACCAGCGTGCCGCTCTCATGCGCGCTTGCCGGATGCACGACGAGGCCCGCCGGCTTGTCGATGACGAGGAGATGTTCGTCCTCATAGACGACGTCGAGCGCGATATCCTCGCCCTTCGGTTCGGCCGGCGCCGGCGGGGGAACATCGAGCACGACCGCATCTCCAGCGCCGAGCTTCTTCGCCGGATCGCGCGCCGTCTCGCCGCCGATCGAAGCGCGTCCGTCTTCGATCAGCGCTTTGACGCGGCTGCGCGAGAGATGCGCGGCGACGATGTCCGGCTGCTCCGCGAGAAAGCGGTCGAGCCGGGCGCCGGCATGTTGCGGCGCAACGAGAAATTCGAAGCGCGCGGCGCATGCGTCAATTTGAGGCGGAGCCTTGAACGTCATTGGAGCTTTTTTTCCTCGCGCCGGCGCGCGCATGATATGAGGGCTGCGCAAACGCAGGCGCGGCGCGAGCGAAGGCGCGAACCTTCGCCAAACTGCGCATCGAACGCCGCCGCCCAGGGGAGGCCATTCCATTAGCGACGCCGAGGCTCCGTTCTGCGCCGTCATCGGCGCGGGCCCCGCCGGTCTTTTCGCCGCCGACGCTCTTGCGCGCGCCGGAGCGCGTGTCGTCATCTATGAGCACAAAGCGAGCCCGGCGCGCAAATTTCTGATGGCGGGGCGGGGCGGCCTCAACATCACCCACAGCGAAAGCCTGGACCGCTTCATCTTGCGCTACGGCGCCGCCGCCGCGCGGCTCGCGCCCTTCGTCCGCGCCTGGCCGCCGCAGGCGCTGCGCGACTTCTGCGCCGAGCTTGGCGAAACCACTTTCGTCGGCTCGAGCGGCCGGGTATTTCCGGCGAGCTTCAAGGCGTCGCCGCTGTTGCGCGCCTGGCTCGCGCGGCTGGCGCGATTCGGAGTCGCCATTGCGACAAAGCACGATTTCGCGGGCTTTGCCGAATCCGGGGCTCTGCGTCTCATCGGTCCCGAGGGGGAATTCACCCGCAAATTCGACGCGCTGGTGCTGGCGCTCGGCGGCGCCTCATGGCCGCGGCTCGGCTCCGACGGCGCTTGGGCGGCTCGGCTCGGCGCGCAAGGCGTGCGGGTCACGCCGCTCGCCGCCGCCAACAGCGGCGCTTTGATCGACTGGAGCGCGATCTTTCGCAGTGATTTCGAGGGCCAGCCGATCAAGACGGTTTTGCTGCGCCATGGCGCGTCCGTCGCGCGCGGCGACGTCGTGGTGACGCGCAGCGGACTCGAGGGCGGGCCGGTTTACGCGCTCTCCTCGCAATTGCGCGCCGCGACGCAAAAACATGGCGAGACGACGCTGTCGATCGATCTGCGTCCCGATACGACGCTTGACTGTCTGACGCGCAAACTCTCGCGCCGTCCGCCCAAACAGTCGCATGCGAATTTTCTGCGCAAAGCGGGGTTCTCGAAAGTCGAGATCGGCCTCATCCGCGAGTCGCGCGCCGGCGGGTTGCCGCGCGACGCCGAAACGCTGGCCGCACTCATCAAAAACGCGCCGCTGACCGTCACCGGGGTCGCCGGTCTTGAGCGCGCCATTTCGACCGCCGGCGGCGTTTCCTTCGACGAACTCGACGACGATCTGATGCTCAAGAAGCTGCCCGGCGTTTTCGTCGCCGGCGAGATGCTCGACTATGACGCGCCGACCGGCGGCTATCTTTTGCAGGCGGCCTTCGCCACCGGACTGGCCGCCGGGCGGGGCGCGGCCCGTTATCTCGGACTTTCGCCCGATCAGCCCCTCGCGCCGCCCATGCAGGATCAGACCGCCGCGCCGCCGCGACAGGAGTCAGACGGGCGTTCGCCGGAAGAGTCGAACAAATACGGCGCATGATCGGACCGCGCCGGCTACGCATTTCCCTTTAAGCCCGAGGCGCATATGCTCGCCGACATGCTGCCGTCGCGCTTCTGGACACAACTCTCGCTGCGGGACATGCGCGCGCATGACATGTCGCGCGTCATCGCCGTTTTACCGATCGCGGCGGTGGAGCAGCACGGCCCCCATCTGCCGCTCGGCGTCGACGCCATGATCATGGAAGGCTGCATCGAGCGCGTCGCGGCGCGCCTGCCGGACGATCTCGAAGCCGTTTTTCTGCCCGTGCAATGCGTCGGCGTTTCAACCGAGCACCGCGACTTTCCCGGCACGCTGACTCTGACCAGCGAGACGGCGTCGCGCCTCCTCTCTGAGATCGCGGAAGGCGTCCTGCGCGCGGGCGTGACGAAGCTGGCGCTGCTCAATTCGCATGGCGGCAATTCGGCGCTCGTCTCGCAGACGGCGTTGGAGCTGCGCGCCCGTTTCGGGGCGCTGGCGGTCGTCGCCTCCTGGGCGCGCTTTGGCTACCCCGACGGGCTGTTCTCGGAGTTGGAGCTGCGCCACGGCATCCACGGCGGCGAGATCGAGACGTCGCTGATGCTCGCTTTTCGGCCGGAGCTCGTTGATATGGCGCGGGCAAAGAACTTTCCGCCTGCGACGCTCGACTTCGAGCGCGATTTCGCCTGGCTGCGCGCCGATCGCCCCGCCGGCTTTGGCTGGATGGCGCAGGACCTTTCGCCCGCCGGCGCGATGGGCGACGCCTCGAAAGCGAGCGCCGAGAAGGGCGAAGCGGTGGCGGATTACTGGGCGACGGCCTTCATCGAACTGCTGCGCGACATTGAGGCGTTCGACCTTACGCGGCTCAAGAGCCTGGATGATTGAGAATTAGGCCGCCGGGGATGTCCAGGGATAGGTCCAGGTCTCCGTCAGCGTGCGCCCGTGCACCCGCAGAAACAGGCGAAGATCGGCGGTCTGGCCGGGCTTCACCGACACGTCGAACAGCGCGCGCAGTCCGCCGATATGCGGGTTTGCGGCGACGCTCGCGCGCAGCATGCGCCCGGTGTTGGTCGTCGCCACCGCCTCGACCTGACTGGGATCGGCGAGGTAGTAGGCGAGGTCGCCGCCGGCGAAATCGACGAGGAACCGATGCGACTCGGGGTCATTGGGTTCGGTCGAGCCGAGCGCTCGCGCCGGCGCCTCAAAAGTGTTGACGACGACGCCATTGGGCGCGAGCCGCGGCATATCGAGACCCGCGGTGATTCGATAGGCGTAAACTAAGGGCGCGCCGGGCTGCGGCGGTTTCGCCGGGATCCAGCTTGCGACAATATTGTCGTTGGTTTCGTCGCGCGTCGGCAGTTCAATCAGCTCCACGCGGCCTTCGCCCCAGTCGCCGAGAGGTTCGACGAAATAGCTGGGGCGGTTTTCATAGGCGAGGTCGAGGTCTTGATAAGATTCGAAGGTTCTGTCGCGCTGCAGCAGGCCGAAGCCGCGATTGTTGGCGTCGAGAAATGATGAAATCCGTTCGCGGGGCGGATTGCCAAGCGGACGCCAAATCCATTCATCTGCGCCGGTGTGAATCAGGAGCCCGTCGGAATCATGCAACTCGGTACGAAAACCGTCGCGCATCCTCCGGTCGTTTTCACCGGTCAGATACATCGACGTGAGCGGCGCTAAGCCGAGTTTGGCGCCCGTCCGGCGCGGGAACAGCGTCGCCTGGATTTCGAGCGTGCTGTCCTGCGCAGCGAAAAGATCGAATTTGAAGGCGCCTGTCGTCGCCTCGCCGTCGAGAAGCGCATAGAGCGTCGCGTGATTGCCGCCCTTCTCCGGCGTTTCGATCCAGAATTCGCGGAAAAACGGAAAGCTCTCGCGATCGGCGCCGGCGTCGACGCAAAGCGCCCGCGCGGACAGGCCATAATTCTGGTCGCGGCCGAGAAAGCGAAAATAGCTCGCGCCGAGGAAGGAAATCACCTCGTCATGGACATGCGGGTCGTTGACCGGAAAATGCAAGCGGAAGCCGGCGAAGCCGGTGTTCACGGGAGGCGCCCTTTCGATCTTGAGGCGGCCATAGTCGAAGAGCGCCGGCGCGTAGGGAATAGGCGTCGCGATGCCGTCGCGAATCGTGTTCACCGTCACCGGGCGACGATAAAGGAAGCCCAGATGGAAGGTCTCCAGCCGGAAGCCGCCGTCGGCGCCGGCGAAGACGTCATGATCGCGCCGGAAGCGAATCTCTCGCCAAGTGTCAAAGTCCAGCGCGTCAAACGGGTCCGGCAGGCGCGAAGGCGCGGCTTCGTCGAACGGCGCAAGCGCGAGATCGCGCGCCCGTTGCACCACGTTTTCGAAGTCGAACCGCGGCGTGGCAACGACATTGGCGGCCTGCGCTGGGCTCTTGAGCGCAAACTGCGCGCCGACTGCAGTGAGCGCGCCCGCGAATTGGCGCCGCGTTAATCGCCTCATTCCCGCATCCGAACCAGGATTTTCCGTTGTCTATACGGACTGCCTGCTTGCTGCTCTAGCTCTATCGCTTCGGCTGCGCAAGAAGCGGGCCCGAAGGCGTCGCGACGCGACAACTTTGCCAGCCTCGCCGAAAAAATAGTCTCGCGCCGCAAAAACTGCTTGTCACAGCGGCAAAAGCGCGTATCTACATGCTTGCCCAAATCGCACGTGCCTGTGGTCGTGTGTCGGTGGGCGGGGATCCGGACAAGAGGCCGGTCAACCGCCAGCATAAAACCGGCAGCCGGAGGCGAACCGGCGAACTCCGTCTCTGCGGAGGATCGCGACTTAAAGCAACGACGGACCGGGCTTTTTCGTCTCTGTCGACCCTCCAAAGGTCGGCGTACCGAAGAGGCTTGTCTTTCTTGCCGGGCGTGCGGATCGGGATTCTCCCCTTCCAATCGATGGCTGTACCAGCGGAAGCGTGCGCGCTCAGGCGCGCATTATTGCGCATCGGTCAGCCAACGGCGCATCAACCGGCCGTTTGAGCGCTTCGCGCTCGCGCGGCCTTTGGACCGCTGAAACCGACGTTCGTCGCGTCTCCATCGCGCGCGGGCGAACGGATCGGCGCGTCCGTTGACGCTCAACGATCTGGGCGCGGTTCGCCGCGCAAGGGGGCCAAAAATGACCGACCGCATTCTCGAATTCCTCGCCGACCGCCGCCGCAACGGCCGCGACAATGGACCTTGCCTCGTCGTCGATCTCGACGTGGTGCGCGAAAACTATCTCGGCTTCGCCAAGGCGCTGCCCGATACGCGCGTCTTCTATGCGGTGAAGGCCAATCCGGCGCCGGAAGTGCTCTCGCTGCTCGCGTCGCTCGGCTCGTGTTTCGATACGGCCTCCGTCGTCGAGATCGAGCAGGCGCTCGCCGCCGGCGCGCCGCCGGATCGAATCAGCTTCGGCAACACGATCAAGAAGGAGCGCGACGTCGCGCGCGCCTATGCGCTGGGCGTTCGGCTCTTCGCCGTCGATTGCGAGGCGGAAGTCGAGAAGATCGCGCGCGCCGCGCCGGGCTCGCGGGTGTTCTGCCGCATTCTCTGCGACGGCTCCGGCGCCGAATGGCCGTTGTCGCGCAAATTCGGCTGCGTCCCCGAAATGGCGACGGGCGTGCTGGAACATGCGCATCGCCTCGGCCTCAACGCCTATGGCGTGTCGTTCCATGTCGGCTCGCAGCAGACCAATCCCCGCATGTGGGACGGCGCGCTGAAGTCGGCGGCCGACATTTTCCGCGAACTCGCGGAGCGCGGCATCAACCTGCAGATGGTCAATCTCGGCGGCGGTTTTCCGACGAAATACCTAAAGAACGTGCCGGCGGTGAAGCAATATGGCGCCGCGATCTTCCGCGCGCTCTCGAAGCATTTCGGCAACCGCATTCCGGAGACGATCATCGAGCCGGGCCGCGGCATGGTCGGCAACGCCGGGCTGATCGAAGCGGAAGTCGTGTTGATCTCCAAGAAGTCGGCGCAGGACAGCGAAATTCGCTGGGTCTATCTCGACATCGGCAAGTTCAACGGGCTCGCCGAGACGACCGACGAGATGATCCGCTATCCGATCCGCACGCCTTCGGACGGCGCGCCGACGAGCCCCTGCGTCATCGCCGGACCGAGCTGCGACAGCGTTGACGTGCTCTATGAGAAGAAGCCGTATCTGCTGCCGGTCTCACTCGAAATCGGCGCCAAGGTGCTGATCGAAGGAACCGGCGCCTATACGACGACTTATTCGGCCGTGGGCTTCAACGGTTTCCCGCCGCTCGAGACCCATGTGATCTGAGCAGCGCTCGCCCTGTCACGCGGCATGCGTGACGGGTAGGGGCCCTCATCCGACCCTCGCTGACGCGAGGGCCACCTTCTCCCGCAAGCGGGAGAAGGATTCGCCTCACACTACTGTCAGTCCCGTTCGGCAGGCGCGTCATGCGCCAGGCGCGAGGGTCGCTTGTCCTTCTCAAAGGGAGGAAAAGATGGCCTTTGAACTTGCTTGCCTCGATCACGCCCCCGGCTCGCTCATCGCGCCGGTCGCGCTCGCTCTTTCGGCGTTTGCGATTCGCGACGAAGCGCCGAGCGACATAGACGCGCGCGAAGCCTTGTTGGATGACGCCTTCGGTCCCGCGCGGTTCCTGAAGACCTGTCAGCGGCTGCGCGACGGATCGGCGCCGGCGCCGGGGCTCGCGCTCGTCGCCACGAACGATGACGGCGCGCTGATCGGCACGGTGCGGCTGTGGCCGGCGCGCGCCGGCGGACGCGACGCATTGCTGCTTGGTCCTCTTGCCGTCGCGGCGTCTTCGCGCTCGCTGGGAATCGGCCGCGCGCTGATCGAGGAATCGCTCGCTCGCGCCGTTGAGTTGGGCCATCGCGCCGTGCTGCTCGTCGGCGACGCGCCTTATTATGCGCGGTTCGGTTTCGAGCGGCGTTTCACCGAGCGGCTGACGATGCCGGGCCCGGTCGAGCGCGCGCGCTTTCTGGGATTGGAGCTCGTCGCGGGAGCGCTGGAAGGCGTGCGCGGTCGCGTCATCCCGGCCGCGAGGCCGGCGGTCGATCTGCCGCGGGCGGCGTAAGCCTCACCAATAGGCGAGAATGCCGCTCGCGAGCGGATAGGAGAGGCCGGCGCCCAGGGCGACGCCGGCGGCGACGTCGCTTGGATAGTGATGCGCCGTGGCGATTCGCGACCAGGCCATTGACGCCAGGAGAAGGCCCGCAGACAGCGTCGCCGCCGGCCAGGCGATGACGATCGGCGCGAGCACGCCGGTCAGCGTCATCGCATGGCCGCTCGGAAAGGAGTGATCGTCGAGCGTGCGCAGCAGCGAGGGCAGCCGCGGATCGGTCTGGAAGGGGCGCTTGCGTCCGAACCGCCGCTTGATCAGCGGATAGAGCATGTGCAGCAGCGCCGCGTTGAGACCGGCGAGCGCCGCGACATGCGTCCCCTGCCAGCCGAGGCCGATGAGAACGATCGGCGCGAGGATGAAATAAATCCAGCCATTGCCGAGCTTGCTGATCGCGACGGCGAGGAATTTGCCGATGGCCGATCGCGCCGTTCTTGAAAAGAGATGAACCGCCGCGAGGTCAAGTTCGAAAAGGCGCTGACCCCATGTGGCGGCGGCGGCTGTTTGCGGCTCCGATGACGCGTCTCGCGTCAGCTTCGCCAGCTGGTCCGATGTGAACGCCATGACGCAAGGCTACGCCCGCGAGGCTGCGGTTTCGCGACGCTGCGATAGATGTTGCGTGACGCTTATGTGATGTTTGCGTGACGCGCTAGATCACGCTGCATTTGGGCGGAATCGCCCAAATGCAGATGACGTGATCGATTCCAAAAGTTTAGAGCGCGCTCGACGCGAAAAACCGGTTCCCACTTTTTCGCGAGCCGCGCTCTACGCGGGCGCGTGTTTGGCGAAGGCGTTGCGAAAGACGGCGTCGAAGGCGTTGGCGTCGACATTGACGGATTCGACCGCCGCGCCGTCTTCGGCGACGCCGGAAAAGCGATATTGCGGGTCCGAGAACTCGAAACCTTCGTCATCCTCGGCGCTTTCATAGGGCAGCGCGATCTCGACCATCAATTGCCGCTTCAGCGACAGCGCGCGGCCGACGATCGCGTCGATGCGGTTGTCGTCGCCGCTCAAGATTCCGTCGAGGACGATCATGCAGATGTCGGCGTTCGGCGCTTCGTCCTCCAGCCATTGCAGCGCCGCCTCGACGCTTTCGGCGATGTCGATCTTGCCTGCCACGCTGACGATGAATTGCTGCGGCCGGTCGACGCCGGCGTCCGAGCGCGCCACGCCGAAGGGCGTCAGCATATGTCCGCGCGCCAAAGTGGTGACGGCCTTGGCGAAGGCCTCGCCGGCCAAAGCGGCGATGGGGTCGTTCGGTGTGGGTTCGGCGTCAATGCTCACGGGGTTCTCCTCCGGTTGTCGCCGTCCTCGATCACTTATGTTGTGCTGGGACGCTCATTTTTGATTCGTGTTGTGCAATCCGGAGTGTTTCCAGAAGTTTTCGGCCATCGGTGCCATAGGTAAAGCTCACGTCGAAATGGAGAATGTTGTGTCCAGCAGCTCGGCCGGCAATTGTCACGAGCTTATGGATTATCGCCATGGCCGATTCTAAATCATCATAGGCGATACCAGGTAACCCTTGGACGGAAGTTTTGAGGTCTGCATGTGCTTGAAGTTTGTTGCGGTGCAGCCGGATTTTCTCAACACGCGCGTCCAGTTGCTCGAGCAGTTTTTCGATTTCCTGCGAATCAGATTCAGCAAGCTCCTTTCTCACCTTTGAAACAAGGTTTTTTAGGCTCGCGTTTTCGTTTCGATGTTTTCCCTGGCCGGAGGCTTCTGGGTCTGTGAGGCGAGCAACCGCAAGAGTGATATCGTACAGCATCAGTCGCTGAAGCAGACCGAAGACGAATGAACCGCTGGCATTCAACAGGTCGACATTGTCTGTTCCGCTATCGAATAACTGCAAATATAACTTCCAGTGAGTAGAGATTTCGATGACTTGGTTGAAAACGGCCTGAAAAATATCCTCCAGCTTCGGATTCATAACGTCTTCGTCGCTTCTCTCAGCCAACCGCGCGTCCGCGCGTCGACGAGCGGCGACAGCGTTCTGCGCACCTTGGCGTGATAGGCGTTGAGCCAGTCGATCTCTTCCGGCGCCAGCAGTCTCGGCTCGACGCAGTTCAAATCGAAAGGCGCGAGCGTGATGGTTTCGAAGCCATACGTCTCGCGCTCGGCGCCCTTTATGTCTCGTCTCTCGACGATGACGAGATTTTCGAGCCGGATGCCATACTCGCCGGCGCGGTAATAGCCGGGCTCGTTCGAGAGGATCATGCCCGGCTGCAGGGGCGTCGCGCCGAGTTTTGAAATGCGCTGCGGCCCCTCATGCACGGAAAGATAAGAGCCGACGCCGTGCCCCGTGCCATGGTCGAAATCGAGGCCCGCCTCCCACAGCGCGCGTCGCGCGAAGGCGTCCAGCTGCGCGCCGGAGACGCCCTTCGGGAACACGGCGCGGGCGATGGCGATATGGCCCTTGAGCACGCGGGTGAAATGGTCGCGCAGCTGTTTCGACGCGGGCCCGACGACCATTGTGCGCGTCACATCGGTGGTGCCGTCGAGATATTGCGCGCCGGAATCGACGAGATAGACGCCGCGGCCGATTCTGAGATTGCTCTTTTCGGTCACGCGATAATGCGGGATCGCCGCATGTTCGCCAAAGGCGGAGATGGTCGGAAAGGAAATGTCGCGCAGATCGCCGTTCTCGCGGCGGAAGGTTTCGAGCGCTTCCGCCGCCGAAATCTCCGTCAGCCCGCCCTTTGGCGCGGCTTCAGCGAACCAGGCGAGAAAGCGCGTCAGCGCCGCGCCGTCGCGAATATGCGCCGCGCGTGCGCCTTCAAGCTCTGTCTCGTTCTTGATCGCCTTGGGCAGAGTCGCAGGATCGTCGGCAAGACGCGGCTTGCCGCCCGCCGCGCGTAGGGTTTCGACCAGCTTCGCCGGCGCCGTCGCCGAATCGAACAGAATCGTCGCGCCGCGCCTGCCGGCGTCAACGAGATCGCCGATGAGATTTTCGGGCGCCTTTCGCGCGAGGAATTTTTCGAGCGTCGCGCGCGTCTTGGGCGCGAGCTTTTCTTCGTCAATGTAGAGCGCAGGCGCGCCTTCTTTCGGCAGCAAAGCGAAGCACAGCGCGATCGGCGTATGCGCCACATCGGCGCCGCGAATGTTGAAGGCCCAGCAGATCGCATGCGGATCGGACATCAGCGCGGCGTCGGCGTCTTTCAGCGCCGTGCGCAGCCTTCTGATCTTCGCGCCGGCGCTCTCGCCGGCGTAACGCGCCGGATGGATCGTCACCACGCCTTTCGGCTCGGCCGGACGATCGGTCCACAGCGCATCGATCGGATTTAATTCGAGCGGGACGAGTTCGATCTTCTTTTCCGCGAGCGCCTTCGTAAAGCGCTCGATCTGCGCGCTGGCGTGCACCCAGGGATCGTAACCGATGCGCGCGCCGGGAGGCGCATGATCGCCGAGCCATTTCAGCGGAGTCGTCTCGGCGATGTCGAGCGGCTTGAAGAGTTTGGCGTCGATCTCGCCGCGCACCTGAATGACATAGCGGCCGTCGATGAAGATTGCCGCCTCTTTCTCCAGCACGACGGCGAAGCCGGCCGATCCGGTAAAGCCCGTGAGCCAGGCGAGGCGCTCGGCGCATTTGGGCACATATTCGTTTTGATGGGCGTCGGCGCGCGGCACGAGAAAGCCGTCGAGCCCGTGCCGCTTCAGTTCACTGCGCAGCGTCTTGAGCCGCGCCGCGCCGTCGCCGCGCGCCGCGTCGTCGACAAAGGTCTGGAATTTCGCTTCGAACATGCGCACAACCTATGCACGTGGCGCACAATGAGCAATGGCTCGAACGTTTGACTTGCCCCCTCCCCAGCCCCCGCTTCGCGGGAGAGGGAGCAGTTTGCGCGAGTTGAAGCAGGGCGCGGGAGCAGGAGCAGGTTGCATGTCGTCGGAGAGGCGTTGCGGTTCGGAGCGTCCCCTCTCCCGCGTTAGCGGGGGAGGGATAGGGAGGGGGCGCTAGCCGGCCCCGCCTCTTCGCAGAACCAGCGTCGCCCAGCCGTCGATGTCGCCCCGCTCGGCGAGAAAAAAGCCCTGGGCGCGATAGGCGTCGAGCACGCCGCGCACGTCGCGCGCCAGCAGTCCCGAGAGCACAAGCTCCGCGCCTGGGGCCGCCGCGCCGGCGATCTGGGGCGCGAGCAGGCGCAAGGGCTTGGCCAGAATATTGGCGAAGATCAGATCGTACTGGCCTTGCAGCGACGGATGGCGGAGCCCCGTGGCGACGACGGGCCGCACATAGGGGCCGGCGCCATTGGCGCTTGCGTTGGCGCGCGCCGTCTCGACCGCGACGGGATCGATGTCGCCGCAGGCGACGCGCTGGCGGAAAATCAGCGCGCCGGCGATCGCCAGCACCCCGGCGCCTGTGCCGACATCGAGAATTCGCGCCGGGCGCCGGCGCCTGGCGATTCTGTCGAGCGCCTTGAGGCAGCCGAGCGTCGTGCCGTGATGGCCGGTGCCGAAGGCGAGCGCCGCTTCGATCTCGACGCCGATGTCATTCGCGCGCCGCCGGCCCCGGTCATGCGCGCCATGCACGAGGACGCGGCCGGCACGCACCGGCGCGAGGCCGGCAAGCGCGTTCTCGACCCAGTCCTGCTCGGCGATCGTCGAAAAGCGCGCCGACCGCGCCGTTTCCGCGTCGGCGGCCGCTTCGATCAGCGCGCGAATCAGTTCTTCGTCGGGCGCGTCGGCGAAATAGACTTCGAGCGACCATTGCGGCCCGCCGTCGAGTTCGAAGGCGGCGGCGGCGGTTTCGGTCGGATCGAAGGTCTCGACAATGAGGTCGGCGACGGCGCGGGCGCGCTTTTCGTCGCAATCGAGGCGCAGCATGTGGCTGGCGTTGTTGGGCGGAAGGCCTTCAATCATGAGGGCGCTTAGCACGGGGCCGACCCGCGCGTCACCTTTCGCGGAGCCGGCTCGACCTATAATGTCGCGGTAGAGCAAGTTCCGAAAAAGTTGACAGACTTTTTCGATTAGAACTTGCTCCAGTAACTTGGCGCGATTTCTTATCGATCAGACGATGCCGTCTGATCGGAAAGCGCGCCGGTGGCCCTATCAGTTGAAGGCGCGAATGACCGAAAGACTGTCGATCTGTCTCATCGGCCCCAAGAAGGGCGGCAAGTCGTCGCTGCTCGCCTCGCTCGTCGATTGCGTCGCGCAGAGCGCCTTCGGCTATTCGCCGCGCCTGCGACCGGCGCTGCAGCCCGTCACCGAAGCGGAATTCTATGGCGAGGGCGTCGAACCGAAGAAGGCCGATCTGCTCACGGTCGAACGGGGCGACTATGAGCGGCTGCGGCGGGACTTCGCCGAGGGCGGCGTCGCCACCGATACGCTCGACACCTATGAATATCGCTTCCGCCTGACGGTGAATGGCGAGGCGCCGCCGGCGGTCGTTTTGCGCGGACCCTGGCTGCTGGAGATCATCGATTCGGCGGGCGAGATCGCCGTGCCGCCGGACGGCGCCGAAGTGGCGATCCTGAACGACGTCAAAGCGAAGCTCGCCAAGCAGATGCTCGACTCGGAGGCGATCATCCTCGTCTTGCCGCTGGTGCGGCTCGAGGATTCCGGCTGGTCGGGCAATCTCGCGCGCCTGATCGACCGGCTGGCGCTCGCCCCGGAAAAGAAGCTGAAGCGCCTCGTCGTCGTCTTCTCGCAATATGAGCGATTATTCGCGCGGCTCGGGCCGAGCGCCTTCACCTACGCCTGCGATCCTGCGGTCGCGCTGCACGTCCTGCGCAAATCGCTGCGCGGCGTGCAATGGCTGGACCGGCTGCGCGCCCTGGAGGCGCCCAACGGCGGCGGCGTATCAGTGCGCTTCACGGTGTGCTCGGCCTATGGCTTCGTCAAGCGCTTTCAAAATCCCAACATCGATCCGCATCAGCCCGGCGAGCGCCGGTTTCGCCGCGCCGGACTCGAGGGCGCCCGCGCCTATAATGAATATTGGCGGCCGTTTCTCACCGCCGAGCCGTTTCTTTACGCGGCGCTCGGGCACGACAGCGCCTTCACCTTCTCTTACGCGCAGCTCGATGCGCGCCAGGAGGGGATCGCGTAAACGGGCATTGAAAAAGCCGATTCATTCTGGCCGGAGCAGGAGACGTCTCTATCTCTCCTGTTCAACCTTGAGCGCGGTGAGACGCGGCACGCTTGCAAGCGCAAGATTGTAATAGTCGCGATCGATCTCCACGCCGACGGACGCATAGCCGACGGCGTTCGCAGCGGCGAGCGTCGCGCCGGCGCCCGCGAAGGGATCGCAAATGATCCCGGTCTCGAGCGGCAGAGACGCGCGCACGATCGAACGCATGAAAGCCTGCGGCTTCAGGCTCGGATGCGGCGCGATTTTCTTCTCTTTCGCTGGCGTCGGATGGGAACGGATCATGTCGCCAAATGGCTTGTCCGCTGAGAGCCGGCGGAAGCCGCCGACGCCATAATGGCGCAGATTGTCCTGGACGCGGCCGTCCAGAGGCGTGCGCAGGACCACCCACGGCTCCCATTGCGATCTCGGCATGACGCTCACCCCGGCAAATTCCTGGTGGGCGTTCTTGGGGCGGTCGCCGCCGCGCATCGTCATCACCTGGCGGGCGATGTAGCCCCGCAGCTCGAGCCCAGTCTCGCTCATGGCGCTTGCGACGATATGCGAGAGCAGCGGATTGGACGCCACAATGATATTCGCACCCGGAACGCATGTGCGAAGGAGGAGCGTTCCGAGACGACGAAAGAACGAGGCGAGCGCCTTGTGATCGTCGCTGGATAGAACGGTAAATCTTGGGAGCGGCGCGCGTTTGTGTCCGTCGAAGGAAGGCGGGATTCGCCAGACGCCGCCCCTTCCTTCGCGAAGTTTCGCCTTCTCCTTGGCGCTATATTCCACGATCCCGTAAGGCGGATCGGTCACGACGGCGTGAATGGATTTTGGCGGCTGCGCGGCGAGCCAGCCGAATGCGTCGGCGTGGTAGAGCGTCGCGCGATCGATTTGCGCGCTCGATTCGATTGGTGCGCATTCGACGGCGGCGACGCCGCGCAGCCGGTAACGGCCGCGACCTGTTCGTTCAAAAAGCGCCGGCGTATTGAGGTTGAGGTAGGACCGCACGGAAGAATGCGGGACAGCGCCATGCCGCGCGGTTACCGCTCCGACGATTTCGTCGATTGGCGCGTCGCGGCCCATATCGCGCAGACAGTCGATGACGGCGTCTCTGATTGCTCCGCGGTCATGCATCTTCGCCGTCTCCCGGTGATGGCGGCGATCTTATCGAAAGACGTCTAGACGTCAACAATGCTCGCCGCTGAACCAATCGTCTGCGCGTCAATCCCTGGTTAAGGATATGCGGCTAGGCTGACGCGTTCACTTTCCGCGCGAAAGGACGGGCGATGCATCCGGCGGTCCCGCAAGCCGATCAGACGGCCGAAGTCTCTCTTGAACGGCTGCACTATGGAAAGCTCGCTTCTGGCGCGACGTTGAGCGTTCCGGCGGCGGCAGGCTATGGCGTGACTCTGCGCAGCCACAATTTACAGGCGTCCGACGACCGGCTGCTCTCGCCGCCGCGGCTCATGGCGCTGCGCCGATTCGAACCCGATCTGGTCGATCCCGGCGCGCGCCGCCGCGGCGCCTTTCTCGCGCGCGTTTCGCCCGAGCCGGATTCGCGCCGCGCGATCTTTTTGCGCGCCCGGTTTCGCCCTGAGGACGGAGAAGATGGCCACGGGCGCCTCTATCAGCAGAGCGCCGTGTGGAGCGTGGCCGCTTCCGATTGGCGGCGACATCCGGCGGCGCTGCTCGCCATGGCGGGCTCCGAGCTTGAGGCGCTTCCAGACTTGGCGAGCGAAGCCGAGTGCGTGCGCTTCAGCGCCGCGCCGGCGCGCTATGTCGTGCGCATGCTTGATCCGCAGGACGTCTGGGGCGCGCTCGAGGACGCGCTCGACAAGTCGCACTGGGCGGCCCCGACCTTGGAATTTCTGGCGCGCGGCGCCGAAACCGGCGAAGACGCGACGCTGACCTACGGCGCCGACGATTTCGCAAGCGAAGCGGCGTTTCTCAGGGCCGTCGGTCTCGCGCTGCAATTCCTGCCGGCGAGCTATCCGCGCTGGCGCGAGATCTGCGTCGTTTCCGGCTTGCGTCATGAGTCGCAGGGCCTTTGCCTGCGCTATCTGCCGTCGCTGCGGGCGGCGGCTCGGACCTCGGTCGCCGCTTGATGCTACGCTGACGGACGCCTGTCCATCGGCCCCGTCTCGGCGATCAGATAGCGCTCGAGCGCGCCGCAGCGACGGCGCGGAAGATTGGCGGCGCCGGCGTCCGAGTAATAGGCGCGCGGACCATTGGCTGCGCCGTCGGCGGCGCGCTGCAAGGCGCGGGCGGCGCGAGGCTTCAGCGCCGAGAAGAGCCGCGCTTCGATCTGCGCGATCGTGACATTGTCGACGAGATAGGCGCCCTTGCGGTCGACATGAGCGATTTCGTCGCGCACGAGTCGATTGAGGATGGCGACGACATTGTCATGCACATTGGGCGGCAGCGCCGAAATTGCTTCCGCCTCGGGCGCGATTTCGCTCATGTCGCCATGCACCGGACGCGCCGCGCGCAGGATCGCCTTCATCGCGCGCACGTCGGTGGGCTGGTCCTCGTCGTCGGAAAGATCGAGCGGCGCGGCGAACTGGCGCCGCTCGCGCGCGTCATAGCTGCGTTTAAAAATTTCCGACAGGAATTTCATGATAAACAGAAAGGCGTCCTGCGCCATGGCGACGCAGATCGCCATGGTCGAGTCTGGCGTGAAGCTCCAGAAGGCTTCGCGCGCCAGTTCGAATTTGTTGCGCTCGGAACTATGCGTGCGCAGATAGGCGTCGCTTTTCTTCAACAGCTCGCGCACTTCGTCATCGGAGAGACCGGCCGCCTTGCCGGAGACGACGCAGGCGTCGATGAGCGTTTTCGCGTCGTTGAAGCCGTTGGCGGCGGCTGCCTTGTCCGACGCCGGCGCCGCGCGGATTTTGGCGACGATCGCCGAAAGTTCGTCCCGCAGCCCGGTTTCGAGCCCGCATTTTTGGTCGAAGGCGGCGCGCGCGGCGAGCGATTCATCGCGCGCGGAGAGCAGATCGCGCGCCTCGCCCTGCGGCTCGCAGGTGAAGTCGTGCGGCACGCTTGCCGGCAGGGCGTTCGACTGCCGCGCCGCCGCGAAAATCGGTTCGCACAGGGGCTTCGCTTCGCGCACCGTGCGCCACCGCGGATCCATCCGCAGTTGGTCGCGCAGCGCGGCGAGATCGCGCACGGTCGCGTCGAGATCGAGCGTGGCTTCGCTCTTTGGCGTCGGCCGCGCCGATGCGGCGCTGGCGGCCTCGGCTTTCTGTTTCAGCGTGATCGTCTGGGCGGTGAGCGCGTCACGCCGTTTCACGGCGTTGGCGCGTTCGTTCGCCGGGCCGGCGAGCGTTTGCCGCAGCGCGGTGACGCGTTTCATGGCTTCGGCCGCCTTGTCGCGATGCGCGCGGCAGTTCGGGCCGCAGGACGCGCCCAGGCCGTCGAGTCCGTGCTCGGCGTCGATGGCGAGCTGTTCTTCCTGGCGCACGGCGGCGGCCGCGGACGCCATCTCATCCTGTTTCGCCTTAACCACGGCGGCGAGTGCGGCGATGCTACGCTCGAGCGCCTCGATCTCGCGCCGTGCGTCCTCAAGCTGACGCATCGCCGCCTGGGCGCTTTCCAACTCCGCCGCGGCCTGGCTCGCGGCCTGCGCGATCACCGCCAGCTGCGCCTCCTGACGTTTGCGAATGGCCTCGCGCAGCGCCGGCCCCGCCTGACGCGCGGTGTCGATGAGACCGTCGATCGATGAGAGATAAGTCTTGTAGCTTGGGGTCTCGGCGATGCGCGACGAGGCGGCGTCGTAGGCGGCGGCGATTTCCTTTGTCGCCGGCAGAATCAATTCGGTCGCGAACTCCATCGGCTGCAGTTCGGCGACGATCTTGCGGGAAGAGAGCTTGAAAATATTGTTGTAGTAAAAGGTGAAGGAAAAAAAGACGGAGATCGAGAAGACGAAGATGAAGACCAGAGCGGTCACGGCGGTCTTGATGATCACCCGTTCGCGCGCCATCCGCCGCCGCGCGATGAGCGCGGCGAGATCGACGCCGAGCGACCAGGACGTCGCCGCGAGCATGGTGAGGACGGCGGTCGTCGCGATCAGCGTGCCGGCGATCCCGATCATGTCGCCGGGCTCCTTCTGCATGATGTCGATCATGCCGGAGGAGGTCGTGTAGAAGACCCAGGCGAGGACCGGCAGGGCGGCGGCCATGCCGATTCGGCCGAGGTTGAGATCGCCCCGCCACAAGCGCACGAGCGGCGACGCGAGCGCGTCGAAAAGACCGAAGCCGCGTCGGGGCGGCGCCGAATCGGGCGCGCGGGCCTGCTGCTGGGAGGCTGTCATCGCGCCGACGCTCTTGACGCTGAACCCGGCCGGCCGCGCATGTCCGCTCCCTTTTTAAGAAATATCCATTGCCGAAGCTGCAGGCGAATTGAGACGGATTTGCGCTCCGGCGCAAGGGCGGCGCGGTCGTTGCTGCGCCGCGAAAGCGAAGTCGCCCGGCCTTAAGCGGCGTCGCTGACCGCGATGCTGATGCTCTTGCCTAGCGCCGCGAAGGCGCGCTCGATCGCGTCGAGTCGCGAGGCGTGGCGAAGATCGAGCAGCCGGTCGACTTGCGGCAGGGCGACGCCGAGCCTTCTGGCGAGCGCCGCCTTGCCGACGCCGCCGGCGCGCATCGCCGAATAGAGTTCGATCTTCGCCGCCGAAAGAGCGGGCAGCGCGACATAGGCCCGACCCTTCGCTTTCGGCGCCGGAATGTCTTCGCGCGCGGCCATATATCCCATGATCGCGGTCTCGATCGCGTCGGCCGCGCGCGCCAGCGCGTCGTCGCGATCCTGGCCATAGGTGAGGGCTTCCGGAATATCGGGAACGCGGACGGAAATTGCGTCTCCGTCCTTGGTGAGCGTGACGGCGTAGCGCATGATCATTTGTCCTCTATGCCGAGCTGTTTGAGGATCGAAAGCCAGAGCCCCTTGGGAATCTCTTTCGATCCGCCATGCTGCGGCAGAACCGAGCGCTTGCCGTTGAGCGTGACGTGAAGATGTCCGCCCTTGCCGGAAGAGAACGTCGCGCCCTTCTTGGCGAGATACCGCCTGGCCTGCCGGCTGTTCATGCGCGCAACATATCTGTTGCGTTTGACCGGGTCAACAAAAGTGTTGTGCTGCGCCGGGAGGTAAAGCGCGTCTTGTCAGTTCGCGTGGGTATCGGATTGTTAAGAGCAACTGAGACCGCCCGCAGGTAGAGTCTAAGTTTGAAATCTAAGCCCCTTGACGAATACAAATTCGTTGTTGTTCCCTATGAACTTAGTTAGCACAAAGGAGAAGGATATGAGCCCAGTTTGGATAACCATCGTTACGGCTGCTGGGGCATTTTCCGTTTCCTTGCTAAGTATCTACCTCGGCTACAAATTGTTTTTGGCCGGAGCTACTGGAGCGTTTAATTTTGGGGCTCAGTCTGCGGTTGGTAGCGTTGGTTTGGAAAGTGTGGCCCCAGGAATAGCATTTGCGGCATTTGGAATGATTGTTGCCGTTTACGCTCTCTACAAACTAATCGCATCCTCGTAATGCCCGCTGGCCCTAAAGGCGGGAAGCGCCCCGCCAACGCCATCTCCCGCGCCCCGGTGGCGATGTGTATTCTCAGGGGCGAAGAGCCGGAGGATTGCGGCAGCATGACGCCAGCCATGGCAGCTGGCTCTTCCGAACAGCCATGACTTAAGAGCAAATTGTCGAGATTAGGGGAGAGGCTACGCCAAAGTCGGGGAAGCGCGGCTCTCAAAAATAGCGATGAAAATTCAATCCGACCCACTACCCCGCCGCAAAGCCGTAGCGACGCGCTTTCCCTCGCTCGATGATTCGTGCTAGAGCCCGAGTTTGACTGTCTGCGGCTGGGCCGTTCGGCCGCGACTCGCGCTGGCGGGCCTTTAACCCGCCAGAATTCCAAGGGGTCAGCCGTGGCCATTCCGTTCCGCTACGTCGCGAAAATCGGCGCATATCTTGTCAAACAGCAGCTGATGGGCGTCAAGCGCTATCCGCTCGTGCTGATGATGGAGCCGCTCTTCCGCTGCAATCTGGCCTGCGCCGGTTGCGGCAAGATCGACTATCCCGACCATATTCTCAACAAGCGGCTGTCGGTCGAGGACGCGCTGCGCTCGGTCGATGAATGCGGCGCGCCGGTGGTGGTGGTCGCCGGCGGCGAGCCGCTGCTGCACAAGGACCTGCCGCAGATCGTCGAAGGGATCACCGCGCGCAAGAAATTCGCGATCGTTTGCACCAATGCGCTGTTGCTCGCCAAGAAGATCGACCTCTTCAAGCCGAGCCCCTATTTCACCTGGTCAATTCATCTCGACGGCGACAAGGAAATGCACGATCGCGCCGTCTGCCAGGACGGCGTCTATGATCGCGCCGTCGAGGCGATCAGGCTCGCCAAGTCGAAGGGCTTCCGCGTCACCACCAACAGCACCTTCTTCTCCGACGCCGACCCGGAGCGCGTCGCCAAGTTTCTGGACGCCACGACGGCGCTCGGCGTCGACGGCATGACGGTTTCGCCCGGCTACGCCTATGAGCGCGCGCCGGATCAGACGCATTTCCTGAACCGCACGCGCACCAAGGAGCTGTTCCGCGCCATTCTGCGCCGCGGCAAGGGCGGCAAGGCCTGGGACTTCACCCAGTCGGGGCTGTTTCTCAATTTTCTCGCCGGCAATGTCAGCTACCGCTGCACGCCCTGGGGGATGCCGCTGCGCACCGTATTCGGCTGGCAGCGTCCCTGCTATCTCCTCGGCGAAGGCTATGTGCCGACCTTCAAGCAGCTGATGGAGGAGACCAATTGGGACGCCTATGGCGTCGGCAATTACGAGAAATGCGCCGACTGCATGGTGCATTGCGGTTTCGAAGCCACCGCCGTCGCCGATTCGGTCCGCCGCCCCTGGCGGGCGGCCGCCGTCGCGCTCTTTGGCGTACGTACCGAAGACCCGATGGCGCCGGACATTTCGCTCGATAACCAGCGCCCGGCCGAATATGTCTTCGACGAGAATGTCGCCAAGCTTTCAGAGCTCCGCGAGCATGAGGCGCAGCAACGGGCCCAGCAGCGGTCCACAGCGGCCTAGCGAACCGAAGGCGGCGCGCGAGTCGAGGCCGGCGCGGATCATTCCGCCGAGCTGACCCGGCCTGCGGATGAGTTCGCGCGCGACTCCCCACGTATGTATGTCGCCTTCGGGCGTCAGCGCCCTGGCGACCAGCGGCGGCAGCGCCCGCGCCGCGGGATCGCTGATCGCGCGAATCGCGACGAAAGGGACATTGCGCCGCCGCGCGAATTCTTCAGCGAGATGCGATTCCATGTCGACGGCGACCGCTTGCGCGCTTTCGCGCAGCGCCGCCTTGGCGGCTGGGTGCATGGCTGGTTCGTCGACGCCGATGATGGCGCCTTGCGAGACGCTGCAGCCTGCGGCGCCAGCGCCTTTCATCAGCGCCGACGAGAGCCGTGAATGGGTGTCGCGACGCGACTCTCCCGAGACGACGGCGTCCGCAACCACGACATGGCCCGGCCGCAGCGCATGATCGAGGCCGCCGGCCAGTCCGAAGCTGACGACGGCGGAGAAGTCCGTTCCCTCAAGCGCGTCGAGCTGCCGCCGAAGACGCGCCACATCCGCGCCGCTGCACAGCGTCGTGACGCCTTCGCCCGCGGCGCAACCCGCCTCGCGCTTCATGCCGACGATGACGAGGATCGGCGCGAGGGCGTCGAGCTTTGCGGTCCGTCTGCGGCTAATGTCGCGCGTCATCGTTCCTCCGCTCGCGCCGCATCCGTCGCTTAAGATTTTTTAAAGCCCAGCCTGCACGCGTCTGCTGTTGGCGCGTCGCAGATTGCGGTAGCGCGCCAGCGCCCAGAGCGGGAAGAATTTTCCATAGCCATGATAGCGCAGATAGAAGACGCGCGGAAAACCCGTGGCGGTGAATCGCGCCTCGCTCCACAGCCCGCTGTCGTTTTGCGTTGCTTGCAGATAGGCGATCCCCTTTGCCACGGCCGGATGGTCGATTTCGCCGGCGGCCATCAGCCCGAGCAGCGCCCAGGCGGTTTGCGACGCCGTCGAGGGAGCCTGCTCATAGCCCTTGTAATCCAGCCTGTAGCTTGAAAGGTCCTCGCCCCAGCCGCCGTCGTCGTTCTGAATCGCGGCGAGCCAGTCGACGGCGCGACGATAGGCGCCATGATCATGCGGCAAGCCGGCGGCGTTGAGCGCGCACAGCGTCGACCAGGTCCCGTAGATGTAATTCGCGCCCCAGCGGCCGAACCAGCTGCCGTCCTTCTCCTGCTCCTTGATGAGATAATCGACGCCGCGCTTGAGACAGTCGCTTGTGTCGATCGTGTCGCCGAGCTGCGCCAGCATCGAGACGCAGCGCGCCGACACGTCGGCCGTCGGCGGATCGAGCAGCGCGCCATGATCGGCGAAGGGGATGTGGTTGAGATAATCGTAAGTATTGTCGGCGTCGAAGGCGCCCCAGCCGCCGTTTTTCGACTGCATGCCGACGATCCACTCCTTGGCGCGGGCGATGCGTTCGTCATAAGGCCGGGACGCGTCATTCGCCGTCAGTCGATCCATCGCGGTGACGACGACAGCGGTGTCGTCGACGTCCGGATAATAGGCGTTGGCGTATTGGAACGCCCATCCTCCGGGCCGCAGGTCAGGCCGCTGCGCCGCCCAGTCGCCCTTCACGTCGAGCGCCTGCAAGGGCGCGAGCCATTCGCAGGCCGCGCGGGCGGCGTCGCGCGCGTCTTCGTCGCCGGTTTCAATCAGCGCATGCGCCGCCAGACATGTGTCCCACACCGGCGAGACGCAGGGCTGGCAATAGGCTTCCGTCTCATTGACGACGAGCAGTCGCTCGATCGACTCGCGCGCCAGCTTCTTGCGCGTATCGTCGTCAGAGACGCCGAGCGCGTCATACATCAGCAGGCTGTTGACCATCGATGGAAAGATCGCGCCGAGGCCGTCGACGCCATTCAGGCGCTCGGTGGTCCATTTCTCGGCAAGTTCGATCGCGTGTTCGCGCGGCCCCTTGGGCATGTGCGGCTCGATCAAACGCAGCAGCCTGTCGACCTCGCCGAAAATATGGGCCCAGGGCCAGGTCTGGTGTTCGCCTTTCGGCCAGACCTTCACTTCTTCCGGCGGCGTCGCGAAGAGTTCGGGAATGTGGACGTTCCTGGGGTTCTTCGCGCGCGGCTTTTTCGTCATCAGCACCAGCAGCGGCACGAGAACCGTGCGGCCCCAGTAGGAGATTTTATCGAGGTGGAAGGGAAACCATTTCGGCAGCAGCATGATTTCGACAGGCATCACCGGCACGCCGCGCCAGGGAATTTCGCCGTAAAGCGCCAGCAGCGCGCGGGTAAAGACGTTGCTCTTCGCTGCGCCGCCATAGGCGAGGATCGCCGCGCGGGCGCGCGCCATATGCGGCGCCTCAACGTCGTCGCCGATCATCTTGAGCGCGAAGTAAGCCTTGACGCTGGCGCTTATGTTGAAGCGCCCGTCCTGAAACAGCGGCCAGCCGCCGTGGTCGCCCTGGCAGCGGCGCAGGTAAACGCCGATCTTGCGTTCGAGTTCGGCGTCGACCGGCTCGGCGCGGAAATGGCGCATCAGCACATATTCGGCGGGAATGGTGGTGTCGGCTTCGAGTTCGAAGCAGAAATGTCCGCCGGTCTTGCGCAGCGACAGCAGCGCGCCCTTGGCGTTGTCGATGCTCGCCTCGAGCGCTTCGGTCGACACGGCGGTGAAATGATCGTCAATGCGCGCGGCGACGTTCATTGCAATTCCTTTTGACATTTGCGTTCAGGCGACGCTGAGCGTCGCGGCTTTGGTCGATTGGCGGTGCGGCTTGACGACGATTTCGACATCCTGCCCGAGCGCGACGAGGAATCGCAGCAGCCGCTCCAGGGAGAATTGCCGGAAGTCGCCGTGCAGCAGCTTCGAAACGTCCGGCTGCCTGACGCCGAAAATTTCGGCGGCCTGCACCTGCTTCAATCCTCGCTCCTTTAAGAGCGCGTCGATCTTGCGGACGAGTTGCGCCTTCAGGAGATGGTCGTCGGCAGGCGTCTCTACAGCGGCGGTCGAGACTTCGGTCATGATTCTGGCTTGTTGAAAGGCGCGCGGCGCAGTCGCGCCGAGCGCATTGGCTATAGTGAATTGACTATATCGTCAAGCCGCGCCCGGCTCTACGACCGCCTCGGCAAGGAGAGACGCCAGGTTGCGGAGTTTGAAGGTCACATGCCTGACGGGTCATTGTGCAATTATTGGAAAAGAAGGCGATTTTCGCGTGATGAAAACGAAGTTTTAACTATCCGCCGCCGATGGTCTTTGGGGCGGCGTTGGAAGGATAGGCATGGCTATGAAACTCGAAGGCAGACGCGCATTGGCCGACCTCGCGGCCGGCAAGTTTTCGTTTGAGATGGTCGACGCCATCAAGGATCATGTCGGCGCGCTCGAGACTGAGCTGGAGCGCGTCAGGACGGAAGCGGAGCGGACCGGCGCGCAATATGAGCGCTCGGTCAATGCGGCGAGACAGCAGGAATATAGGATTTTTCGGCTCGAAGCCGACTTGTGCGCGGCGAACGCGAGAGTCTATGCGCTGCTGAAGGCGAATGCGCTGACGCAGACCGCCGTCGGCGCGGCGAAGCGCGGCGTCGAAAGCGTCGTCGAATATCTCCCCGTCGCGCGCAAGCACGCCGAGGATGGTTCGAAGGCAGCGTTGGCCTATCTCGCGACCGTCGATTTCAAGGGCAAGTTCGAGGCGCTGAAAGCGCATCCGATGACCGAGAAAGCGATCGCCTGGCTCGCGGAACTCGACGTGCAGGCCGAGTGGACGAAGCTGAAGACGCATCCGCTGACGCAAAGGGCGCTGAGCGAACTGCAGCAAGGCCTGCTCAAGGCGAAGGAATATTCGCCGGTCGTGCAGAAGCAGATTGCCGTCGCGGTTGAAAAAACGACGGCTTACATCGCCGAGCGGCAAAAGAAGGCTGCGTAAGATTTGCGAGCGGCGGGCGCAAACTGCGCCCGCTCGCCGCGCGGTCATCAAACCCATTGCGCGAGTTCGACCGTGACGCCCTCAGGCCCTTCGATGAAGACCAGCTTGCGGGAATGAAAATTCATGACGTCGTTTCGCGTCCGAAAGCCGGCCGCCCGGATTCTAGCGACCTCGGCTTCGATATTCTCCACCGCGAAACAGACGTGGTTGAAGCCGATCCGATGCAGGTCGCGAATGGCGGGATCGGGCAGGGGCTCGGGGTGAAGATATTTGAGCAGCTGAATTTCCGTTCGCGGCGAAACATTTTCCAGAACCAGAGTGACGTGCTCGGCCGTTAAGCCGGGAACGCCCATGTAGGAGTCGAAGGGCGGGCCGGAGATGACGACCGACATCGCCTCGGCGAAGCCTAACACCGCAAAGAATTTCTTGGCGGCGTCGACGTCGCGCACGACGATCGTCAGGTGGTCGAAATTCTTCACCATGGAGTTTCCTCCGGCGCGGCTAATGAAACCGGGTTCAGGCGCCCGACAATTCAGCCGCCTTGTAACCTGAGCGTATCGACCCCTCGATCGTCGCCGGCAATCCCGTGTTCGTCCAGTCGCCAGCAAGCCACAGATTGTCCCATGCCGTCTTGGCGTTCGGCCGGCGCATTTCCTGCGCCGGCGTCGCGGCAAAGGTGGCGCGCTTCTCCTTCACGATCTGCCAGGGCGGCGACGCCGCCGGCAGGCCCGTCGCGGCGGCGACCTCCGCCCAGATTTTTCGCGCCAGCGCTTCGCGCGGTTCGTCCATTAGCCGGTCGGCGCCGCTGATCGTCACCGATAGGCGATCGTCGAAGGCGAACAGCCATTCGGTCAGCGTGCCGATCATGCCGAGCAGCAGCGGCTGGCCCTCAGGCGGCGCGATCCTGAAATGCGCATTGAGAATCGCGCGAAAATCATTTGGCGCGACGAGGCCGGGAATAAGCTCCTCTGCGATCCATGGCGGCGCAGCGAGAACCACCGCCTCGCCTTTTCCGAGCGTCACTTCCGTATCGCCAAAACGCAGCGCCGCGACGCGCGACTCCTCGAAAGAGATTTCGCGCAGACGCGCGCCGAAGCGCGGCTCGACGCCTCTGGCGCGGAGCGTGCGCAGCGCCGGTTCGATCAAGGCGTCGCCGAGGCCGCCTTTCGCCACCATGGGGCGACAGGCGTCGCCGCCCGCCGCGAGCGTCTCGCGCAGCACCGCGCCGGCGAGTTTGGCGGAAGCCTCTTCGGGCTCGGTGTTGAGTGCCGAGAGCAGAACCGGGCGCCAAAGCTTCTCCCACAGCGGGCCCTTGCAGTGCATGGTTTCGCCAATCGTCGCGCCGTCCTTGGCGAAGAGCAGTCTGCCGGCGTCGAAATAGGCGAGCGGTCCGGCGCCGGGGACGCGGCGGTTGGCGACGAAAATCCACCAGGGAACGCGCGAGGCGTTGGGGCGCAGCCGCCAGCGCTCGCCCGTGCGCGCATCGAGAAAATCGAAGGCGCATTCGTCGGGGCCGACGAGCGCGTCGCTCGCGCCGATGCGCTTGGCGTAATCGCGCGCCGCTCTATTGCCGGAGAGCAGCAGATGATTGCCATTGTCGATCGTCAGGCCGAGGGAGGCGTCGAAATAGGAGCGGCAGCGCCCGCCGGCCATGCGCGCGGCCTCATACAGCGCGACGCGGCAGCCGGCGTCGGCAAGGCGCAGCGCGCAGGCGAGTCCGGCGAGGCCCGCGCCGACGACATGAATCGTTTCGCTCACGTGAAGGCGTGACGCAAGAAAGCGCTGATCAGCTTGAGGCGCGACGCCCGCACTGGCGCGCGCGGCGGCGCGAAGCCGCGGTCCGCGAGACCGTCGAGGATCGAGCGGTAGCCGGCGGCCATCAGATAGGGGGCTTTCACCGCGCGCTTCGGCAGGCCCGCCATCACCAGATCGGCCTGATCATAATGTTCGCGGGCGCGGCAGACGACCGGCGCGCAAACCTTTTCGAGCGAGGGATGCGAAAGCACCGCGTGCGGCGCGAAGCTTGTCAGCCCGGCGGTTTCAATGGCTTCGCGGGGCAGATACAGGCGTCCGCGGCCGGCGTCCTCGTCGAGGTCGCGCAAGATGTTGGCGAGCTGCAGCGCCCGTCCGAGGTGATAGGCGAGCAGTTTCGGTCCTGTCGGCAGTTCGCATTCGGCGCCCGGCTCCTCGTCGACGAGGCCGAAGGCGCGCACCGACAGTCGTCCGACGGCGCTCGCGACCCGATCGCAATAGAGTTCGAGCTTTTCCCATTCCGGCGCGCAAATATCCTCGTCAACGTCCATCGCCATCCCGTCGATCACCGATTCGAAATCGGCGCGGTCGAGCCGGAAGCGGCGGACAGGCTCGGTAAGAAAGCTCACGCGCGCGCGAATTCGGCCGGCGTAAAGCTCATCGAGGTCGGCGCGCCACTGATCGAGCGCGGCGCGACGTAGAGCGCGGTCTCCCTCATCGTCGGCGATGTCGTCGACCGCGCGGCAGAAGGCGTAAATCGCGAACATGGCGTCGCGGCGTTCCGGCTCCAGGATGCGCATCGCCAGATAGAAGGAGCTTTTGGTCGCGATCGCGCGCGTGCGCAGCGTCGTCGAATCGGCAAGCGCGTCGATGGTCATTGGCGCGTTCCCGGGATGGCCGGCGAAACCGCGCGGGGGCGCAAGAATCGCCGAAGCAGCGCGCCGATCGCGCCGATCGCGCCGATCGCGCCCTTCGCCGCGAAGCCGAGCTTGCCGTCATGGACCTTGTCGCTGAGCGGATCGGCGATGGCGAGCCGCGCGACGAGATGTTCGGCGAGGGTTTGGATGGCGCCAACCTCCATGGCGAGCCGCGCATCGTCGATCAGGTCCGCGAAGCAGCGCGACTGGGCGAGGAGACGCGCCGTCTTCTCGTTCAATTCGCGGATCGTCGCGAGCAGCGGCGCCGGCGCTTTCTCCTGAGCCAGCATCTCCACCGCAGCGCCATGCGCCGCGAGCGCGTCCTGGGTCAGATAGACCCGGTCGAGGTCGCGGTAGTCCTTGCCGCAGTCCTGCAGGTGATTGATGATTTGCAGCGCGGCGCAGAGCGCGTCATTCGCCGCCCAGACCCGGCCGGGATCCTCGCCGTGAACGTCGCAGACGAAGCGCCCGACGGGCATCGCCGAATAGCGGCAATAGTCGATGAGATCGTCCCAGTCCCGATAGCGCAATTGGGTCACGTCGCGCTTGAACGCCGTAATCAGGTCGCGCGCATGCTGCGGATCGAGGCCGCGCGCGCGGCATGTGTCGCGCAGGCGGCGCGCGACCGGCGCATCCGCTTCGGTCTTTCCGATCAGCGCGCCGTCGAGCGCGTCCAGGAGATCGAGCTTTTCCTGCGCGCCGAGCGTGGGATGATCGGAAATATCGTCGGCGGCGCGAACGAAATCATAAAAGGCGAGGATCGGCGCGCGATGGCGCGGCGCGATCAGAAAGGAGGCGACGGGAAAATTTTCGTCGCGATGGGTCTTTCCCGAACTCGTCCGCTCGATGTCCATGATGACGCCGTTTTACCGCTCCACGACGCTCCCGCGCCTTCAACCTCGATTTCGCGGCTCGCCTCGATCTCGTCGGACGATTCGAATCTCGGCGCCGCCGTTTGCGCGCGCGGCGCCTGATAGCGGCCCTTCCATTCGCCGCCACGGCCGCAGAAGTGCCGCCAGGCCGATTCAACCGTGAACCACGTATAGCACGCCGCGACGCCTGGCAAAGCAAAGGCGCGCAGCCGCGACAGGCCGTAAAAGCGCAAGGTCGGCATATAGCACTGCGCCATCATCAGCCAGGAGACGAGCGCCGTCTCGCGGGCCGGCGATTCGCCGAAAAACGCCAGATAGGGCGGCGCGAGATAGGCGGCCGCCATGCCCAGCAGCGCCCCGGCGAGACGCCAGGGCGAATAGCTGAGCTGGGCGTAGGCCGAGCGCACGACCATGCGCGAAATGTCGGCGATCCGCGGATAGGCGCGCAGGCTGCAGACGTCTTCGGTCAGACCTAGCCAGATCGGCCCTTGCGCCTTCATCAGCGCGCCCAGCGCGCAATCGTCGATCAGCGCGCCGCGAATGGCGCGAAAGCCCCCTGCCGCCGCAAGCGCCTCGGGGCGCGCCAGCATCACCCCGCCCGCCGCGCCCGCCGCCGAATGGTCGGGATCATTGACGTGGCGGAACGGGTAGAGCTTCTGAAAAAAGAAAATGAAGGCCGGAACGAGCCAACGCTCGGCGGCGCTTTCGCAGCGCAGCTTGACCATCAGCGAGGTTAGGACGGCGCCGCGGGCCGTCGTCCCCGAAACGAGACGCGCCAGCACCGGCGGCGAAAATTCGATGTCCGCGTCGCAGAACAGCACGAAGTCGGGGTCGCGCGGCAGGCTTCGCAAATGATCGAATCCGCGCTGCATCGCCGCGAGCTTTCCGGTCCAGCCCGCGTCAGGTCCGCGCGACGAGAGGATGGTCAGCCGGCCGGACGCGCCATGCGCGGCCGCGCAGCGGCGCGCGATTTCGGCGGTGCCGTCGTCGCTCTCGTCGTCGACCAGAATGACGTCGAAGCGGCCCTGGAATTGTTGCGCGAACAGCGACGCCAGGCTCTGTTCGATGACGTCGGCTTCGTTGCGGGCCGGAACGATCGCCACGACATGGGTTGCCGGCGTGGCGGGTTCCTGGCCGCCGAGGTTGCGGTCGTGCTCGGTCAGCCGCCAAAATCCGCCGCGCAGCGCAATGAGATAGAGCCAGGCAAATAGCCCAATGAGGGCGATGAACATTGCGAGCATGGCGAATCGGGGTGAAGATTCGACGCAGACCGCCTTCTATCACCCGCGTTCAAGCTAAACTAGGGTCCGGACTCAATTAACTCCTATCCAATATGCCAAGGTAGCGACGAAGCAGAGGGCCGAGAAGAAATTTTGAGCGAGCTTGTCGTATCTGGTTGCGATGCGCCTGAAGTCCTTCAGCCTGCAA
>Ga0194120_10002302_pt1 | contig 33102 bp, 20 predicted proteins | sample TA2MahCa65mmetaG_FD_148642 | JGI IMG/M metagenome (GOLD analysis project Ga0194120, IMG submission 148642) | Freshwater microbial communities from Lake Tanganyika, Tanzania - TA2015019 Mahale Deep Cast 65m | ecosystem: Environmental > Aquatic > Freshwater > Lake | place: Tanzania: Lake... | reverse complement strand
GGATGGGCGTGTACGCTCGCACGACCTCGAATCCGCGCTTGCGCAGGCTGGTTTCCACCTGGCTCACGTCCGCGACGGGTCGCGCAGGCGTGCTGCCCGCCGCCGCAGTCGGGGTGGCGTCGCCGGTCGTGGGCGTGGTGGCGCTCGGGTCGACCGCGAGGTCGGTCGGCGTCGTGGGGGACGCCGCATCGGGACCGGCTGCGTCGGCGCGCGCGCCGCTGGAAGCCGCGACCGCGTTGTACAGCCCAAAAAACCGTGCGCTCGCATGGATTTGCGCCAGTTCCGCCTGTTGCTTGTTCCAAATGCCGTACTTCTTGCAGATGCGTTCGAATTCCCCGCTGCGCGTCAGGACGACCAGTGCCTCGTTGAGCTTGTGCAGCAGCGCGGCCTCGCCCTTGCGCACGTACATCACGTAGTAGCCGGGCGCGATCGGTTCGCCGACGGCCACCAACTGAGGAAAGCGCGGACCGTAGAACGCGGCGATCGGCGTGTCCTGCACGGTCGCGTCGAGCTTGCCCGTCTCCACCTCGCGCATCGAATCGGTGTTGCCGTCGTAGGTAATGACTTCGCACGCGTCGCCACAGAACGCCCGCGACTCCGTCTCGGCCGCCGAGCCGGTCAGCACGCCGATCTTGTGCTTTCTGCCATGGCTGGCCTGTTTCAGATCCTGCCAAGCCGTGCAACCGCCGGCGCGCCTCGGACACAGCAGTTGCAGCCCGTAGACGTAGTACGGGATGGTCGCATCCATCACGTCCACGCGCTCGGCGGTGAATTCCAGGCCGTTGGCGATGACCGGCACCTTCTTGCCGCGCAGCATGTCAGGCAGCTTGTCCCACTGCGCCTGGGTGAACTCGGCGCGCACGCGCAGGAAGCGCGCGACCGCGTCCATGAGCTCGATTTCGAAGCCGACGTTCTTCTCCGGGTCGTTCTCGTCTGGAAAGATGTACGGCCCGCCGCCCTCGGTGTCCCCGCCCCAGCGCAGCACGCCGCTGGCCTTGGCATCGGACCAGTCGTCGGCGACCGCAGCCGCTGGGACCGCCACCGCCCATGCGACTGCCATGGCAACGGCGAAAATGGCGCGCGCTGCGCGGTCTGCGGTTGGCATGGTCGGCCTCCGACTTTGGGCTTACAGGTGCTTGTCCACCACGCGGCCCAGCCCGGGCACGGCGCTGACGACGTGTTCCTTGGCATTGGGGCGCAGCTTGTTGTAGAGGGCAACGATGGTCTTGTTGTCGACCTTCTTGGCCCGGTCGTCGGTCACTTCGAGCAGCTTCTCGGCCACGCCTGCGGTGTCGGAGGCACAAAACGCGCCGAACGTGCCCGCCGCGCTGGCCGCCAGCCAGCGCTGGTAGTGGCCGTCGAGCTTCTCGACCCAACGGTCCAGCAGGTTGTCGATCACTTGCTCGATGAAGCCCGCCTTGACCGCCTTGACGGTCTTGAACGCGCCCTTGATGACCAGCCCCGAGAGGCCCGATTTTTTGTCCACTTCGTCGTCGATGAGTCGCGCGCAATCCGCGATCAGGCGAGGGCGGTTGGCTGCAGTGATGAGTTTTTCGGACAGCGTCGGCACGGGCACTCCTGTGCGTGGTCAGGAAAATGGGGGGCGGGCGGCGGGCGTCTTTCGCGCGGGGAAGGGTCTGCCAGTGCCGCACTCCTTGGGGCGGCACCGCGATTGTGACCATTTTTGACCGGCGCGCAACTGGACCGCCGGAAGCGCCGCTGCACATCGCGATTGCCACCGCCGCCACGCAGGTGTAACACGGCCGCGCTCGGGCCCAGTCCACAACCTGTGAGAACCACGATGTTCCAGCTCCTCAAGCCCCATGTGCTCGCCCTGGCGGTGGTGTCCCTGTGCGCGACAGCATGCGCCACCGACGTTGGCTCCGGCGAAGACGACCTGACCTCGGCCAGCGGCGCGGAGAAGAAGGTGACCTGGCAGAGCTTCGTCTACGTACCGGTGGGCAGTCCGGACGCGGTCGTGGCCAAGGCGATCCAGAAACAGGTCAAGTCTGCGATCGGCGCCTTCCGTGCGCCCGAGATCGGCATCCAGGATCGCGACGCCCTGAGCAGCCTCAACCCGACCGGCTGGGTTCGCGACGAGGTCGAGGTCGTAGACGCCGCCAACCCAGCCGCCAAGGACAAGCTGACCCGCGTGCGCTACACCTACAGCGACACGGCGATTGTGCGAAAGAAGAACACCGCGCTCGAGCAGCAGATTCCGCTGCTGTTCGGCGACTACGTGGCCAAGTTCGCTGCGGTCAAGCCGCCGTGCAGCGACGACCAGAAGACCGAAGCTGATTCGATGTGGTACCACTACACGCCGCAATTGGCCAGTTGCAAGAAGGCCTTTGCGGACGAGGTCGCCAAGATCAACGCGGCCAGCAAGGGCCTCGACCCAACCCGGCAGATCGCCAGTGCCGACGCCGAACGCAACTTCGTGCTGGTGCGCGCCAAGTTCACGGCGGTCAAGGCGCCCCCGGTCAAGTATCCCGAATACGACAAGCTCTGGGGTGTCGGCACCAGTCGCACGCTGTTGGTGGCGTATGCGTTCTTTGGCGTGGACAACGACGTACAGGACCCCAACGACGTGAGCGCCGTGGAGCATTTCCGCTTCCTGCGCACCCTGTTGGCCCGCTATCCCCAGATGGCGGTGACCAAGACCGAGCCTTTTGCGATGTTGCTCGACTTCGACCTCGGCGGGCCCAAATACGTGGCCACCTATCCTGAGGTCTGCGATTGGGTCGTCGACAACAGCGGCTTCCCGGCCGCCGCGGCCACCCAAACCCTCAGGGACTCGCTGCGCAAACAAGCGGTGCAGCACTTCGCCGAACGCTGGGTCTACTGGGACCTTCCGGTGACCGCGACCTTTGCCGGCAAGGCGCGCAACATGACCTTGCAGGTGCGCAGCTACTGGGGCTACGAAGACGGCAAGCCTGAGTGGCGGCAGGCGGCGACGTGGCGCTACCTCGAGGCGTTCTGGCACGGCGATGTGTTCCTGTACCAGGGCCACAGCCACTTCGGACACGGCCCTTTGGAGCCGGTCAACTACGCGACCAAGAACTTTGCCGACCGCTACCAGGTGATGCTGGTCAACTCGTGCGTCAGCTTCAACTACTACGACGTCGACTTCCTCAAGATGCACCCGGGGGGCACGGCCAAGCTCGACGTCGTCGTCAACGGGCTGCCGGCGTTCTGGACCAAGATGGGTGAGGCGAGCGCCAACTACCTCATCGGACTGACCGACGGCACGGCCAAGTCGTGGACGCAACTGCTGACGGCGATGATCGTCAAGCCGTCGTGGGCGCCCACTGGCTACGACCCGCTGCGCGCCGTCAACGGCGAGCTCGACAACGTCTACGATCCGAAGATGACGCCCATGAGCGTGGTTCCGCGCTGAGCGATACCCGCGGCCTGTGCGGCCTGGCACATTGCATTGCAAACCCGCGCCGCCATTGTTAGCTTGCGTGTGCGCGGGGGCAGCGCTGGGGACGATCGACGGCCTGTGTGCGCGGTCGCCGTCTCCTGCACCGTGCTGTGGAACGCGCTCGGGCTGCGCAGGCTGTCACCGGTGGGGTTGTGGCGCGCGTGCGCCGCGGCAAGGGCGTCGCCATGATCGGACTACGGGGTTGGATCGTTCTGTGCGCAGGCGCGCTGGTCTGGACGGCTTGCTCGGACGACGCGGCCGCGCCCACCGTGGCCCTGGGCAGTGCGTCGGGCAACGCAGGGGGTGCCGCTGTCGACGGGCTGGTGCTCGCCGACGGCGCAGTCCTCGCAGGGGATGCAGCCGCTGCCGAGATTGTCCTTGGGGCGGACGTCGCCGACATAGGGCCCACGTTCCTCGATGTCAGCCTGCCCGACGCGGTGTTGCCGCCGCCCGATGCCGACACCTCGATCAGCGACCTCGCCGAGGCCGGCGACAGCTCGGTCGCTGGCGATGGCAGCGAGACCGCGGATTCGACCGCCGCGACCGACGCCGACACGGCCGCCGACACCGTCAGTTCCACCGATGCCGTGCTGCAAGGGTGTGAGTCTGCTAAGGACTGCCCGGCCGGGTGGCAATGCGTCAAGACACCCGTCGGCAAGATTTGCGCCGAGCCGGCGTGCGTGCCCAAGAGCTTCGAACTCTGCAACGGCGAAGACGATGACTGCAATGGCGAGGTCGACGAGGGCCTACTGTGCAGCGACGGCAACCTGTGCACCACCGACAGTTGCGGCGGCAAGCTGGGCTGCAAGGCCGTGGCCGTTGCCGCGGGCGTGCCGTGCGACCTCGATGGCACGCCGTGCACTGCCGATGTCTGCGCCAACGGTCAGTGCGGTGCCGGCCCGCCCAAGAACTGCACCGACGGCAACCCGTGCACCGTCGACAGTTGCATCGGTGGCGCATGCCAGCACAAGCCGCAGGGCCTGACCGCCTGCGACGACGGCAACCCATGCACGGCGGGCGACAAGTGCACGTCCGGTGTCTGCCAGCCCGGCCCACCGGTCACCTGCAACGACGGCAATCCCTGCACGGACGACGTGTGCTTTCCGGCCACCGGCAAGTGCCTGAGCGCCAACACGGCCTCGGGAGTTCCGTGCACCGACGGCAACTTGTGCACGGTCGCCGACCAGTGCGCGCTCGGCGCCTGCACCGGCAAGCCCGCCAACTGCGAGGACGGCAACCCGTGCACGACCAGCACCTGCGACCCCAAGGGCGGCTGCGTGCACGCCGCGCTCGATGGCGCGCCCTGCAACGACAACAACAGCTGCACCAGCGCCGATGTCTGCAAGAAGGGCGTGTGCGGCGGTGGGCAACTGGCCTGCAACGACGCCAACCCGTGCACGCTGGACGGCTGCAACCCGGGCGGAGGTTGCACGTACCAGGCCGTCATCGGACCGTGCAGCGACGACAGCGTGTGCACGACCGGCGAGATGTGCGGACCCGACGGCTGCAAGGGAGGCAACAACCAGGTCTGCAACGACGGCAACCCGTGCACCAACGACACTTGCGACCCGCAGAAGGGATGCTCGTACACCGCCAACGCGGGCCCATGCAACGACGGCAAGGTGTGCACGCTCAACGAAGCGTGCCAGGGCGGTAGCTGCGCCGCGACCAAGCTATTGGACTGCAACGACAATGTGACCTGCACTGCCGACGTTTGTGACGCCGCGCTCGGCGGCTGCATGCACACCCCCAAGGTCGAGGCCTGCGACGACGGCGACATCTGCACCGTCGACCAGTGCCTGACCGCCACCGGATGCAAACACAGCGCTATCGAGAAATGCTGTGGCGGCAAGCAGTGCGCGGCCAGCGAAGTTTGCATCCAGTACCCCGATACGTTGATGCCGTTTTGCGCCAAACCGTGCGCAAGCGGCGCCGACTGCCCGACCTCGTGCTGCCACATGACGTTCAAGACCAAGCACTGCCTGGTGGCGCCCTATCTGGACCAGTGCTGCGGCACCAAGGAGTACTGGCCGACCGACCCCAACCCCTACGGTTGCGGCATCGGCGGCAAGGGCAAGTGCGTCAACTACCCCAACCCGCAGCCTCCGTACTACCCATCGAAAATCACCTACTGCACGACGCCGTGCACCCAGAACAGCGACTGTCCCGGATCGTGTTGCGGGCTGACGACAATGGGCAGCCAGCAATGCGTCAATCCGGCGTACAAGGCGACGCTCTGCCCGAACATGTAGGCCGCAGGCAACGCTTGCGCCCCGCGCCCACCTGGCCGACACTGGCGGCCATGCACTGCCTCGCCCTCGCTGCCCCCGGAACACTGGATCTCGTGGCCGCCGAGTGCCGGGCGATGGGCCTGCCCGTCACCGCGGTCGATGCCGACGGTGTCCACCTGAACCTGCAATGGAAGCAGATCGCGCGCGCGCTGGTACACCTGCGCATCGCAACCCGGTTGCTTCTGCACCTGGCCAGCCATGCCGCCCCTGACGGCGAAACGCTGTACCGCGCCGCCCTGCGCATCGACTGGGCCGACTGGCTGACCGCCCGATCGACATTCGCCGTGTTCGCGACGGGCGATCCCGTCCCGGCGGGCGTCGGTGCGGATGGCCGCAAGCACGCGGGCCTGGTCGACCTGCGCTTCGTCGCCGTGCGCGTCAAAGATGCCATCGCCGATGAAATGACCCGGCGGTTCGGGCAACGGCCCGACGTGGACCGCAACGACCCGGTGGTGTCCATCGTGGTGCGCGGTCGCCAAGGGCGCTGGGGCTTCTACCTCGACCTGTGCGACCCGCCGCTGTCGATGCGCGGGGTGTGCGAGATCAAGGGGCCGGCGCCCCTGCGCGAAAACGTCGCCGCAGCCGTGGTCGACCTGGCTGGTTGGGATCGCCGCGGCCGCCTGCTGGACCCCATGTGCGGCTCGGGCACTCTGGTCGTCGAGGCGGCGTGCAAGGCGCTTGGGATCGCGCCCGGCTGCACGCGCACCTTCGCCTGCGAGCGCTGGCCGCAGCACGGCAAAGCCATGCGCACGTGGCTCGACACCGAACGCTCGGCCGCCGTCGAGCGGGCCCGCAGCGCGATTGCCGCGGCCCGGTTGGACATTGTGGCCAGCGACGTCGACCCGCACGCGGTGGCGGCCACGCGTGGCAACCTGCAAAGCGCGGGACTCGCGGAACTGGTGCAATTGGAGTGCCGCGACGCCCGAGAAATTCCGCCGCAACCGGCGGGCACGGTGGTCGTGACCAACCCGCCCTACGGCGAGCGCATTGGCGGCGACGAAGTCGAAACCCTGTACCGCGATCTCGGCCACGGCTGGCGCGGCAAGGGCATCGCCGCCGCCCACGTGCTCAGCGGCGCCGACGGGTTCGCCACCGCATTCGGATGGCACCAGACGGGGCGCCACCGACTGAACAACGGCGGCCTGGACGTCGAACTGCTGGCCTTCGAGCCGCCGCCATGAGCGCCGTGCGGGCCGTGTGGGTCCACGCGGTGTGGTGGACGTTCACCGCGCTGTGGACAACGGCGATGGCGCTGGCCATGGCCGTGACGCTCGGACGGCACAAGGCCACGCTCGGCGCCGCGATGATGCGCTGCTGGGGCCGGGTGACGCTCGCAGTGGCGGGCGTGCGGCTCGACGTGGATCCCGCGCTCGCCGAGGACCTGCGCAACCGGCGCGGCCGAGTCCTGGTTTTCAACCACTCGTCGACGCTGGACTTGCTCGTCGGCAGCGCGATCATGCCCCCGGGCGGCGTGACCATCGCCAAACAGGAGATGAAGCGGGTGCCGATCATCGGCTGGGTCATGCGGGTGCTCGACATCCTCTTTATCGATCGCGGCGATCATGCTGCCGCCACCGCAAGCCTGAACGCCGCGGCGGCCCGGATTGCCCGCGAACGGCTGACGATCGTTGCGGCACCCGAGGGCACCCGCTCCGCCGACGGGTCGCTCGGACCGTTCAAGATGGGGCCGTTCCACATGGCCGCTCAGGCGCAGGTGCCGGTGGTTGCGCTTTTGTGGGTCGGCTGTCCGCAGCTCTGGCCGCGCAAGACCTGGGTGCCGCGCAGCGGCGTGGTGCGCATCGTGCCAATTGGCGAGTTTGCCCCTGTGCCAGTCGCGGAGGTGCGTGCACAGGCAGAGCGCGTGCGCGATGCCTTCGTGGCGGCGCTGGCGCGGTGGCAGGGCGGCCGCTGAAGAGGCAGCAAAACGACAGGCGCGGTCGCCCCCCTCGGGCAGCCCCCAGCTGCGCAGGGTTGCCGGCGTGCCGGGCTCTCGGGGTCAGCCGTCGCCGGGCAAGCTTTGGTGCGGGCAGCAATTGGCGGCGACGGACAGGCTCAGGGCCAGGCCCAAGGTCAGCTTGAGCCAGCCCCGGCCTGACAGGGCGCTGCGGCCGGCACCGAACGGCTTTGCAAGGGATCTGCGATGCCGCGCACGCCAGGTGCGCCCACGGGCGATCTGCGGTACAACGTGAGCCCGGCGCGGCGCCCGCAGCGCCCCACGCCCACCGCGAGTTCGGCTTGAAGAAGTTCCTGGTCGCCATCCTGGTGCTGTGCTTGATGATCGCCGCGCTGTACGGCGCATGGAAGCTGTTCGTCGAGGAACCGCCCGACAAGGCGGTGTTGCGCGCGGCGGCCGCTGCGATGCTCGGCGACCAAGAGGCCTTCCTGGACAACTTCACGCCCGACTCGCGGCAGATGGTGGCGGCCGTGCTGGCGCTGTCGCGCGGCGAGGACATGAGCAAATCGAACAAGCATCCGTATTTCTTCCTGGCGACCGAGAACATCGTCGCGGTCGAGCGCGACGACGCCGAAAACGCGCGGGTGCGCGTCCGCCGCCCCGGCGATGACAAGAGCGCCGGTTATGACATCCCGATGTCGCGCGGCTGCAATCCCAAGTACCTGATTCTCGACAAGGTGTGTCTGGTGCCGACCTGGCTCATCGACGCCAAGCGGTTCGACGCCAAGCAACTGAACCCGCCCAAGCCCAAGTAGCGCCCTCAGGTTCCCCTGTGCACTACGGCGCGCGGCGACCCCGACGCCGCCGGTCCCGGAAGCGAAAGCGCCATGCCCGCCCCGTCCCAGCCCGCCAACGCCCACCCGCCGTGGATCGACGAACGCGCCGCGCGCGCGCAGATCGCCGAGGTGGCCCGCGAGATCTACGGCCGCAAGCTGTCCGGCGCGACCGACGGCAACTTGAGCATCCGGATCGGCGCAGATCGCGTCGCCACCTCGCCGAGCGGCGTCCACAAGGGCCGCCTGACGCCGGACCACATCGTGGTCGTGGACCTGTCCGGACGCGTGGTGGGCCGGCCCGGCAAGCGCGCCGATGGCCAACTGCTCAAGCCGTCGAGTGAAATTGCGCTGCATCTCGCCGCGTACCGGGCTCGCTCCGACGTCGCAGCGGTGATCCACGCGCACCCGCCCCATGCCATCGCCTACACCCTTGCGGGCGGCCAACTGAGCGAGACCCTGGTCAGTGAAGTCGTGTTTGCGTGCGGGCAGATTGCCACGGCGCCCTACACCACACCGACCACCCAGCAAGTGCCGGCGATGCTCGGCGACTACCTGCGCTGCTACGACGTGGTCATGATGCCGCGCCATGGCTCGGTGACGGTGGGGCCGGACCTCGACACTGCGCTCGGCCGGCTCGACGCCCTGGAACACACCGCCGGCATCTACTGCATGGCGCGGCTGCTCGGCGGCGCGACGCCCATTGCCGCGCCCGAGGTCGATCGGCTGTTCGCGCTGGCCCACCCGAATCCACCGCCGTACCGGACTGCCGCCTCCGGGTGTCCGGCCCCGGAACCCGCCCCGGAGGGCGAAGCTGCGCTGGTGGCCGCAGTCCTGCGCGCGCTGGGCGCCCGACCGTGAGCAAGGCGTCGGCTGCCCAAACGGCCCAGCGGGCCGTGCGTTTGGCGGCGTGGGGTCAGATCGCCTACGTCGAACCGCCGCTGGGCGAAGCGCCGTTGCTCGTCGAGACTGTCCACACCAGCGACGATCAGGCCGAGTGGGCGCTGGCCGTGGCGGACGGGCGGATGCGGTTGAGGCACCCGACCTTCGTGCCCGTGCTGCGCATCGCCACGGTGACCGAGCCGGGCCGCGGCCGCGCCATTCGCGTCGTTTTGCCGTCGCCGCGCGGGGCCGCCCTGCAAGACGTGCTGGAGCGCGCCGGGCCGCTGTCTGAAATCGCCATCGCCGCGCTGTTTCGCGACGTCGTCACCGGCGTGGCCGAAGCGCACGCGCGCGGGCTGGTCGTGGGCAACCTGGGGCCCGACCACCTCGTGCTCTGTCCGCCCGGCCAGGACGACCTGCCGCCGCTGCGGGTCGTGCACGCCGGACTCGGGCCGGTCGTCGAAGCCGCGCGCGGCACGCCCCTCGGCATGGAGGGTAGTGGATTCGCACAGTTGCACACGCAGCCCGAAGCCGTCGCCCCAGAGGTGTTCGCTGGCACGCAACTGGGCGCAGCTTCCGACGTGTACGCGCTGTGCAGCGCCATTGCGCGGTGCGCGCTTGGCCGCTTCGTGCACGCCGCCGACGGGTTGGGAGCGACCAAGGCCCTGGCGCAGGCCGGCGTGGCGCCAGAGGATGTCGGAGCGCTGCACGAGTCGCTCCCGCACCTGGGTTCCGCCGTTTGCAAGGGCCTGGCGCCGACCGCGTGGGCACGGGCCGGCGTGCTCGCAGAATTGGCACAGTCGTGCAATCGCCTGGCCGAAGGCTTGCCATGGATCGAACTGGCAGATCGGCTTTTGGTCGCCCCGTGGCAGCGCGGATCGCCGTTGATGGCTCTGGCGGCCTACGCATCGACAGGGATGTGGGCGGATCGGTGGCAGTCGATGGCCAGCGTCGGCACGCCCCTGCGATTCGACGCCGTGCGCAGCGCGACCCAAAAGCAGGCAGCTGCGCAGTTGGCCGAACTGCCCGCGGCCGACCAGGCGCGCCTGCACGCGGCCCTGGAGCGGTTGCAGGCCGAGCGCGTGCGCACGCAGCGCCAGGCCGGCGACACCCAGGCGCGGGGTGCGTCGCGGTTGGTCGCCCTGTTGATCCTCGCGCTGCTCGCCATCGCCATCGCGGCCCTTGCCATGCGCCAGACCGTGCGCATCGAAGAAACCGCGCTGCCAGAGTTCCACCGCCCGCGCGGCCCCCGGCCGCCGCCGCCGCCGCGGCCCCAGCCGATCGTGCTCGATCCGGAGGCGCCACGGTGAACCCGACCGGTGCCGCAGTCCACGCTGCGCTGGTGCACGGCTTGGCCCGCATGGCGGCAGTCAGCCCGCCGCCGTCCACAGCGGGCGCGTTGCGCGAATTGCCACGCGTCGTCGCTCCGGCATGGCAGTGGACTGCCGACGAGGCCTTGTGCGCGGCGGCGCAGGTCGCGTGCTACGAGGCCGCGTGCGTGCACCTGCTGCCGGCGCTCGCCGCGTGGGGTAGGGCGGCCGACCGCGCACCGCTGGCCAACCTTGCAGCGCAGACTGTGCGCAACGCCTTGGCGCAATTGCGCGAACTGCCCTTGGTGTCGGCCGGTCGCGCGCCAGCCGAGGCCGTGACCTGGCACCTGCTGACGGCGCACCAACTCAAGTTCGCGCTGGCGGCCGACGCCCGCATGGGGCCGTTGGCACTTTTCGGCTACGTCGCGGCCCTGCAAACGGTGGCAGCGACGCTGGGCGAGCCCCCAAACGACGTGCCAGAGCCTGGAGACCTGCCGCCCCTGGTCTGCATTGCGCTGACCCGCACCTGGCACCTCGCGGACCGGGCGACGGCCGCAGCGGCAGCGCAAGGCGAGGGTTCGCCCGGCCGCCCATAGGAGCCTGTCAGTGAAACGCCAGAATCGCCAGATGCTGGCCGACAGGCTCCTATAGCTTGGCGAGTTCCTTCTTGGCGGCCTCGACGAAGCGAGCCTCCTGCTTCGAGGCTCCCGCCGCCGCCACATACGCCTCGAACGCGACCTTGGCGCCCGCCCGATCGCCCTTGTCGCGCAACGCGAAGCCCAGGTTGTACAGGGCCGGCGTGTAGCGCGGCTTGAGTTCCAGGGCTTTGCGATAGGCCGAAGCCTCGGCGTCCAAGTCCTTGAGTTTGTGCTGGATGACCCCGATGTTGTACCACGACCGGTGGTGACCCGGGTCCTTGGCCAGGCACATCTGGTACGTCGAGATGGCGCGGCGCAGCCATTGGGTGCGCTCGGGCTCCTGCGACTTGTGGCCCCGGATCTGCTGGGCCTCGGCCAAGTCGTAATACGTCTCTGCGTTCTCCGGCTGCAACTGCACGCATTTCTCGAATCCGGCGATGGCCTCGTCGGTGCGCTCCATCGACAACAGCAGCATTGCCCGGTTCAGGTGGGCGTCGATGGCCGCCGGTTCGGCGACGATCGCCAGGTCGTAGTGCTTGAGCGCGTCGATCTGCCGGCCGAGATCCTCGAACGCCACCGCGAGGTTGAAGTGTGCCTTGGCGTAGGCCGGATCGAGCTTGACGGCCTCGAGGTAGGCCGAGGCCTCGCGGGCGAAGTCGCGCTGCCGCCCGAACACCACGCCGAGGTTGAACCAGCACTCCTTGAGGTCGGGCTTGGCTTGGACGCAGAACTGGAACGCCTGGGCCGCGTCGGGCAGCTTGCCCCCCTGCATCGCCTCCATGCCGTCGCGGAACCAGTCCTCGGCAGTTTTGCCCTCGGCGGCCAGCGCGGCAGCCGACATCAGGTACACCGACAGCGCGGCGGAAGGGGTGGCCAGCCAAGTGGCGCGGTTGGCGTACATGGGGTGCTCCAGGTCGTCGGGTGAGGACCCGCGTGCGCAGTGTGCGGCGGCGCGGCGATTTGTCAAACGCGGCGGGCGCGGTGTTCATTCCAAGCCTGCGCCTTTCCCGCGGGTCGTGGCGGTCCACTGCCCCGGCCGGTCGCGGTGGACGGATTCGCGGTTTTCCGGCGCGCGCGCCGACCGCAGTGCACAAAGCGTCATGGACCATGTCTACTCTACCTAACCGCAATCGTTGCCTTGGCTGCCATCGGCGCGCGAGGAGTTCTGAGCGGCCGGCCGGGGTGGCGCACGCCCTTGCCTTTCAGCCTCGGGGTTCTGCTACCATCGCGGCCCGGAGGTGTGCCATGCCTGGGTTGCTCAAAGGGTCTGCTCTGGTGGCCGTAGCGGTCGCGGCCGTTGCGTGCGTGTCGAATGCGGCAAATGGAGGCGGCGGCGGGCCGGCGATCACCGGCGACGGCGGCGGAGCGGTGACCGATGCGGTGCTGGGCGGTGCCGACGGCAGCGCAGCGACGGGCGATGCGACCGGCGGTGACGGCGGCATGACGGATGCCGCGGCCGGCGACAGCGCACCCCTCGACACCAACGACGCGGCCGGGGCGACCGAGGACGCTTCTGTCGAAGTCGGGCCGCCGCCCGACGGTCCGGAACCCGACGAGGTGCCGCCGCCCATCAACTGCACAACCAGCGGCGACTGCAAGGCCGGCGACTACTGCCTTGCGGTCGATGGCCAGTGCGGAGCCGGCACGTGCCACGCCAAGCCGAACAAACCGTGCCCTGAACTGCCAAGCGGTGGCCAAGTGTGCGGCTGCGACGGCAAGACCTACAGCAGCGGGTGCGCGTCGGCGCTCGCGGGCGTTTCGATCAAGTCGAGCGGCGCCTGCTCGGCCAAACCCAAGCCGTGCGGCGGCATCGCCGGGTTCACCTGCAACAAGAGCGAAGCCTGCGATATCACTGGATGCTACCCCGACGCGGCCGGCGTTTGCGTGGCGTGGCAGGCGGTGTGCCCGCCAGCGTACAAGCCCGTGTGCGGTTGCAACGATAAGACCTTTGCCAACGATTGCGTCCGGGTGATGGCCGGTGTCGCCAAGAAAGCCGAAGGCGCCTGCGCCCCAGAACCGACCCCCTGCACCGTGCTCGGTCCGACGACCTGTGCGCCCGGCGAGATCTGCATCACCCCAACCGGACAGTGCAACGGCACGGGAAAATGCACCAAGAAGCCAGACACTTGCCTTGCACTTGAGGCGCCGGTGTGCGGCTGCAACAACAAGACCTACGCAAACGCGTGCCTCGCGCTCGCCGCCAACCAGAACATCGCCAGCAACGGCGCGTGCCCCGTCAACCCCGTCGACCAGGTGTGCGGCGGCAAGATGGGCATCCCGTGCGCGCCGGGTCAGGTGTGCGACCCTTCCGGCTGCGGCGTCGATATGCTGGGCAAATGCAAGGTCAAGCCCAGTGGCCCGTGCTCCAAGACCACGCCCGACGCGCAGCAGTGCGGCTGCGATGGCAATACGTATTCCAACGAATGCGAGCGGTTGCAGAATGGCGTCGCCAAGCAATCCGACGGGCCGTGCCCAGGCGTCGGCGCCTGCAACCCAGGTGCAGCAGGGGCGTGCCCGGCCGGCCAGTTCTGCCAGTCGCCGCAAAGTCAGTGCGGCGCCCCGGGCGCGTGCGTCGCCGTCCCGTTCGCGTGTCTGGCCGTGTACAAGCCGGTGTGCGGTTGCAACGGAAAGACCTACGGCAACAGTTGCGAAGCCGCCGGTGGACAAGCTTCGGTGCAGGCCGACGGAGCCTGCCCGCAGGGCGGCGGCTGCGTGCAGGACAGCGATTGCGCCTGGGGCGAGGCCTGCACCAATGGCATGTGCGCGTCTTGCGCCAAACCATGCCCGAAGATCCTGTGCCTCCCGCCGACCAAGATGAACCCCTGCACTTGCAAATGCGAGGTCCCGGCACCGTGACGTCCACGGGGCCGTGAGGGGCTGGAAAATCGTAAGTCGATCACTCTCACATCAGGACGGAGCCGCGAGTCGGACCTTTGGTCCGCGAGCTGGCGACCCACGGAGCAAGCAAACGGGCCCGAGAAATGATTGAGTAAATCATTTCCTGGCCCTGACGCGCCGCGTCAAGAACGCCGAGAACCAACCTTGCCGCTCCTGCAACCAACGGCTACACTCGCGCGCCCTCGCGGGCGGCCGAACAGGAGACGGAATCGTGGCAATCGCTGAAAGAATCGAAAACAAGACCGCGCGGATCGCCGTGGTCGGCCTGGGCTATGTCGGCCTACCGTTGGCTGCGCGCATGGCCGGCGTGGGTTTGCGCACGCTCGGCATCGACATCCAGAAGGCCCGCGTCGACCGCGTCAACAACGGCATCTCGGACATCGCCGACGTGCCGACTGCCGACCTGGCGCCGTTGGTGGCCAGCGGCACGTTGAGCGCGCACTCCGATTTCTCGGTCGTGGCCGACGCCGATGCCGTGGTCATCTGCGTGCCGACGCCGCTCTCCAAGACCCGCGACCCGGACAACAGCTACATCGTCAACGCGCTGGAAAGCGTCGGCCCGCACGTCCGCAAGGGCCAGCTTTTCGTGCTCGAATCCACCACCTACCCGGGGTTCACGCGCGAAGTGATGGCGCCGATGCTTGAAAAATCGGGCCTGCGGGCCGGCGTCGACTTCCACGTCGCGTTCAGCCCCGAGCGCATCGATCCGGGCAACGAGCGCTATGGCGTCAAGAACACGACCAAGATCGTCGGCGGGCTGACGCCGGCCTGCAGCGCGGCAGTCAAGGCGCTGTACGGTGCCTTCATCGACCACGTCAAGGCGGTGTCGAGTCCAGACGCGGCCGAGATGGTCAAACTGCTCGAAAACACGTTCCGCGCGGTCAACATTGGCCTAGTCAACGAAATTGCGCTCATGAGCGACAAGCTCGGTCTGAACGTGTTCGAGGTCATCGAAGCGGCCGCGACCAAGCCGTTCGGGTTCATGCCGTTCTATCCCGGCCCGGGGCTCGGCGGCCACTGCATCCCCATCGACCCCCTGTACCTGTCGTGGAAGCTCAAGGCGATGAACTACCAGGCGCGCTTCATCGAACTGGCCGACGCCATCAACACGTCGATGCCTGCCCACGTGGTGGGGCGCGTCCAAGATGCGCTCAACGACCACGGCCGCGCGCTCAAAGGTGCGAAGGTGCTCGTGCTCGGCGTCGCCTACAAGCGCGACATCGACGACTACCGGGAGTCGCCGGCCATCACCATCTTGGACCTGCTGCACAAGAAGGGCGCCACGGCCGACTACTACGACCCCTACGTTCCCAGTTTTCGCGAGGACGGCCACACCCGCACGGGCATTGCGTCGCTGGACGGTCTGGCCGACTACGACGCCGCCGTCATCGTGACCGACCACAAGGTCATCGACTATGGCGACATCGTCGCCCGCGCCAAGGTGGTGGTGGACACGCGCAACGCCACCAAGAACGTGACGGATCACCGCGACAAGATCCGCATGTTGTAGCCCATCGCCCCTTTCGCGACCCTCTGGCATCGTGACCGAACCGGCGCCCCAGACCCTGTCCGCCGAGGCGCCGCCGAGCGTCGTGGGCACTGCCCTGCCCGAGCATCGCCGTCCGAGCAGCCGCACGGTGTGGACGCGATGGGGTCTCGGCCTGCTGCTGGGCGGCCTGTTCACCTGGCTGTCGTTGCGCAACTGGCCGGTAAGTCAGCTATTTTCAGGCACATTGCAGATCGCCCGCAGCAGCATGGATGCCTGGGTGGTGCGGCTGGTCAACGATCAGGGGGCGGTGGTCTGGTCGCTCGACCTGGCCGTGCTCGGCGTGTACGGCCTGATGCTCACCGTGATCCACTGGCTGCGCGTCCTGCGGTGGCGTCCCCTGTTGGAGCCGTTCGCGCGCGTACCGGTGCGGGCGCTCAATCGTGCGGGAGCGATCGGATTCATGGCGGTCTTTCTGTTGCCCTTGCGATTGGGCGAATTCGCGCGGCCGCTGTTGCTGGCGCGCGACGACCTCGATCACGCGCCGGTGCCTTTTGGCGCAGGCGTCGGCGCTGTCGCGTTGGAGCGGGTGTTGGACGGGCTGTTGGTCGCGGGCCTTCTTTTCGTGGTCCTTTTCGAGGTGCATCCGGCGACGTTGGCTCGCTACCCCGAAGTGCGGGTCGGCGCCTGGGCGTCGATGGCGGTCTTCGCGGGCGCGCTCGGGGCCCTGCTGGCGACGCTGGTCGCCCGCGAATTCACCGAACGCTGGACGCGGCGCATCGTCGGCCGCCTGTCGATGGCCCTGGCCGACAAGCTGCTCGGCCTGGTCACGAGCTTCATCGATGGCCTTGCCGTGTTGCGATCGCCGCTGCACGTGGCCCAGTTCATCGGCCTGACCGTCGTGTACTGGGGCATCAATGGCCTCGGCATCTGGCTTTTCGCGCGCGGTTTCGGCCTCCAACTGCCCGTGGTCGCAGCCTACGCGATGATGTCGTGCGCGGTCGTCGGCATGATGGTGCCCAACGGCCCGGCCAACGCGGGGACGTTCTGGTACTTCCTGCTCTTGCCTGCGGGTCTCTACGGCATCGCCGACCAGGCGCCGCGGACGGTGGCCTTTGCGTTGGCGTTGTGGCTGGTGCAGACCGTCCAACTCATCGCCTTCGGCCTGTGGGGCAGTTGGGTGGACGCGCGCGTCGTGGCCCGTTTGCGGCAAGACGAAGACGACGAGGATGAGGGCGATTCAAGTCCGCAATTGGCGCCGCCTTGAACGTCCAAGCGCTCGCCGCGGCGCGTTCCAGGTTTGTCGCGCCCTGAGGTAGTCTGCGCAGGGCGACCATCGGTTCCAGGCGATCTCCCCTGCGCGCAGGGCAACGCTCAGCCGTCTTGCACACCGCAGTTGCGGGCCAGAACGCCCGCGGTGGGCCTACTTCGACCCGAGCGCCGGGGTGCCCAGGAGCGCGTAGGGGTCGATGACCTCGGCCACTCCGGTCGCCATCCAACTCTGCAGGAAGTGAAGGTCCTGGGCCATCGCCTCTGCGCATTTGGGCACGTTGCCGTGTGCGCTCGGCTCGGGCGGCTTGCCTTTCTGGGTCGTCGCGCGATCGAACTGGAAAAGCACGCCGCTCACCCCGCCCGGCAAGTTGCCCTTGACCGGCAACGGGCCGAGTACCGGCAGCAGGCCGACCGGCGCGGCGACCGGCGGTGCGTGCCCGAGGCCGAGCGCCCGCGCCAGCACGCGGTTGGCGGTGTTGGGCACGATCTCGTCATTCATGGCCATCTGCATCAGCAGGTGCGGCGGCGGCCCGGCGCCCGCAAGGCGGTCCTTGCTGACGTGCGGCGCGTAGGCCCCGGCGTCGCCCGCGTCGAGCAGCGTCTGTAGCATCGGAAAGAAGCGGATGACGTCGCCGTCGCTGGTGCCGTCGGGCTTGAACGCGAAGATGAGCGGTGCGAATTCCTGGCTGTCGCTGATGATGCTCGACACGCGCGCACCCGGCACCGACAGCACAGCGGCCTTGAGATGGGGCGTGAGCGCCAGCAACTCCGACCCCATGATGCCGCCGAGCGAAACGCCCAGGTACATGAGCTTTTGGGTGTCGAGGTCGGCCTTGCCGTCGCCGTCGATGTCGGGGTCCGCCAGCAGGAGCTGCACCAACTGCAGCTTGTCGTAGGTCGCCTGGCGCCAGTGGTCGCGCAACTTGAGGCCATCGACGCTCAAGGTCGCCACGTCGAGGCCAAAGAACTGGATGACGGTCGGCAGCGTGCCCTGCGGCTTGGGATTGGCGCCCGGGTGGTCGCCGTGCGCCGGCGCGTCGACGGCCACGGTGGCGATGCCCTGCGGGGCGGCCAATTCGGCCAGCGCCTTTCCCTGGCTGCGCCCCGAGCCGAGCCCGTGGCCGAAAACCGCCGCCGGCACAGGTCCCTTGGCGTCGTTGGGCAGCCACACGCTGACCGTCAGGGTCCACGGCTTTTGGGGTGTGCCGTCCTGGACCACGCGCCCGTCTCGGTAGTCGTGGGCCACGAACGGCCGGTCGCATTTGCGAAAGAGCATGGTTTTTTCGCAGGTTGCCGGACCCGACCACGCGAACGCGCGGCCCGCGATATCCTTGGCGACCTTGATCGACAGGTCGGTCGTGCTCTGGGTCGTGAACACCGCGAGCGCCGATACCTCGCTGGGCTGGATGCCGAGCGCGGCCAGGGCCTCCTGGGCTCGCCACGATAGGCGGTCCAGGCGCGGATCGCCCCCGTTGTTGCGCAGGATCTGACGCAGTGCCGCACTGGCCTGGATGCAAAAGCCGTCGTCGGCCGGCTGGTCAAGGGTCCACACCACGGCGTGCCGGTGCTTGGGGCGCAACGGGCGCATGGGCCACAGCAACACGGTTCGGCCCTCGTCGGTCAACTGGACCTCGAATGGCACGCGCTCGGGCTTGGCCCAAAGTTGGCCGATGGGGCCAAGGTCGGCAAACAGCAGGCCGGCCGCGTCCACCGATGTCGGGCCCGAGGGCAGGTGGGCGCCCACCGGTGCGTCGAAGCGAAACGTTACGGCCGCCGTCACGCCCCAGCCGTCGAGCGCGTTCAAGTCCTCGAACGCCCGCGACAGGATCTTGGGCCCCGTCTTGATCCACGGCAGCGCGGGATCGAACTGGACCCGCACGCCGGTCGCCGTCTTGGGGTCGTCCACGGTGTAGAACTCATCAGGGAAGGTCGTGATCTGCTTGGGCCCCGCCGGGTCGTAGAGCAGCATCGTCGTGCCCGTGCATGCAAAGGCGACGTCGATGGGTTGCAAGCCGGCGTCGGGCTTGGCGGTGTCGGCCAGGGCGCCGCCGTCGGGGCCCGCGTCGCTGGCGATGGCGGCATCGGCGCCGCCTTTCGCGTCGCCGGGATTGCCGGCGGACACGGCGGGATCGGTGCATGCCACGGCGGTCAACGCAAGCAAGGAGGCGACGAAGGTGCGCATGGCGGACTCCCCGGACCGGTCGGGCGGCGAGGGTATACAGGGTAACCGAAGTCCGAGATCAAACCTTGGACGGAGCCGCGCGCCGGCCAGGGCAGCGGCAACCGCGGCTACTCGCATTTTCCACCCTTGCACACCTTGCCGGTGCCGCACGAGACGCCGTCGGGCATGGTCGAAAACTTGCACGCCTGCGCCTGGTTGCACGGGTAGCCGACGCACTGCTTGGGGTCGCAGGTCTCGGTGGTGCACGGGTTGCCGTCGTCGCAGTCCTTGGCCGGACTCGACTCGCAGGTCGCGCCGTTGCAGGTGTCGCTCGGCGTGCAGGCGTTGCCATCTTCGCATTTGCCCTTGTTGCCAATGGACTTGCAGCCGCTGGTGTAGTCGCAGTGGTCGTCGGTGCACCAATTGCCGTCGTCGCAGTCCTTGTAGCGCTTGCCGCCGCAGATGCCGCCGGCCAGGCTGCAGGTCGTGGCGCCCCAAGGGTCGACGCGGTTGACCAGGAATTCGTGGCCCGGCGTGATGCTGTACAGCGTTCCCACAAAGCGCAGATCGCCGTCGGCGGGCACCACGACGTCCTGCCAGGTGTCCACCTGAAGGCTGGCCAGGTTCGCAGACAGGGTCCACAGCGACATGCCCTTGTGGTTCAGGCGCACGCCGATCGCGTTTTTCGAAGTCGTGCCCTCGCGCACCCAACCGGAGGCGACTACCGTGCCGTCCGGGAAGCCGGCCAGACCCCAAGCCTCGTCGGGGCCGGGCGTGCCGAACTTGTACTCCCATTCCAGGTTGCCGAGGTGGTCCAGCGAGAACACCCAGGCGTCGGGCATGCCTTGGCCTTTCACCATGGTCGAGCCGGCCACAAACCACCCCGCGCCGCTTGGTTTGGCAATCACGCGGTGAACGAAGTCGTTTTCAGTTCCCCCGTAGCGCTTGAGCAGCGTCAGCTTGGGTACGCCGTCGCTGCCAAAGACAACCTTGCCGAAGACCGCGTCGACGCCGCCCAGGCTGGTGTTGGCGCCGCCGGCCTGCATGCCGACGGCGTTGTTGGAGCTGCCGATCCACACCAGATCCCCGCTGGCGGTATCCCAGGGGAAGGTGGCCACGCAGCGGTTGTGGTTGTTGTTGCCCCAATAACCGAACTCCGTGTCGGTGACCAGCTTGCCGGTGGCGTCGACCACGACCAGGCTGGCAAGCAAGCCGTCGGAGTGGTTCTGGCCGCACAGGACGTAGTGCGTCGCGCCGCCGGTCGGCCGCGGGCCGAGGTGGAAGGCCTGGCCATCGCCCCACTTGGAAACACGCGGTTTCCACAGGGCTTCGCGTTTGCCGTCGGCCGCCACGGTGGCAATGAACTTGCCCTGGAGGTTGCCACCCCAGCCTGCGACCATGAGCTTGCCGTCTGGGCGCACAAAGCCGGTCCAGGCGTGCGAGACGGTTCCGACGTCGTTCCAGTACGACGCCCATTGCACATCGCCGTTGGGCTTGAAGCGCACGACCGCGGCATGGCTCTCGTTGGAATTGTTGGAGATCGCCGTCCGCCCCAAGCCGACGAAACTGCCGCTGTCCCAGGTGACCCCGCCCAGGAACTCGTCGTAGGACTGCAGGCCCGGCTTGGAACCCGCGGCCGGATCCCAAATCGTGCCAAATGTGGTCGTGCCCAGCCGGCCCGTCTTGCCCTCGGTGCATTTGCCCTGGACGCACACGTCGTCCTGGGCGCACGACCCCGGAAAACTGCATGGGGCGCTGTTGAACTTGTTGGCGCAGCCATTGGGCACACTGGTGTCGCAGTAGTCGTCGGTGCACACATCGCCGTCGTCGCAGAGGACGACTTTGGCGGGCTTGCAGGCGCCGCCAGCACACGCCTCGCCCAGCGTACACGGGTTGTTGTCGTTGCAAGCCGCACTGTTGGCGGCGAAGCTGCACGCGCCCTGGAGGCAACTGTCGTCGGTACAAGGGTTCTTGTCGTCGCAGTTGACCGTGCCGGCACATTTGCCGCCGCTGCACTTGTCGTTGATGGTGCATGCCACGCCGTCGTCGCACGCCTTGGTATTGGCATTGGCGACGCACCCGCTCTTGGGATCACAGGCGTCGTCGGTGCACAGCTTGCCGTCGTCGCACACGATGGCGTCGCCGGGCGCGCATTTGGCGTTGGCGCAGCCATCCTTGTCGGTGCAGGGGTTGCCGTCGCTGCACGCCACCGCGTTGTTGGCGTGGCCGCAGCCGAGCAGGAAGTGGCAACTGTCGTCGGTGCATGGGTTGTTGTCGTCGCAGGCCTTGGCCGCGGTGTTGACATGCTGGCACTGGCCGGTGGTGGGCAGGCACGCGTCGGCCGTGCACACGTTGTTGTCGTCGCAGTCCTTGGTTTTGCCCGGCGCGCACTTGCCGGCGGCGCAGGCGTCGTTTGGGGTGCAGGCGTTGCTGTCGTCGCACGGCTTGGTGTTGGCGACCGCGAGACAACCCTTGGCGATGTCGCAACTGTCGTCGGTGCATGCGTTGTTGTCGTCGCAGGGCTTGTTGGCGCCTTTGCACGCGCCCGATTTGCACGCGTCGCCAGCGGTGCAGGCGTTGGCATCGTCGCAGGTGGCGCTGTTGGCGACCTGGGTGCAGCCGCTGGTCGGGTCACAACCGTCCTCGGTGCACACGTTGTTGTCGTCGCACGCCAGCTTGCCTGCGCCCGCACATTTGCCGCCCGCGCACTTGTCGCCGGTGGTGCATGCATTGCCGTCGTTGCAGGCGCCGCCGTTGTTCACGTGCGCACATTGGCCAGCGGCGCAGCCGTCGTCGGTGCAGGGATTGCCGTCCTCGCATTGCGCCAGGCCGGCGCACAGGCCGAGCTTGCACACGTCCTTCTGGGTGCAGGCGTTGCCGTCGTCGCATGGCGCGGTGTTCGCGGTCGTCACGCAGCCGCTCTTGGGGTCGCAGGCGTCGTCCGTACACGGGTTGCTGTCGCTGCACACCACCACCTTGCCGTAGCCGCACGCACCGTCCTTGCAGGCGTCGCCGCTGGTGCAGGCGTTGCCGTCGCTGCACGGGGCCGCGTTGGCAGTCGCTGTACAGCCCGATTTGGGGTCGCAAGCGTCGTTGGTGCACGGGCTGCCGTCGTCGCAGACTTTGGCGGTGCCCACGCATGCCCCGTCTTTGCAGCCGTCGGACAGCGTGCACGGGTTGCCGTCGTCGCAACTCGCGGCCGCAAAGCCGTGTTGGCAGCCTACCTTGGGCGAGCAAGCGTCGGTGGTGCACGCGCTGCCGTCGTCGCAGTTGGCGGCGCCGTTGCCTACGCACTTGCCCAGCGCGCATACGTCTTGGACGGTGCAGGCGTTGCCGTCGCTGCACGTCGCCGCGTTGGGCAGGTACACGCAGCCGTTGGCGTCGGACTTGCAAGCGTCGTCTGTGCACACATTGGCGTCGTCGCACTGCGCGCTGTCGCCCTTGCAGGCGCCGAATTTGCACGCATCGCCTTGGGTACACGGGTCGCCGTCGCTGCACAGGTTGCTGGCGAACCCGTGGGTACAGCCCACCGCCGGATCGCAGCCGTCGCCGGTACACGGGTTCTGGTCGTCGCAGGCGCTCGGGTCCAAGGCTTGGGACACGCAGCCAAAGCCGACCTGGCAGGCGTCCTTGGTGCAGGCGTTGCCGTCGTTGCACAACAGCGGGTCGCCGCCTTTGCAGTTGCCGTTGGCGCACAGGTCCGCGGTCGTGCACGGGTTGAAGTCGTCGCACACGCCGCTGACCACGGTCACCTTGCACGCTCCGGTCTGTGGCGCGCATTGGTTCTTGGTGCAAGCCGTATCGTTGACCTTCGGGCAGACCACGACCGTATTCGGGTTGACCTTGCACACGGGCGCGGGACCGGTCTTGTCGCAGTACATGGTGCCGGTGCACAGGTCGCCGTCGTCGAACTTGCCGCAGTCTTGGTCTGTGGAACACGCGCAGACGCTGCCGGCCGTGACCTCGCAGGTGCCGAGGTTGCACCAGCCGCCCGCGCTGCAGGCGTTGTCGCCGCCGCACTGGTTGCCTTGCAGGGTAGGCTTCATCCCGCAGCCGCCGGTCTTGGGGTCGCACTGGTTCTTGAGGCACGCCTCGTCAAAGACACTTGGGCAGGCAATGACGGTCGCCGGGTTGACAGCGCATTTGCCAGCAGCCTTGTCGCAATAGAGCGTGCCGTTGCACAGGTTGCCGTCTTCTTTGGCCTTGCAGTCGCCGTCCTGCTGGCACTCGCAGGTGTTGACCGAGGCCGTACACTGGCCGCCCTTGCAGACATCGACCGGCGTGCAGGCGTTGCCGTCGTCGCACCCCGTGCCGTCTTTGGGCAGCGACAGAGCTTCGCACTTGCCGGTCTTGGCGTTGCACACGTCGCGCAGGCAGGCCGGATCGTCGTCGGTGACGCATGCGACCACGGTGGCCGGGTTGACCTTGCACGCGTTGGCCTTCACGTCGCAGTAGAGCGTGCCGTTGCACAGGTTGCCGTCTTCCTTCTTGGCACAGTCGGCGTCCTTGGCGCATTCGCAGATGTTGGTGGCGGTGGTACACGCCCCCTGTTGGCAGACCTCGTTGGGGGTGCAGGCGTTGCCGTCGTCGCACGGCTTGCCCTCGGCGACAGGGATGTAGTGGCACTTGCCGTCCTTGGGGTTGCACAGGTTCTTGCTGCACGCGGTGTCCGCGTAGGTCTGGCAGGTGACGACGGTCAGCGGATGGACCTCGCACTGCGCGGTCGCCTTGTTGCAGAACAGCGTGCCGTTGCAGGCGTTGCCGTCTTCCTGGCCCTTGCAGTCGGCGTCCTGCTTGCAGTAGCAGGTGTTGGTGCCGGCGTGACACAGGCCTTTTTCGCAGTAGTCGCCGGCCGTGCACTTGTCGCCATCGTCGCAGGGCGTGTTCTCGCCGACGGTGACGAGCTGGCAGGAGCCTGTCGCGGCCAGGCACGCGTTCTTCTGGCACGGGCCGTCGTTGTCCTTTGGGCAGACCACCAGCGTCGCAGGATTGAGCTTGCAGGTGTAGGGCGGGCCGGCCGACTTGTCGCAGTAGAGCGTGCCGTTGCACAGGTCGCCGTCTTCGAACTTGCCGCAGTCGGCGTTGGCTTGGCACTGGCAGATGCCCGCGCCCGGCTGACATTTGCCCGCCTCGCATGCGTCGCCGGCCGTGCAGACGTTGCCGTCGTCACAGGCGGTCGAAGCCGCGACGGGCAGGTTGACGCATCCGGCCAACGGATTGCACTTGTCGCCCGTGCAGGGGTTGTCGTCGTTGCAGTCGAGCGCGCTCGGGCCGGCGCAGGCGGCGCTGGTGCACAGGTCGCCGGTCGTGCAGGCGTTGCCGTCGTCGCACAGGCTGCCGTCGGATTTCGGGCTATAGGCGCATGTGCCCTTGAGCGTGCAGGCAGCGGCGTGGCAAGCGGGCGCAGCGGGGCAGTCTGCGACTGTCACGCATTGCTGCGCTGCCGCCGCGTCGACGGTGTCGCCACCGCTGGACTGGTCCGCCGGGGCGTCTTCAGCCCCAGGTGCGTCCTGCCCTGCGTCGTTGGGCGCTGCGCCGTCCCCGGCGGCCTGGTCTTGCACCTGCGACGGATTGCCGTCGAGGGCGCCCACATCGGCGGCCGCAGTCGTCTCGGGCACCGCGGCGGCGGGGGAATCGCAGCCCGCCAGCGCGATGGCCAAACACCCCAGCACGATGACCAAAAACCAGGGAAGGGCACTACGCATCTCAAACCCGCGCCGGCAGCAAGGCGTGCAGGTAGCTCATTACCACATACCCGAGGTGCGCGCAGGGTTGCCGCTCCGGGCGCGCTTGCGATCTGCCTGCAGGCTGTTCGACCTCGCAGCGGACGCGAACTGCACACGCCCTCCTACTCCCCGCCTACCGGTTGAGCGTACCACGGCCTGTACCACTCCGTCAGCATGTTGTCATCGGTCAGCAGCGGCGTCGGCCCCAACCGCTGGCGGATCTCGGCACAGTTCTCACCCAGCGCAAGGTTGTCCGAGGTCTGCGCAGCGCGCAGCGTCGCCGTGATGGTGTCCCACTTGCCGCGGCCCACATCCGTCGAGCGGTCCAGCGGCAATTTGCCATCGATGTACCACTTGTCCAACGCCGCGCTGAGCCGCGCTACATCGAACTCGAACGGCTGCTCGGAGCCGTAGAGGACGTTGTGGATGCGAAAGCCATGCGCGAAGGCCTGGCACCCCGTGCGCAGCACCGTGTCGTTGGATGTGGTGTTGAACAGGTCGATGCCGCCGGGCGCGAGGTGCGCCTTGGTCAACGCGTGGTAGTCGGCGCTCAACAACCCCGTGGCGTGCCCGCGCCAGTGCCAGGTGGTGTTCTGCACGATGAGGTCAAAGCGGGCCTCCGGGTGCGCGCGGAGCCAGCGGCGGGCGTCGTCCAGCACAAACGTCACCTTGGGATTGGTGAGAACACTCGCAACCTTGGGTACTTGGCGTACGAGGTCAAAATACGCTGGGTTGATGTCGATGGCGGTGACGTGACCGACCCCAGGCATGTTGGCGAGGATCTGTGTCCACGAGCCGCTGGCGAACCCAACCACCAGCACGTTGTCGTAGCGCGGGCGCAGCGCCGCCACCGCGTACGCGCGCATCACCATGTTGATGTCGTCGTGCAGGTCGGTGTTGAACACACCGTCGTAGATGCCAGAGCCGAACACCCGGCCTTGCGCATCGGTCGACACCACACCGCTGCGGTTCTCGAGCACATGCACAAAGCGCAGGTCCGGTTGCCATTTCCGCTTGTACATCAGCTTTTCGTACACTTGGTCGAAGGCTGCGGGCGTCGCCCAGAGCATCGCGCCAGCCACCGGCAACAACGCGAGCTGCCGCCACCGGACGCCGGCCCACCACGCCAGCGCCGCGGCCAACGCCATGCCGGCCAGCGCCAAGACCGCTGCCGTGGTGGGCAACGACCAGCGGTCCAGTGCGACGAACCCGGTCAAGAGCGTGCCCACCGTCGAACCCGCAATGTTGGCCAGATAGATCCAACTGACGCGCTCGCCGACCCGGTCGTCCCCGGGAACGCCGAAGTGCGCGACCAGCGGCAGCACTGCGCCCAACAGGCCCGCCACGCCAGCCACCGCGGGCAGTGTGTACACGTAGTTGACGCGTCGCACCGTTTCGGCGAGGGCCGGAATTAGCGCCCAGCCGAACAACGACGCCGCCAGCACCAACAACGCCGGCACCATGAGCCGCCGGTCGTCGCCGCGCACGCCTTGGTCGTCACACCACCTTCGCACGCCCAGCGAGCCGATAGCGATGCCCAGCAAGTAAACGCCGAGCACCACCGAAAAGCTGCTGGCGGCCCCGCCGGTCAGGAACCCATAGACGCGAAACCACACGATTTCGTACGACAACGCGATGAAGCCGGCGGCGGCAGCGACGAGCAGAGCGACGGGCAACGACATCAAGGTGCTCCACAAGGGCGGGCTTGGTGCGGGGCATCTGGGACTCGCAGCCGGTGGTTCGCCAGCGCCGTACCGTGCCCGGACCATGCCTTGCGGTCAAGCGCTGGGTACGCAACTGGCGCAGCGCAGTGCCCCGATCTGCAATGCCACCGATCCGTGGCTGTCGACCCTCGGGCCACGGGCGTAGCCCCGCCCAGGACAAGCCGCGCCGACGCCAGCTTCTGCCGTGTCACCCGATCGTCAGCGTTTGCCTCGGCATTGTCACGCGCGTCACCGGTGCTTTGCTCAATAACCTCTCAATTTCGGCGCCCTGCGCTGCGCGCGCCGAATCTTCGGCGCATTGACCCTTCGCCGCGCCTTGGTAGCCTTGCGCAGGGTTCGCGGCGGGCGCCAACTCGGGCGACGCCAGCCGGCCCGCCGGAGCCCTGGCCATGGTCGCAACCGCCGTCCCCACCACCGCTACCACGCTCGGCGCGGGCTCCAAGAAAGCCCCCGATCCCCAGGTGGTCCGCCAGCACATCGTTGAATTCGTGTCGGATTCCGGCGAAGGCGCCCAGACGGTCGGCCAGATGTTTGGCACCCTGGCCGCCCGCCGCGGCAACGGTGTGTGGACGGTCGAGATCATCCCCGCCGAGGTCGAACCGCCCGCGCGCTCCAAGGCCGGCGCCAGCGGCAACCGCGTCCGCGTCGGCAGCGAAGCGGTGACCAACATGGGCGACACCGCCGATCTGGTCGTCGCCTTCAATGAACAGGTGCTCTACAGCCGCATCGACGTCGGCGCCCTGCGCGCCGGCACGCTGGTGCTGCTCGAGAACAAGTGGGCCGCAAGTCCACTGCCCTCGATCCAGAAGGCCTACGCGGAGGCGCTTGCCGATTTTTCGGCGCGCGGCTACGTGGTCCTCGAGATCCCCATGGAGCAGGAGTGCCTGAGAATCGTCAACGACGCCCGCCGCGGCAAGAACGTTTGGGCGCTCGGCGTGCTGATGGCCGTGTACGGTTTTGGCACCGCGGGCGCGGCCGCGGAATTGAAGCGCCGGTTGGGCAAGAAGTCCGCAGAGGTCATCGAGAGCAACCTCAAGCTGTTGGAGGCCGGTCACACCTGGGGCTTGCACCACCTGGATTTCCGCTTCGACGTGCCGGTCCACCCGCGCACCGACAAGATGGTGGTGATGAACGGCAACCAGGCCATCGCGCTCGGGGCCATGGCGTCCGGCATCGAGGTGTGCTCGATGTACCCGATCACACCCGCCACTTCGGTCTCGCACTACCTGGCGACGGCCATCGGCAAGGCCGGCGGTTTCGTGCACCAGGCAGAAGACGAAATCGCCGCCATCGGCTTTGCGCTCGGCTGCGCCTTTGCCGGCAAGACGCCGTTGACCGTGACGTCTGGACCGGGGCTGGCACTCAAGACCGAGTTCATCGGATTGGCCGTGATGGCCGAGTTGCCGCTGGTCATCGTCGACGTGCAGCGCGGCGGCCCCTCCACTGGCCTGCCGACGCGGGTGGAGCAAGGGGACCTGCTTGCGGTGCTCTACGGCGCCCCCGGCGACGCGCCCAAGATCGTTTTGGCGCCCGCAACCATCGAAGAGTGCTTCCAGTTCATGATTCTGGCGCGGCAATTGGCCGAGACGTTCCGCGGGCCGGTGTTCGTGCTCACCGACGCCAACCTCAGCACGGGGCAGCAGCCTTTCAAACGACCGACGCTGCAGCCCGAGTGGCTGGCGGCGACCCTGGACCAGGAACCGTGGGACCCAGGGGTCCAGCCCTACCAGTGGGACGGCAAGACCGGACTGTCGCCGCGGGCCATTCCGGGCCAGCGCGGTGGCGAGTACGTGCTCACCGGGCTGGCCCACGACCAGCAGAGCCACGTCGCCTACGAGTCGGCCATCAACCAGCAGTCGATCGAGATGCGCAGCCGCAAGTTGGCCGCGCTCAAGGGCACGCTCAAGCCGCCGACGGTGCGCGGGCCGCAGACGGGCGACCTCTTGGTGGTCGGCTGGGGTTCGACGCTCGGCGCCATCGACGAGGCAACCGACCGCCTGCGCGCCGAAGGTCTGTCGGTGTCGAGCCTGCATTTGCGCTTCCTGTCGCCGCTGGAGCCGGGGTTGACCGAGATTTTCGACCGCTTCACGCGCGTGATGACCGTCGAGATCAACTACAGCGACGACCTGTCGGCCGACCACGTCAGCGCCGAACACCGCCGCTTCGCGCAGTTGGCCTGGGTCCTGCGCTCACAGACCCTGCGCGACATCGACTGCTGGTCGCGGGTGCCCGGCATCCCGTTGTCGCCCAACATGATCGAAGCGGCCCTGCGCCAGCGCCTCGGCGTGGCCTAGCCGCAACAAGGAGCGCCCGATGTATGGACTCAAGGAAGACTGGTCGCTCGACGACCCCGCCCGCGAATTCGTCCTGGACGACTACGAGGGGGGCACAGCCCGCTGGTGCTCCGGGTGCGGCGACCACGGTGTGCTGACGGCCGTGCAAAGGCTGTGCCGCGACGAGCAACTGCCGCCCGAAAAGACCGTCACGGTGTCGGGCATCGGCTGTTCGAGCCGCTTTCCGCACTACATGAAGACCTATGGTTTTCACGGCTTGCACGGCCGCGCCCTGCCGGTGGCATGCGGCGTGCGCGCCCGGCGTCCCGACCTGCACATTTTCGTGGCCACTGGCGACGGCGACTGCTGCGCCATCGGCACCGCGCATTGGATCCACGCAGTGCGCTACAACATGAAGATGGTGGTGATGTTGCTCGACAACAACATCTATGGCCTGACCAAGATGCAAACCTCGCCGACCACCAAGCGCGGCGCGACCTCGAACACCCACCCTGACGGCTCGATGCTCGACGCGCTGAACCCGCTGACCGTGACACTTGGCATCACCAATGCCTCGTTCGTGGCGCAGACGGTGGACTGGAACCCGGCCCATGTGTACGCGACGTTGCGCGCCGCCCACCGCCACCCAGGTCTGGCGTTCGTGCGCATCTTGCAGCGCTGCCCGCACTTCGTGCCCAAGCTGTGGGACGAGCTGACCAATGACCCCAACAAGGTGCTGCTGCTCGACCACCCGGACGGCATCCCCGTGGACCCGGCGGTGGCGCGGGCCTACAAGAACCACCAGCGCCACGATCCGCACGACCTCGGCGCCGCGTTCCAGGTCGCCCGCCGCGAAGACGTGGTGCCGATCGGCCTGCTGTACCACAACCCGGACGCGCAGCGCTACGACGAGTTCTCCGCGGCTGGGCACGCGCTACAGCCCGAAGCGCGCCTCAAGGCCATCGATGCGGCCATCGATCGCTTCCTCATCTGACGCCGGAGGCCCTTGTGGTGCCTGCACACGCTCCAGCCTCCCCCACAGCGAAGGCGCCTAGCCCTCAGGCCGACCGGCCGGGCCGCGACGAACTGCGGGCCTTTTTCCTTTCGGGTCAAGGACCTGTGAGGGCGCCGGGCCAGAGCGGCGCGCTGTTTCCGCTGGCGTTGGACGCCTTGGCCACACCCGAACAGGCGTGGGCCGACTGGCCGCTCATCGTCGACGGCGCGGGCGAGGTGGTGCGCGCGGTCACGTGGGCAAGCCGGGCGCTGGCCGGTGCCGCGGTGCTCGACGGCCACCTGCCGCGCTTGGTGCGGGCGCTCGGTCGGGCAGTGCACGGCCGCGACGAACCGGTCGCGCTCGCCGAGGCCGTCGACATGGCCCTGGCGAAACTGGCGGGCGAGTTCGACCTCAGCGCCAAGGGCTTCGAAGCGTTGACCCACGATTTCGACCGCTTGCGGAGCGCGGCGGCGACCGGCGCACAGGTCGTCGGTTTTGGCCCGCGCGCCGCACTGTGGCTGTACGCGCTGGCCGCCGAGCGTCCGCACCGCGCCGCCCGCGAGGCCTTGCACGCCGAAATCGCCGAACTCGTTTCGCACCTGCGCGAGCTTCTGCGCAACGACGACCGCCACGCGCCCGACGGCGCTGCGCCCACGGCCCTGGCCGCCGGGCTGGGCGGTGCGGGCCCTCAGCTCCTGGACGCAGCGGCGCTCGCCGGTCTGCTGCCCGCACACTCGGGCACACAGCGCCTCGCGCCGGACCGGCGGGCGCGCATCGTCAGCGCGATGGAGACCCTGCAAGACTGGCTGGTTGCGCCGCGGCCGACCGGCGTCGTGGTCGCGGCGATGCCGCTGCCGCCTGCCCTTGCCGCGAGCGGATTGCAGTGCGAGGTGGCCCCTGAGCCGGTCAGCGCCGCGCGCGCCGTGTTCGACGACCTGGCCGCACGAGCGGTGCCCGTGGCCCGGGCGTGGCAGTTGGCGCGGCTCGAGCGCGGCGGCCAATGGGAGCCACGGCATGCGGTGCTCATCGACCGGCTCGACTGGCGGGCCTTCGATGGCGACGAATGGCGTTTTGTGCCCCCGGTTCTGGCCGTGCTGTGCGGGCTGGGCGAGGCTGGCGCCGCCGGCCAAGCGCTGGTCGATATCGAGCGGACCGGCCGTCCGCTTCGGGTGTTGTGCACCTACCTGGCGAGCGCCGACCCGTCCGTCGGCCTGCAAGCCGCCGGCCGCGCCCTGGGCCTTTTGGCGCTGGCCCGTCCAACGGGGATGCAGGGGGCGACCGCGCTGGCCAACCCCGAGCACCTGAGCGCGACTGTGCAGCAGTTGGCTGTCGCGCAGCAACAGGCGGTCGTCGCGGTGGCCGAGCCGGCGTGGTCCGCGGACTGGCCATGGCTCGAAGCGGCGCTTGCGCACTGGTGCCGGGCGACGCTGTGCTTTCGCTGGTCGGCAGCGGCGGGCGGCGGCTGGGCCGATGCGTTCGATGTCGCCGGCAACGCCGCAGCGCCTGCAGCCAACGGCCGACCGAACGAGCAGGGGTCGCTGGCCCACGCCGCACTGGTCGAGGCGCGGTTGCGCGGCCATTTCTGGTTCCTGCCCGGCGAAGACGAAGTGACGGGACTGGTGCCACTCGACAGTTGGCAGGAAGCGCCCGACGAGGCGCGCCGCCGCACGCTGCCCTTCGTGTGGGCGCGCGATGCCGATGGCACGGTCGGCCGGGCGGTCGTGACCCGGGAAATGACCCAGGCCGCGGCCGGCCAGGCGCGCTGGTGGCGCTCGCTGCGCGAGTTGGCCGGCGAGGACAACCCGTACGCCGCACGCGCAGTGGCCGAAGCGACCGCGCGACTCGAGCGCGACGCGGCCGCTGAACGAGCCGAGTTACTGGCCGAGCGCGACCGCGAGGTGCAGGGGGCGCGCGACCAGGCGACCGCCGCGGCCCTGGGCGACCTCGCGCGCGCACTGCTCAACCTCGACCTGGCGGCGGTGACCGACACGTCGCCGCCCAGGCGGCCACCCCAGGCCGACCCGGTGGGCGCCAGCGCTCCCATCGCACCCAGCGCGACAGCGGAACCGTCTGCAGCGGTCGCGGCACCCGAACCCGCCGCCGACGCCGTCGAAGAAGCCTTCGTGGACACGGCGCTGTGCACCTCGTGCAACGACTGCACCAACCTCAACCCGCTGCTGTTCCTCTACGACGCCAACAAGCAGGCCCACATCGGCGACCTGTCGCGGGGCACGTATCTGCAGTTGGTCGTGGCCGCCGAGAAATGCCCGGCCCGCTGCATCCACCCCGGCGCGCCGCGGCCCGGCGACGCCACGGCCACCGCCGATGTCGTCGCGCGGGCGGCGAAGTTCAACTAGGCGACCGATGGGCGAGTTTGCCGGCGCGGTTGGCATCCTGGCGGGATTGTGCCTGTTTTTCGGGGTGGTGCTGGCGCTGGCCAATGCCAAGCTCAAGGTGTGGGAAGACCCGCGCATCGACGACGTGGCGGGCAAGCTCCCTGGCGCAAACTGCGGTGCATGCGGTCAGCCCGGCTGCCGGGCGTTCGCCGAGCAGGTCGTGGCCGGCACGCTGGCGCCGGGCAAGTGCACGGTCAGTTCGGCAGCCATCATCGCCGACATCGCAGGCCTTCTGGGTGTCGACGCAGGCGGCGAAGAGAAGCGGGTCGCGCGGTTGGCCTGCGGCGGTGGCAAATCCCAGGTGCGCGATGTTGCGGACTACCGCGGCCTGGGCTCGTGCAGCGCGGCGGCGGTCGTGGCGGCTGGTGGCAGGGCGTGCCCGTGGGGGTGCCTGGGCCTGGGCGATTGCGCGCGGTCGTGCGACTTCGGCGCTATCGCCATGAACGCTGAAGGCTTGCCCGTGGTGGACGTTGGCAATTGCGTCGCGTGCAACGACTGCGTGGTCGCGTGTCCCCTGGGCTTGTTTTCGCTCAAGCCGCTGTCCGCGCAGATCCTGGTGCAGTGCTCGGCGCCACTGACCGGGCCCATGGCGCGCGCCATGTGCAAGGTCGCCTGCGACGCCTGCGGCCGTTGCGCACTGGACGCCCCGGCCGGCGCCATCGAGATGGTCGGCGGGCTCCCCGTGGTTCGCGTGGCCGGTTTTGCCGACGTGCTGGCGACGCTGCGATGTCCCACGGGCGCCATCCAGTGTGTCGAAGCCGGCCAGTTTGCCGCGCCCAAGCGCCTGGCGGTCAGCGCACTGTCGTTGGGGAGGCCCCATGTCCGGGCTGGCTGAATCCATTGCCAGGCGGTTGCGCGGCTGGCTGGGCCGCGACGAGGCGCCCGCGCAGCCGACGGCGA
>Ga0194120_10002300_pt1 | contig 33111 bp, 24 predicted proteins | sample TA2MahCa65mmetaG_FD_148642 | JGI IMG/M metagenome (GOLD analysis project Ga0194120, IMG submission 148642) | Freshwater microbial communities from Lake Tanganyika, Tanzania - TA2015019 Mahale Deep Cast 65m | ecosystem: Environmental > Aquatic > Freshwater > Lake | place: Tanzania: Lake... | reverse complement strand
CGGACGATCTTTGACAAACAACCGTAGCGTCGGCTTTAGCCGACGCCAGATCGACGATGCGTGCCGCGTGGGCTGAAGCCCACGCTACCAAGGTCTCCTCGCGCGCGGGCGCGCGAGGGCTCGGCGGTGGCCGTTCGCGTCCGTTGAAGTCCTCGGGAAACGCCGCTCGAAACGCGACTCACCGCGCGCCCGGCTCCGGGAACTAGACTCGGGCCCGCTTTTTTGACCCGCTGACCGGCCGGTTCATCAGCGAGGATCCCAAAGGTTTCGCGGCGGGCGATCCGAATGTCAGTCGGTATGTGGGGAACCATCCGAATCTGTCAACGGATCCCATGGGCCTGCAAGAGGGACACTTCGATCGTCGAATAGGCCTTCGTGAGAACGGCAGGCCAGACGACGGCGCCTGGTGGCGTGGTCGCCCGGGAAGGCCTCCTGGTGGCGGAACGACCCGCAAGATTGGACGTCCGCTGGACGATTCCTCCGGGAACGCGGGCCGTGTGCGACCGGGCGAAACACGGGTGATCGGACCTCCTGGCGTCGTACCGTTGCCCATCGAGAAGCCGACGACTGGTCGGTCTCATGTGTTCATCTCAGACGATACCGCCTACGGCGACTCTTGGGCATTATGGCGAGATTTGCGGTTTCACCCACAAGTACTTCGCCTTCCGACCTATCATGAGCACATTCAATCATGGACTGACATAACCCTTACCTTGAAGCGAGATCCGCCGAACACTGTCGATCTTCTCATTCTAAGTGGCCATGGTGATTACCATGGCGGGGTACATACGAGCAGAGGGTTTCTCGATGTCCCTATTCTGCGCACACGCCCAGATGATGTTGCGATTCTCCAGAGCCGATTAAGATCCGATGCGACAATTGTTATTGCAGCATGTGGTCAGGGAAGCGGATTCCACGCGCCTCAGATGCAGGAACTCGCGGATTTGCTCGATCGCCGGATCGTCGCAAATGCGGGAATGGTCAATGGCGCTCGAGGCGAAGGAGTTTGGTACGTGTTTGAACCCGCGCGATAGGCTTACGCGCAATTGGAAGCGCGCCCACACCGCAATGACAACGTGACTGTGTTTAGCGGTGCCTCAATCGACATTAAGGAACGCAATTGTGTCGGACCCTAATTACACCAGGCGAATTGCCGTCTGTTGCCTCTTGACCACGGTCCTATTTGCATGCCGTGAAGACAGAACATCTCAATCGAGTGCGCCATCAGCCGATTCCTTCCCTGCCGCTAGGTGGTGCTATGACAGCGGAGGAGTGTATCCCCAGGCAGCGTTGTCTCCGGATGGGGCATTTGTGCTACTTTGGTCGCCCTTTTCAGTTGCGTTGCTGGATGCGAAGACTGGAAATTGTCGATGGAGTCTGAAATCGACAATTGCGGACGCCTGCATCATGTGTAACTCAGGCGACATCGCTATCGCTGACGGCGTCGGCGGTCGTTTGACAATCATCGAAGGCGCGACCGGCCGCAGGAAGGCCTCATGCGATATCGCGCACGTTGACGACTCTGTTCGGTTGTGGGCCGGAGTCTTGGCCAATCAGATCTACATGGGAGATGGGTCTGGTAGGATTTGGAGGCTCGACACGACGACACTAGAATCCACGCTCCTATTCGTATTGGGCGAATGGTTGCCGCGATTTCATCGGAATCCGGCTAGTTGGCTCCGTTTCCGCGGCGGTCGTCAAATTAGAAACTGCGCAATCTTGCCTAGTGGTGACATTGTGTGCGGTTTGGCGGGACACATGTGGCGTTATGACCCGACCAACAGAACGCTACAATGGCATTTGTCCGACCAGCCCACTGTTTGGTTCGGCCCGATTTGGGAAGGGCGGATGCTGGTACGTGCGGAGGGTCCCGTGTTTCTGATCGATCTAGTTAATGGGAGAGTGCTGCGAGAGGTGGGCGACGCACGATTACGGGTAGCAGGCGAAGTGGCATGCGATGCGAAGATGAACCGGATTATTGCTGGACTTGGTCAGCGAGTGTACGAATCGAGTCTCATCGAGGTGCGGAGTCTCGCAACGTGGCAATTGGAGGCCGAGTTCTTCATTCCTGGTTCACCCTCTTACTCCCTATCGACCGATCACGCAGGACGGCACGTTGTCGGCGTTGACGGATACGGTATTGTGCGGATGTGGATGATTGGCGAGAAGACGCAGCACGAGTGATCGCGTTGAATTGCTGATACTTTGTGTTATTCTTGGGCAGCGATGCGTTGGACGGGAGAATTGTAGCTGTCCACTCCTGACTCCTGGTTTGGATTCAACACGGGTCCGGAGCTGTCCACTCCTGACTCCTGACTCCTGACTCCTGACTCCTGATTTGGATTCAACACGGGTCCGGAGCTGTCCGTGAAGCGGTCGGGAGCACGACGGACTGGGGGGAGGCGCGTAGCGGGAAATCGCCGCGCGGGAAGGAGTTTTGGGACGCGTCGACCGTCACGGAACGGGCCGGAAGCGACCGGCATACATCATATTTGGGTATTCAACCCGTGGGTCCGTGCCGAGGGAGCGGCTAATGGCGCGCCGCGCCGAGTCCGCGGCGCGCATATGGCACGGTCTTGCACGTTTCGACGCGGCAGTGCGGGCATCGGAATTCCGGCGCCTCCTTCGGTTCCGACGATTCGCCGCCTTCGCCCGGCCCGTCCGCGTCGGGCGCACCGTCGCCGGGCTACCGTCCCTCGTGAAACCCGAAGCCGAGCGTCGCGAGCCGCCAGGCTCGCGATGCGGAGGCGAGGAGGCGCCGTTCCAAGACGCCCCGCGCCGAGTGTTCGCGCGCGTTTGATGGGACCGTCGCTTCGCGACTTGGAACGCGTGTCGGATGCGCCGTCACCCGAACGATCTTCGGGAACGCAAGCTGGAAGCTCACGCCACAGAGTGGGGCAAGCATCTTGCTTGCCAGTGCGTCCTGGTAGTCACTGGCTCGTTGGGGCACGGCCGCACGAACTCGAAACCATGCACCAGGCGAACAAAATTCACGTGCCGGACCGCGAGGCAACCTGTCGCAAACGATGCGGCCCTCTACTTGTTGACCTGCCCGGTTCGTGGCCAAGATGACGAAAGGCGCCCCGTTGGGCTCGCCAGAAACGCACGAACCGGACGGGGCGGGGGGCCGAGACTTGGTTATTAGCGAAAAGACCGCCTCTTGAACGCCCAACTTATTGGATCGCCGCCTACGCGAACACCCGCAGGGCGCTCGGGACCATCTCCACGTCAACGGGCGAATGGCCTCTTACCTCGCCATCGAGGTTGAGCCATTCCGAACGTTCCGTCTCGATTCGAAACGTGCGCGCCTGGTGGCATTCCACACAGGGAATCTCCAGGTGGGAGCCGTCGAACACGCGGCGCAGCAACCGCAAGCGTTGTAACCAAGTCGCTCGGCGCACCACCACGACGTCGATCTTGCCGTCGGCCGTATCGGCACGGGGAGCCGCGAGCATGCGATGGCCGGTGAACCGCGTGTTGCAGCCGAGCACGAACAAGAAACCGTCTTCGATGATCCGGTCGTCCAGGAACAGTCGCGCATGCCGTCGAACGGGCCGAAAGGTGTGCCACAAAGCACTGAGCGCGTAGCGGGGACTCCCGATCCGTCTCCAACGTTCCGCCGTGCGGTTGATGTCGACCGCGCTTCCCCATCCAACAATGTTCAGGCAATAGACCCTTTCATCCGACGCGGTGACTCGGGCGACGTCCATCGGCCGCGTATTGCCGGCCAGGATCCGTTCCACCGCTTGCTCCACCGATTCGCATTCCAGGTGCGACAACACGGAATTGCCGGTCCCGCCGGGAATGATTCCCACGGGAATGGAAGGCGGTTCGTCCCGTTGCAGGAGTCCGTTGGCCACTTCGTGCAACGTGCCGTCGCCGCCGATCAGGCAGAATCCGTCACGGCCTCGCAGGTCGAGTGTTCGGGCCAGTTCGGCGGCATGACCGGCGAACCGCGTGACGTGCACGTCGAGCGCGACGTCGGCCGATTCGAATCGCGGACGCACGCGCTCCAGAATCGAGAGCCCTCGGCGGACGCCGCCTCGCGGGTTTACGATCAGAACCAGGTTCTTCGCCGCCATCGAGCATCCTCGCGGGGTCCGGGAGGGCGATACACGGGACCCGCCCTATTCGAGTCCCATCATGCGGCGAACCTCGTCTTGACTCCTGGTGGGCAGCGCGCACGCGTCACCCGCGAGATGCTCGGCGATCGGCCGCAATGCCCCGTCGCGGACCGCCGTGCGGAACGACTCGGCGAGTCCCGGATCGTTGTCGCAGAATTCCTTGAGCCGCGTGAGCGACGCGCGATCCGCGATCCGAACGGTTCCGAGGCACTTCGCTTGGGACTCGATATCGGGTTCCAGCGATCGACATGCCATGACATGGCCGAAGGGATACGCGTCATTGGCGCGGAACACGAAGACCGATTGATGGTCGTCGACGAGGACGCCGGTGGTGCTCACGATCCATCCGGGCATGGTGACGGAGTACCGGAAGAGCCGGAGGCCCAGTCGCGCGTTGTGGACGCCGACCACCCGCGCCAGCAAGCCGTGCAACCTCCGCTCGTACACCTCGCGATTGCCATAGCGTTCGATGATGTAGGCGTCGCCGAGCGATTCGAGGCGCGACTTGGATTCCGCGGCGCGTTCGGTGTCGCCGACGAATTCATCGAGGATGGCGTCGATCCGCGCGTCCGAAAGGCGGTTTCCGTTCGTGTCGCGCAGCAGATCGACGCACTTCGCGCGAAGGAAGACCTCGAATCGCTGGTCGATCCGGTCGCCGAGCGATTCGGACTTTCCCGGTTCGATGGGGTTCTCTGTTTTCTCCGGATTCGGCGGATCGCTCAAGTCGAGCCCATGTCGGGCGCAGATCGCGACGGCGCGACGCTCGAACGCCTCCATCGACTCGGACTGGCTCGCCGTCTCGACCATGGCGTCGACCAATTCGTCGAACCACGCGACGCCCTCGTCACGCACCCATTTCATAAGCGGACCCGCATCGACGTCGGGGAACGCGATCCTCGCGAAACGCTCGCCGTCCTCGATGACGAGATGCGCCAATTCGCGCCGTGCTCGGAGCAAATCGCCGAGTTCGACGATATCGGTGAGTTTCTCCATCCAGACATGTTCGACGAACAGGCCGAAGTCGCGTCGGTCGTAGGTCCGAACGAGTTCGGCTCGGCCCTCGACACCCTCGGGGGGTTTGGCCTCGAAATGGGACGGGATGTCGGCGACCGTCGGGAATTCGCCGAGCGCCGCGACGTATTCGGAATTCGGAGTCGGAGCGGAAGGGGCGCTCAGTTCCGTTCGGGAGCGGGGCCAGGACAGGCCGCCGTCGAGCTTCCGGGTTCCGAACACGGCATCCCATTTCCGTTCGTCGAAACCCGCGGTCAGCGACGAACGGGGCTGGACGATCGCCCGTTCGACGCATCCGTCGGAGTGAATGGTGGTATCGGCCCAGTAATATTCCGCGCATCCGGCCGCCACGGGCAGGCATCCCAGAACGGCGGCGGCCCACGCGCGGCGCGCGATGCCAATCATGCGGAGCCTCCTATTCGCGATGCGCGAGCGAACCGGGCGTCATAGTTCGCCCGCCTTTGCCGAGCCGTCGACTTCGATGCCGGGCGACGGCCGGGGTGACGCGTCGGTTCCCGGCACGACCATCGGACCGGACGAGTTCTTCTCGATGATCTCGCGGAGTTCCTGCGCGTCGATCGATTCGATTTCGATCAGCCGTTCGGTGAGCGCGACGAGCGCGGCCCTTCGGGAGAGCAGGATGCGGCGGACCTTTTCGAGTTCCTCGTCGAGGATCCGTTTGACTTCGAGGTCGATCTCGCGCGATGTGGTCTCGCTGAAACCATGTGCCCGATCGTCGCCGCCGCCCGTGGCGAGGAACGGCGACGTCGGCGATTCGCGGTAGCTCACGCGTCCCAACCGGCTCATGCCGTATTCCATGACCATGCCGCGCGCGATTTCGGTGGCCCGTTCCAAGTCGTTCCGCGCGCCCGACGAGATGTCGCTGTAGATGATCTCCTCGGCGACCGTACCGGCGAGCAGCACCTGGATGCGGCTTTCGAGTTCGGACTTCGTGATCAGGTAGCGGTCACCGTCGGGCCGCTGCATCGTGTATCCGAGTGCCGCGATCCCGCGCGGGATGATCGAGACCTTATGGACGGGATCGGTATTGGGCAGCGAGTAGGCGACCAGCGCGTGCCCGCTCTCGTGGTACGCCACACGCTGTTTTTCCTCACCGTTCATCACGCGCTGTTTCTTTTCGAGCCCGGCCGTGACGCGTTCCACGCCTTCGTTGAATTCGGTCATTCCGACGACCGATTTGTCGCGTCGCGCGGCGAGCAAGGCCGCCTCGTTGACCAGATTCGCGAGATCGGCGCCGACGAAACCGGGCGTGATCGCCGCGATGTGGTTGAGATCGACGGTGGAATCGAGTTTCACGTTCTTGACATGGACCTTCAGAATCGCCTCGCGGCCGCGCACGTCGGGCCGATCGACGAGCACATGGCGGTCGAACCGGCCGGGACGCAGCAGGGCGGGGTCGAGCGTTTCGGGGCGGTTCGTCGCCGCCATCACGATGACGCCCCGGTTCGAATCAAAACCGTCCATTTCGACGAGCAGCGCGTTGAGCGTCTGTTCGCGTTCGTCATGGCCTCCGATCAGGCTGTTCCCGCGGCTCTTGCCGAGCGCGTCGAGCTCGTCGATGAAGATGATGCAGGGCGCCTTCGTTTCGGCTTGCTGGAACATGTCGCGCACCCGCGCGGCGCCGACTCCGACGAACATCTCGACGAAATCGCTGCCCGACAAGCTGAAGAACGGTACGCTCGCTTCGCCCGCGATCGCCTTGGCGAGCAGCGTCTTGCCCGTTCCGGGAGGTCCGACGAGCAGCACGCCCTTGGGAATCCGGCCTCCCAGCTTTTGGTATTTCTCCGCGTTGCGCAGGAAATCGACGATCTCGCGGACTTCCTCGACCGCCTCGTCGATCCCCGCAACGTCGTGGAAGGTGACGCCGAGATCCTCGAGCGCGTAGAGTTTGCCGCGGCTCCGGCTGAACTGCATCGGACCACCCGCGCCGCCGATCCGCCGCAACACCATGAAGAACATGATGACGAGCGCGGTCGTGATGGCGAACATGGGGAGGTACGAGAACCAGTTGAACGGTTCGGTGTCGTGCGACCAATCGACGTTGGCGCGGGTGAGAAGGTCGACGAGCGATTCCTCGGCGGCGGGAGACAGGCCTTTCCGAACGCGCACCGTCACCGCCTGCAGCAAAGGTTCGCCGGGACCCACGTCGCTCGTCCTCAGGAGTTCCCGGTCGACACGCGCCAGGATGATCCGTTCGGCGACGCGCACCTGCCTCGGGTTCGCGTACCGAACGTCGATCATCCTCGACCCGTGGGGTTCGGAAACCTCGCATTCGCCCTTCATTCCATCGGCGAGCGGACCGCCTGGCGCCACGCGGTGGCTCGCCTCGATGAGCCGGATAAAGTCGGGGTAGGCCATCTCGTATTGGCGCGACGGGAGCATCCACGAGGCGAACAGGACGGTAGCGAGGCCGGCGAGGATCACGTACCAGACAACATGATTGCGGTTGGATCCGGGCGATCCGCCATCGGACGTCTTTTTGGGCGAACCATGCTCGTGCGTCATCGGCAACGACCTCGTGACGGGTGTCCGGTAGGCGATGGACGGCCGATCGATCCAATCAGTTCGATCCGCTTCGTCCCGTATTTGTTCCCAGCCGGGTGGATTTCCATCCCGCACATTCCATTGTGCGGGCTTTCCGACGTTTGTCCAATGCGGGGCGGTTCGCCTTGATCGATGGGGGCATCGGTCCTACAATACCCCGTCCCACGACGGAAGTCATTCCGTTGAGGCATGTTACCATCGGCCACGCAGGCGCTCCATCGCGGATCGCGTTTTCGAACGTCCCGGATCGCGCTCCCCATTGGACGCGGATGCCGGGCGGTCGGCGCTCGAATCGATCGGTTCGGCCGTTCTGGTGGCGTCGCCCGCCGACGCGAAAACATGCTACAAAACGGCGGGGTGTTGAAGGGGGCATGCCTACGGAATCGACGCGCGATGACTCGGGAACCGCGCCGGGTCGCCCTCCTTGGGTCGACCGGCAGCATCGGTCGGAATACGCTGGAGGTGATCGCGGCGTCGGGAGGCCGATTCCAAGTCGTCGGGCTCACCGCCCATTCGCGGCTCGAACGGCTCGAGGACCAAGCGGCTCGGTATCGGCCCGCGTGGATCGTGGCCACCCGCGAAGGGTCGGCGGCGACGCACGGGTGGCGGCGTTTACCCGAGGGGATTGATGTCCATGAAGGCGGGGAAGCCGTTGCGTCGTTGGTTTCGGGGAGCGACGTCGATATTGTCGTGGCGGCGATCGTCGGAAGCGCGGGCCTGCGCGGCGCCTGGGCGGCGCTCGCCGCCGGAAAACGGGTCGCGCTGGCCAACAAGGAAACGCTCGTGATGGCCGGCCCGCTCGTCATGGACCTCGCGCGCCGCTCCGGAGGTACGCTCATTCCCGTCGACAGCGAGCATAGCGCCGTCTTCCAGGCCCTGCAGGCCGGAAGACGGGCCGATGTCCGGCGCGTCGTGCTGACCGCGAGCGGAGGGCCCTTTCGAGCTCGGACCCGCGACGAAATGGAGCGAGCGACCGTCGCCGACGCGCTCGAACATCCGACCTGGAACATGGGAAAAAAAATCACCGTCGATTCCGCGACGATGATGAACAAGGCGCTCGAGATCATCGAGGCCCGATGGCTCTTCGATCTCGAACCGGAACAGATCTCCGTCGTCGTGCATCCCCAGTCCGTCGTGCATTCGATGGTCGAGTTCCGGGACGGATCGGTGATGGCGCAGATGAGCCCGCCCGACATGAGGCTGCCGATCCAGTACGCGCTGACCTATCCCGAACGGTGGGAGGGACCGGCGCATCGGATGGACTTCGCGACCGCGCAACGGCTCGATTTCGAACCCCCCGACCTCGATCGGTTCCCGGCGCTCGAACTGGGTTACTCGGTTGCCCGGTCGGGCGGCACGGCGGGCGCGGTGCTCAACGCGGCCAACGAAGCGGCCGTCGAACAGTTCTTGAACGGCCGATTGCCGTTCGCGCGGATCGTGCCGACCTGCCGCGACGTGCTGCGGCATCACGCATTTGAGGCGACACCCGATTTGGAAACACTCGAACGGCTCGACCAATGGGCCCGCGGGGAGGTGGTGCGGTGGATGGGCAAATGATGGGGCAATTGGATCTGAATGCACTCCTTTCCACGTTCGCGACGATCGGAAAAGTCCTCTTTGGGATCGGGTTCGTGATCTTCGTGCACGAACTGGGCCATTTCCTGGCGGCGAAGTTCTGCGGCGTGAAATGCGACAAGTTCTATGTCGGTTTCGATGTGCCGCGCTGGTCGCTCCTGGGCCTTCCGATGCCCACTCGGATCGCCGCGTTCCAGTGGGGCGAAACGGAGTACGGCATCGGCCTCATTCCGCTCGGCGGCTACGTCAAAATGCTCGGCCAGGACGACAATCCGGCGAACGCCGCGAAGGAAGCCGAACGGATTCGGACGCGGGCGGCCGAGGAGGGCGTGCCGCCCCAATCGCTCCTCGATCCCCGCAGCTATCCGGCCAAAAAAGTTCCCCAGCGGATGCTCATCATTTCGGCCGGCATCCTGATGAATCTGATCTTCGCCGTGATCATGGCGGCGGTGGCTTATCGGATGGGGATCAGTTACCTCACCTGCGAAATCGCGGGAGTCACGCCGGGCGACCCCGCGTGGGAATCGGGCATTCGAACGGGCGACAAGATCGTCCAGATCGGAAAGTCGGGCGAGCCCGCCGAGCATTTGCGTTTCGACAAGGACTTGACGATCAAGGTTCTGAGCGCGGGACTGGGGATGGACGAACCGAGTCCGATCGATGTGCTGGTTCGCGCGGCCGGCGAGGAGCCTCGCTGGGCGCGCATGACGCCCCGGTTCCGCGGCAAGGGAGAAACACGCCGCGCCACGCTCGGCGTACTTGCCCCCAGGTCCACAACACTCGCCCCGCGGCGGCCCGTCCTCGAATACGGCCCCGCGGGGCAAGCGTCCCCTCCGCTCGAGGCGGGAGACCGCATCATCGCGGTCGACGGCAGGCCGCTCGACCGGGCCGCCGCGAACGAGCGGGGCGACCTGCCCGCGTTCGAACTGGACCGGGTCCTGTCCGCGCTGCGCGCCAAACCGGTGACGTTGACCGTCGAGCGGCGCGAGGGCGGGATCGTGCGGTCGGTCGACAGCGTCGTTCCGCCGAGCCCCGTGAAATGGCTTGGCGTATCGATGACGATCGGGCCCATTGTGGCCGTCCAGGCCGATTCGCCGGCCGCGAAAGGCGGCGTTCGCAAGGGAGACGTGTTGGTTTCCGTTCAGGGCGAACCGATCGGGGATCCGCTTACGCTGCCCGAGCGATGCGAGGCGATTCCGCCGGGCCCCCTGCGGCTCGGGATCATGCGGCGCGAGACGCACCCGGCGACCTCGGGCTCCGAGCGAACGTCGCCCGCGGACGGCGGGCAGGGAGAGCCGATCGAAGTCACGGTCGAACGGCGCACCGGTGTCGTGACCTCGCCCCTTTTCGGAATGGGCGGCTATGTCGCGATCGACTCGATCGGAATCGCCTTCGACGTCGCGCCGCTCGTCGCGCGCGTCGAACCCGGCTCGGAGGCCGCATCGCAAGGGCTTGTCGCCGGAGATCGCGTCGTCGCCGTGCAGATCCTCGCGAAGAACGAGGACGCGAATGCCGTCGCCGTCGAATGGCTTGGAAAAAAATACAGCGAGATCGTCGAATTGGATGAGATGAACAACTGGGTTTCGATCCATGGCGGCCTGCAGGAGCTTCCGCCGGACCTTGAAGTGCGATTGATCGCGCGCCGCGACGGTCGCGAGTCGACGATCTCGGTGTCCCCGATGATCGTGCCCGGGTCTTATGACGTCGAACGTGGTCTGGTGCTGACCTCCTTCCAGCGAACGCATGTCGCGTCGGCCTGGGGCGAGGCGTTCCGGCTCGGAGGTCGCGAGACCAAGGAACGGCTTGGCGAAGTGGCCTCGGTGCTCGGGTTGCTCGTGCGCGGACGATTGTCGATGAACAACCTGGGGGGACCGATTCGCATCGCGGCCGTCGCGGGGCACGAAGCGGCTCAGGGCGTCTCCCGCTTGCTGATCTTCCTGACGTTTCTCAGCGCCAACCTCGCCCTGCTCAACGCCCTGCCGATCCCCGTGCTCGACGGCGGCCACCTCATGTTCCTGTTTGTGGAAGCCGTGATCCGCAGGCCCGTGCCGGAGAAGTGGCAAAACGGCCTGACATTCGTCGGGCTCGCCTGCCTGCTCGCGCTCATGCTGTTCGTCGTCGCCAACGATGTCCGATGGCTGTTCCTCTAGGCGTCCACCGGGTGACGTGCCGACGCGCACCGTCGATTCCATCGATATTGAATAAAACGCAAGTCGCGGGGACAACATCACGTCATGAAACGGGAGTCACAACCGCGAGGCGCGAAGACATCGCTGCGGTTCACAAACATTCGCGTTCAGAATCGGGACATCCATAGGGACGGCCGGAAAGGCGATCGAAATCACAGCGCTCTTGGATGGAGGTTTGCCGTTGCCGGAAGCCGTAATTCCCAAAACGGCTCCCCGAGATGCCCGACAATTGACTCTATTCGATAGCTGACCAATGGCAGACGCGTTTCCCATAATGATGGATGCCGCTTCGTCCATGGATCGTCTTGGCGGACCTTGACCGGGATGCGGATTGCGCGCCTCCCTTTCGGCGAAGCCGTCTCGCGATACCATCGGCATTCATGTGTTTCCGTATCGCGGTCCGCGAAGTTGAGGCGTGGCTGTTGGCCGATCGTGTGAATATTGCGAAGTTCCTCCACGTCTCCTTAAGCCGCATTCCTCTCGGTGTCGAGGACTTGGAGGATCCGAAACAAACGATGGTCAATTTGGCCAGGCAGTCCGGGAATCGAGGTATCCGAGAAGACATGGTTCCTCGGCCCAGCAGCCGACGCTCCATTGGACCTGCCTACCCGTCTCGCCTCATTGAATCCACCGAAAACCGATGGGATCCCAATGAGGCCTCGCTGCAATCCACGAGCCTGCGGCGCGCGATCGCGTGCATTAGGCGAACGGCAAACGCATACGCGGGATCGAAGTCGGCGCTAGGGGGAATCGCATAGTCAATGCGTCGTTCGAGCGGATTCCCGGGTTTCCGTCCGTCCGTCCCGGAATCGACCTTGTTGGAAAGGCCGTCGGTGGTTTAGGATTCGCACCGTGCGGCCGCGGGATCGGCCGCTCTGTGGAATGAAAACGCCGATCGCGGGCCGAGGCCCGCGGATCCTGCCGGGAAAAGGAATTCCTCGAATGGCGACCTTGGGTGAACTGGCGCGGCGTGTTGGCGGCGAAGTGCGAGGCGACGCGTCGGCCGTCGTCAACGCCGCGTCGACCTTGCGGTGGGCGGAATCCGGCGAAATCGCGCTCTACGAGAGCCCGAAATACCAACGGGAATTGGCGAAAACCCGGGCCACCGCGCTGCTCGTCCCCCGCGCACTGCCCGGAACGGACGCGTTGCACTTTCCGTTGATCGTTGTGGACGACGCGGGAGCGGCGTTCACACGCCTGCTCCGCCATTTCCATCCGATCGTCTCCGTGCCCTTTCAAGGCACCAGTCCCGAAGCGCACGTGCACCCGACCGCTCGGATCGATCCGACGGCGACCATCCACGCGGGGGCCTGGATCGACGCGAACGTGCGGATCGGCGCCGAAGTGATCGTGCACAGCGGCTGTCGGATCATGGCGGGTACCGAGATCGACGCGCATTCGATCTTGTTCCCGAACGTGGTCTGCTACGAGGGAACGCGGATCGGGCGGCGCGTGTGCGTCCACGCCAATGCGGTGATCGGCGCATACGGTTTTGGGTACACGTTCCACGACGGACAGCACCGGCTCGGCGCGCAGGCCGGATGGGTCGAGATCCACGATGATGTCGATATCGGAGCGTGCTCGACGATCGACCGCGGCACCTACGCGCCGACGATCATCGGAGCCGGCACGAAGATCGATAATCACGTTCAGGTCGCCCACAACTGCCGCATCGGGCGCCACAATCTGCTCTGCTCACAGGTCGGCATCGCCGGCAGTTGCGTCACGGGCGATTACGTCATCCTCGCCGGGCAGGTCGGCGTGCGCGATCACGTCGATATCGGCGAAGGCGCTCGACTGGGCGCGAAGTCGGGCGTGTCCTCGAACATCCCGGCCGGTGAATGGTATCTCGGGACTCCCGCGCGGCCCGAGAAAGACGAGTTGGCCATCCTGATCGCGCGAGGCCGCATCCCCTCGATGCGGAAACAGCTCCGCGCGCTCGAACGGCTCGTCGCCCGCATCGCGCGGCAACTCGGGATCGCCAGGGAGGCGGAGTCGAGTGACGACGAACACTCCGAAGCGGCATGATCGGCGCCTCGCGGAGCCGGCCGGCCTCGGACCCGCCGTCGATCGGCCCGGGTCGCGGAGAGCCCATCGGCTTGATCGCCGGTTGGGGAACGTATCCCGTCGTGATCGCCCGCGCGTTGAAACAGGGCGGCCATTCGATCCGCTGTCTCGGCGTCAAGGGCCACGCGGCCAAGGAGCTCGAATCGATCTGCGATGTCTACCGGCCGATCGGACTCGCGAAGCTGGGAGGCGCGATCCGCTTCTTCCGGCGCGAAGGCGTCCGCCGCGCGACGATGGCCGGCAAGATCCACAAGGTCCTCTTGTTCCGTCGGTTCGCCTGGATCCATCATTTTCCCGATTGGACCTGTTTTCGCACGTTCTATCCGCACTGGATCGCCCGGTCGCGCGACCGCAAGGATGATACGCTCTTGGGGACGATCGTGGACGCCTACGCTCAATCCGGCATCGAATTCGCGCCCGCGACCGACTTCGCGCCCGAGCTCTTGATCCAGGCGGGTCGATGGAGCGGTCGGCCGGTCTCGAACGGGCAGTGGCGGGATATCGTCTTCGGCTGGCGCATGGCCAAGGAACTCGGGCGGCTCGATGTGGGGCAGTGCGTGGCCGTGAAAGGACAGGCCGCGCTCGCGGTCGAGGCGATCGAGGGGACCGACGCGTGCATTCGCCGCGCGGGGCAACTATGTCCCTCCGGCGGATTCACGGTCGTGAAGGTCGCGAAACCGCGGCAAGACATGCGGTTCGATGTCCCGACGATCGGCATCGGCACGCTCACCACCCTCCGCGAATCGGGCGGCAAGACGCTTGCCATCGAAGCCGATCGGACCATTCTCCTCGATCGGGAAGCGGTCATCGCATTCGCGAATCGACACGGCATCACGATCGTGGCCGTGACGGCGAACGACGCCGACGAACTTCCGGCCGACCCCCCGCGGGTTCTGCGCGGGCCGTGGTGACGGTGAAGGCAAGAAAGACGGTGAAGGCTGGCCGACATTGACCTTCCCTTGCCGTCCGCGTTCTGGTAAGTACGCCCACCCGAATCCCGGGTCCAAGTGGGCTCGGCGGCCGTCCTTTCCGCAGCGAGTGCGCACATGTTGGGTCGCATCGGATCGGTGATCGCGAGTTGGAACGGAGGCTCGATGCGCAAACGTCTGTATGTGCGGCTCGGCGTGTTCGCCGTCGGGCTGACGGCGAGCGTGCTGGGGATCGCACAGGCGCAGAAGATCTACAACGGCAAGCAGGTGACGGTCGCCGATCCATCGGATGTGGAAGACGGACCGGGCCCTTCCGCGCGGGGCGAAGCACCCGCGCCGCCCGTCGCATCGATCGGTGATTCCGACGCGGCGCCTCATTCGATGCGTACGGACAACGGAATCCCCGGAAGCCTCACCGATTCCGTTGAACCCGCCTCGTCCGCTCGGCGTCCGAATCCGGTTCCCCATCAGGACGATCGGTCGTCGCCGCCGAGTCGGCCTCCGTCGACTTTTTCGCTGGACGATTCGGGGGTCCGAACGGCATCGACATTCGGAACGCCTCGCCCCATCGATCCGGCGCATGCCGACGCGCCGCCGGAACGGCCTTCCTCCCAAATACCCTCCGAATCGGAAACCCCTTTGGACGACGGTCCGCCGCCCGGCGCGGCGGGTTCATCTCCCGCGGGCGGACCCGCGGATTCGACGGGAACGGTCTTCGGCGCGAGTGACCCGATGTCTCAACCCGCGTCGCGACCCTCAGGTCTCGATGACGGCGCGCCGCCGCTCATGCCGATGCCTTCGAATCGATACGGCGCGCCGAACGGCTCGAACGACTCGGTCTATGGTTCGACGGCCGACAGCCGGCCCGATTCCACACAGGCGACCGGCAAGGCGCCAGTGGGCGGACCGCCGCCAGGTCCGTCTCGTTTTGGAGGCGGGAGTATTCCGGACGGTGGCACCACGGCGGCCGACCGTTCGCCCAAAGCCGAGCCTTCGACTCGGAGTGACCCCTCGTTGGACTCGGAACCGTCGGCTCGCGCGCCCGACCTGAACCATGAAAGTCGCCGACCCGTCGATTCGGACCGAAGCGTCACGGGCCATGGAGGCTCGGAGTCCGCGCCGTCCGGCAGCCCGGCGACGACGATCGATGAGTCGGGCCTGAGGTCCCTGGGTGGAAATCTCCCCCGCTCCCAGGCATCGACGTTTCCATCCCGAGAGGCGGTCGCCGCGGCGCCCGGTCCCGCCGAACTCGAAGGCATTCAGACTCCATCGTTGTCGATCGTGAAGTCTGCGCCCGATGAGGTTCAGGTTGGCCGCGAGGCCACGTTCCGGATACTCGTCCGCAACATCGGCCAGGTCGTCGCGAACGATGTCACGGTCACCGACCATGTGCCGAACGGTTCGGTCCTTGCACGAACGAATCCCCAGGCCGCGGCGGCCGACGGCGCGATGGTCTGGCGGCTCGGCGCACTCCCGCCCGGCGGCGAGGCGGAATTGGCGTATACGATCGTGCCCCAGGTCGAAGGCGAATTGGGGAGCGTCGCTCAGGTCACATTCGCCGCGCAGGCCAGCGCGCGCACCGTGAGTACACGACCGGTGATCAAGGTCGAGGTTGATATTCCGGCGACCATTCTGATCGGTGAAGTCGCTTCCGTCGTCATCCAGGTGCGGAACGAAGGAACCGGTCCGGCCCGCGGCGTCGTCATCGAGGAAGACGTGCCGGACGGACTCGCCCATCCCGCCGGCCGGCAACTCGAAAACACGATCGGAACGATCGGGCCCGGCGAATCGCGTCGAGTCGAATTGAACATGACGGCCGAGAAGGCCGGCATATTGACCAACACGGTGCGCGTCCGCGACGACGGCGATCTCGATCTCGTCAAGGACTCGAATATCGAAGTGCTCGCGCCCGTATTGGACGTCGATGTCCAAGGTCCGACGCTGCGCTATCTCGAACGCCAGGCGACCTACGCGGTGCTCGTGCGGAATCCGGGCACGGCACCCGCCCGCGATATCGAACTGGTCGCCTTCCTGCCACGCGGGTTGAAATTCGTTTCGGCCACGAAGCTGGGCCAATACGCGCCCGAACGCCACGCCGTCGTTTGGAATCTGGAGGAATTGCCGCCGAGCAAGGAAGGGACGGTTCAGTTCGTCACGCTTCCCGTCGAGGAAGGTGAGCAGAAGCTGCGGGTCGAGGCGCGCGGCGCGATGAACACCGAGTCGATCAAGGAACACGCCGTGCGCGTCGAGAGCAGCGCTGAGTTGGCGTTCACCATCACGGACTCGGCCGACCCGATCGAGATCGGCACCGAGACAACCTACTCGGTCGAGGTGTCGAACCGGGGAACACGGTCGGCCGCGAACGTCGTGATGACGGCGACGCTTCCCGACGAACTCGAACCGATCGACGCCGAGGGTCCGACGGCCGGCGCGATCCAGGGAAAAGTCGTGCGGTTCGAACCGGTTCGCGAGCTCGCGGCCGGCGAACGGGTCGTCTTCCGCGTCCAAACACGCGGCGCACAGGCCGGGGATGCCCGCATCCTCGTCCAGCTTCAGGATGGATCCGCGTCCAAACCGGTCTCCAAGGAAGAGAGCACGAAAGTCTACGAGGATTGAACCGTCCTCGACCTGCGCGCCTCGGTCGCTTGCGCCGCGAACCACACCGACAGGGCGACCTGCGCGCCGACGATCAGCAGGCACCAAGCGACCGGCCACCCCAACCGCCGTTCCCCGGAGACCCCAAACGGGCCGACCGGCGGAAGATACCGAACGGTCCACGAGGTCGGTCCCGCGAACACGAGACCGCCAAGGCAGACGGCGGCCAGCGCGGCCAGTGCGAGGCAAACGGCCGAGACCACGCGCAGCGCGGCCGGATGTTTGCACTGCGCCACGTATGTCGCGTAGGCGACTTGAAGGAAGCCGGCGAACAGAACGAGCCAGACCCACGTCGCGATCGGCGCGGCAGCGGCGGCGCGCGGGCGGGTCATCGTTTCGATGATCGACGCGATACCCGGTCCCGCCGTGAGGAAGGCGCCGAGCATCAACAACCAAGCCCCGCGGTAATACGGTCGATCCTCACGCATCGCATCGGCCCCTCGCTCCGCCGCCCCGTCGCGCGCGACACGAGTCCATCATACGCGCCGATCAGAGCGACGACGATTGGACGGCCCAATTGATCGACGGATTCGGAAGGACTCGGTAAATCCCCTGAGTGAACACCAACTGGATGAAGTCGTCGGCGACCTGCACCGGCTGTTTGGGGATCACGAGCACGTCCGAATCGCGGACCCACAGCTCGTCCGCCGGGCAGGGCCGTTTCCCGTAGAGGGCTCCCCGCACGTCGATGCGGGTCGCCATGAGCCGCCAATCGTCGCCCCGTCGGAAAAGGACGATTTGGCGAAGATTGCCTCCGACATTCCATCCGCCCGCCAAGGCGATGGCCTGCATCACGGTCGTCGGCCCGGCCATCTCGTAACGACCCGAGTTCTTGACTTCGCCGAGCACATAGACAAAGCGCGGCGCGATCTGGACCAGAACGGGCGTCACCTCCATGCCGTGGACGAGTTCCCCGTACCGAGCGTCGATCTCTCCTTTCAATTCGTCGACCGTCAAACCTTGCGCGGGGACCGAGCCCAGGCCCGGCAATTGGATCATCCCGTCGGGCGTCACCGTCGCGCGGCGGCTCTGACCGCCGAAGCCCTGCCGGCTGTCGACCGATGCGCGGAGTTCATTGAGCTTGGTTTCGAGCAGGACGGGCGTTACGGTGATCGACGGCTGTTTGTAGAACTCCTGGTAGAGCCGTTCGAGGCCCGACTCCAATTCGTCGATCGTCCGACCCGCCGCGCGCACTTGATGCAAGAGCCGCAGCGTGATCATCCCGTCGGGTTGGATCGTCACGGTCGTATCGAGGTTCGCGTCGACGTACGACTGCACGCGGATCTGATCGCCGACATTGAGCCGATACGCGTCCTGGCTCGGCTCGACCGTCTTACGGAAGACGAACTCGATCTGATCGCCGACGCGCAATCGGTATTCGGGAACATGGCTCAGCCGATGCGGGCCGATGTACTCACCTTGAAGAAACGCCTGGAACGGGATCATGTGCGCGTCATCCCATTGCGGCTCGCGGCACGGCCCACCGTCCGCGCAGTCGACGCCGAGCAGCGGGGGCGAGCCAGGCTTGGCAGCGCACGACCCCTTCCGACGCGGCAGCCGATTCGCATTGCGAAGTCAAGTCGGTGATTCCCGCGTTCGATAATGCGACGAGTCGGGCCGCCGCGACTCGGCGCATTCCCGCCGGTGGCTTGCGATCCGTTTCCGCCGAGCGTCGTCCCGCGCTCGGCTCGGCGCGGCTGAAGGCGAACAGCCCGGATACCGCGACCAAACCGCTAAGTCCGAGCAACCACCGCGCGCTCGACATCGACATCACCCCGGCTCGCCTCTCCATGCCGCCCGTCTCCTTGCATGACCTTCCGTTCCCGTCCCAACCCCGTGATCCACTCCACGCGCCGTCGACGTTTCGTATCAGCGGCGGAATGCCGAACCCGAAGGCGGCATCCCCTGCGCCGAATAGATCGCGCCCGGTGCGCCGGCCGCCGCAGTACCTCGAGCGCCGGGACCTCCCTCCCGCGAGACCGCACTCAACGCGTCGATATCGACCCACGGCGACATCGCGCCGTTCGATTGGGAAGCGGCCGCGATAACGCCGGAACGGCGATTCCATTCGGCCGCCTGATAATGCTGATGCGCGGCTGCGGCCCATTCCCATTCCCCGAGCCGTTCATGAACGACGGCCAAATTGTGCCAGACCTCCGCCGATCGCAGGTCCAACCGCGTCGCTTGCAGCACGGACCGCGCTTCGTGGAATTGACCGTACCGTGCGAGCAGAACGCCCCATTCGTTGGCGGCTTGCACGTGGCCCGGGTCCACGGCGACCGCCATCTGATACATGAGCGCGGCTTTCGGGCCGGACAGGCCCGATGCACTTGTTCCGCTCGGCACGACCTGATGGATCCTGCCGAGTCCAAACAGGGCGTGCGCCGCGAGCGGTTCGCCCGCCACGGCGTAGTGGAGCATGCTCCGCGCGTACTCGTAATAGGCCCGCATCGCCTCGGCGCTCGAAGGCGCCGCTTCGGGACGGTCCCGCAAGATGGGCGTTCGATGGGTGGCGATCGTATTGGCGATCGACGTTCGCGGCGCGGACCTCGGCGAATCGGCGACGAAATCGTCGGCTTCGTCGATCGCCTCGATCGCCCGCGCCAGAGCGTCCGTATGCGACAACACCGATTCGTTCCGAGGCGAAACGGAATGCGACGGGGACCACGCATCCCGCGCCTCGGCGACGACGCGCAGCGCCTGCTCGAATTCCCGCTTCGCCGAGAAGAACGCGTGTCGCTCCGCGAGCCCAAAGCCCGCCGTCAGTTTCCGTTCGACCTGTTCGCGCAGCACCCGCCGCTCCGATTCGGAAAGCCGAGGCGCCGAGGGACGCGCGTCGGCCGGCCGAGGGGACGGCAAACCCGCGAGAATGGGATCCGGACCGGGCGTCGATGCCGCGATCGGATACGCGGCTCCGGCATCCCGACCCGCCGCCCGCGCGGCATTCGGGACGACGATCCCAGTCCACTCCAATCGAGGTCCGTCGTCCGGAGGAATCGGTGCATCGACCGGTGGGAGCCGTTCCGGGCTCGACGCGAACGGCGCGGTCGTGCCGATTGTATCGGTCGATTCGGAATGGGGGATCGTATCGAGCGGTGCTTCCGCCGAACAGGGTTCGGGAATCAGGGGTCGCATCGCGACGGAACGCGAAGGCCGCTCGGTGATCGCAAGCATCGGCGGTTCCACCGGACAATCGGAGTGGCTCGCCGGTGGTCCCGACAGGACGCGCGCGCTCGGCGCCCCTTCCGAGCCGATCGGTGCGATGCCCGGTGAGGAACGGCGGGACGAATACGCCGCCGCCACCAAGAGGGCTCCGGCCAGCGCGAGAGGCCAGCCAAGCATCCAACCTTCCCGACTCCGTGCGAACATGCGACGATCCGTGTCCATGCGAGACGTTGCCGCGCATCGCTCCTTGACGCCGTGCGCGGAATCGGCGGCATGGTCTGGCATCGACCATCGCCGAACGGCCGCATGACCGTTTCAAACGGGTCCACCGGCTTGCGGGCCGGACCGGGCCGCACAGTCGGCACAACGCGCGGGACCCGTTTTCCGGGGGAGATCGCGGGGAACGTCACCGCCCGCGCAATCGGTACGCAGTCGGCGCCCGAGCGGCGCGAGCCGCCTTGTTCGCGAACGATTCCGTCTCGACCTATTCCGTCGAGCCCGCGGCGGCAGGCTTGGGCTTCACAAGTCCCGCGCCGCGCCAGAGCTCGTCGAGCACATTGGCGGCCCGCTGGACAATCCACTCCCGCGTGTTGCCGCGGAAGAGACTGGCATGCGTGAAGAGCGTCAACGGGCCGTCGTACTTCCGCTGAGCCAGCGAGTTCACAATCGCTTGGCAGTCGACGCCGCCTCCTTCGCCGGGAATGCGACGCGACCGCTCGTCGAATTTGTCGACGTCCTCGTCGCGCGAATAGTCGGCAAGCCGAACACCGACGACCTGATCGGGTTGGAGCGAGACGATCTGATCGATGGAACCGCCGCCGAGCATCCAATGGAACGTATCGACGACAACTCCGACGTTTTTGGCGTTGATCGTTCGGACCAGCGTGAGCAGACTATCCGTTTCGTAGATGAACTGGAATTGCTTGCCTTCCCGCTGCGAACGCAGCGACTGGAAAGCCAGGCCGATGCGGATTCCCTGTTTGGCGACGACATCCGCCATCTGGCCGATCCGCTGGCGATGGAATTCGAAATTCTCCTGGAACGGACGAGTATCGCACGCGGGCGCGACGGTCAGAATGCAACGGTGGGCCTTGAGCGCGGCGGCAACGCTGGCGGCCTCGGCGAACTGTTCGAGCTGGGTCTTGAATTGGCTGTCGTCTCCCTTCCACGCGATGGGAAGATCGAAACCGCCGATGCGGATCTTGGCGCTGTCGAGGAAGCGGATCGCCTGAGGAGTCCCGTTGACGCGAGCCCGCTTGGCGAGGTCGGCCATGTCGACGTCCATGCCGCGGAAACCGTAGGTGAGGGCCAATTCGATCAGCTCACTCTGACGCCCGGAAACGCCCAGCGCCTTCGGGTTGAGGTTCTTGTACACGAGGATCCTCCCAACAAACCAAGCTCATACCGACCACGAAACGCCGTCCGCCCATCGCCGGGCAACGGGCGGGTCGGCGAGGCCCGCCCGCGCGGCAAGCTCCGGATTATGCCAAATCGCCCTTTCCGATTGTAGGGGAGATCGCCGCTCGGCCGCTCAGAACGCTCGACGTCGAACCCCGGGGATCCGGGATGCCCGTCGACCGGCGTGGGCTAGAATTGGAGGTCTCCAATCGCGGGGGCCGATCCCTGGAGCCTCCGCCGGCGCGCGCCGGACGAACCGCGCGACCGTCATCGAGGGTTTCAATTCCGAGCAAGGCGGGCCATCGTGGATGCATCCGACGCGTTGACCGGGGATCACGACTGGGCCGTCCTGATCGTGCTCGCGATCGTCCAAGGCATCGCCGAGTTCCTTCCGATCAGCTCGAGCGGCCATCTGGTGATCCTCTCGGAAATCCTCGGGCGCGACGTCGAGATGTTGGATCTGTCGATCGTGCTGCACCTCGGGACGCTCGGCTCGATCCTGATCTACTACTGGCGGCGCATCGTTCGCCTTCTCGGCGACGACCGGCGCACGATCGGCCGACTGATCGTCGCGACGATCCCGGCGGTCGCCGTGGGGCTTCCGATCAAGAAATACATGAGTCATTCGCTGCTGGAGAACCCGCTGCTGGCCGGATGCCTGCTGCCGGTCACCGGGCTCGTATTGCTTTGGGCGTCCCGCCGGCATCGGGGCGAAAGGCCGCATGCGGACCTCACCTGGGGCGAGGCGCTCGCGATCGGCGCGGCGCAGGCGGTCGCCGTTTTGCCCGGCATTTCGCGGAGCGGCCTCACGATATCGGCGGGCTTGATCGTGGGCTTGGCGCCCCGATCGGCGGCCGTTTTCGCTTTCCTGATGGCCATCCCGGCGATCGGCGGCGCCGGGCTGCTCGAAGGCCTGTCGCTGCTGAGCGGCGCCGAGCTTGTGACGCCCTGGGAACAGCTCGCCGTCGGCGCGCTGTGCGCCATGATGGTGGGCTGGGTCGCCCTATGGCTGCTCGACCGGGTCCTGGGGAGCGGCCGGTTCGAGTACTTCGCGGCCTGGGTGATCCCGGTCGGAATCGCCTACGTGGCTTGGAAGATCCTGGGCCGTTTGTCGTGATCGATGAAAGCGAACGGCCATTTGCCCGGGGGGCGCCGGGACGTTAAGATAAACGCGACGGAATATCGGGGGCGAATTGGATTCGACCGGATTCACGGAGCTTCGGTGGCGTGTCGTGGTTGGTCAGTTGGCCACGTAAAAAGCTGACTACAAACTTAAGTGCCGAGGAATCCCTCGCATTGGCTGCCTAACAACAGGTAGCCCCGACTGCGGGCCCTAGCCGGTTGGGCTCAAAAGTCGGTCGCCAAATCCGGCTCGCCTCGAGTCATGCCGAGCACGCTCGAGGTCAAAAAACCCCGTTTTCGGCTGGTCATTCCGGTGGTTTGCCGACGGAACGCCGGGTGACGAGAACTAAGCCATCGGCTACGCACGTAGAGGCCGCAGTCGAGTGTTCTTGGGACGCGGGTTCAATTCCCGCCGCCTCCATTTGATCGGGTTCCGCAACCCCTCTCGATCCAGACAGGGCCTGCCGGTGAGAACTGGCGGGCCTTGCTCGTTTGGTGCACGTATTGCGGGATTTGCGAGCGCGGGCTTGATTCGCGGTCGCGAAATCGCGGGACTCACCCCCCCGCCCAACAAGCCCCAAAAGTCTCGAACTGGCCCAAGAGTCTCGAAATCGCGTGATACACCCCAAGTGAGTCCCGCGATGGAAGTCCAGTGAAAACAACAGGTTGCGGAAAGCGACTTTTTTCCAGTTTGTGGTGCTCTGCCAGTAGACATTCGCATGACAACCCGTGTCTCGCGTATTCAGTGCCCTGCAAGCTGCGGAAGTCCGCGGTGGCGGCTGTAATGAGCCAGTGTCGCACATCGCGTCCGGTGTGCCGGACCGAGGCAGATTTGGGCAACACGATTGTGTGCCCGGGCGGTTCAAAAGGCTCCTCCCAGTCGCCGTGGATTGTCGCCGAATACCCAGCTACCGCCGACGCCTCTTCCGAGGCTTCGTTGACCGCTCTCTTGGTGTCGTCGAATCCTCGAACTCGCGCATCATGCGCTCCATGTCCTTTCGATGCCGTTCGTCGGCATCGTCCGCAGGCTCTACAAGGACAGGCAACTCATACGTCACTTCTCCAACACTGATCGGTGAGTACCTCTCCGTGTAGGCTCTCAGCTTGTTCATCCAGTTCCGTTCCTTACACGCACGCCAGAACTTCTGTGGCGAGCCGAAGTGATTGTCTCGAAGCCGTGCCCTAATGGTCTGTAGTGAGATGCCCGGATACTCGCTGTGGTCGTATCTGTCATTTGGCTCAGCATCTGCAGACACGACGACTCCATAGACTCTCTTCACCAGCGACCAATTCACGAACTTGAAGATTGCAGCCTTCTCTCCGTCGCTCATCCTCGCCAAGATGCCCCTGACGTTTGCAAGCTGTTCTTGTCCGCCCTGCATTTCCGTTGTCGCTGCATCTACTTCATTAATTTCGTCAACTCCCAAACCAGCCTTCCCTTCGACGATTAACAACTCGTCAGGGAGTTTCCGATTGTACGCCACAAGGTCCACTTCACCCTTGTCGTCACCGCATGAAATGGACGTCGTGAGTTTGTACTCGGTTTTGCCTCGTCGAGAGAGCATGTGGCCCAATTCCCAGAGCATTCGCCCCTCACGGCTGCCAATAAGATTCGCGGCGTGATCCTGAAGGCTCTTCGTTCGGCTCATCAACTTGAGCATGTTCCGCAATTGCTTCGAGTTCTGGATGACGGATGCGCTCCATGTAACCGTATTGGCCCCGCAGAAGAGAGGTTGCTGGTACACGTCGGGCCACTTGGCCTTGCAATCATAAGTCAACCTTTGAACAATCGCTTCAACAGTTGTGCGTGGTAGTGCAGTCAAGCTCTGCATCGATTCCAGGAATTCCGTACGCGCAATGCATTGGGTGGGCGCGCATTCCCACTGCTGCTTGCCCCATTTTGTGATTGAAAGAAGGAAACCAAACGTACAGCAAAAGCTCCACCGGCGAAGCGCAGCGAAGAACTTTTCAAACTCGCCGGCTGTGAACCCTATAAGGTCTTCTTCTTCGTCCAGCGGGAGCGGCTCCTCCGGCATCGCTTGGTCGAACAGCTCCTTGATCATTTCCCTATTCGCGATTGACGCATCAGCCAACACGATGTGCCCGGACTCGTATCGGAAGTTCGTTTCGCTGAGAAGAGTGAATATCTTCTTGCCCAACTCTGCTCTTGATGAGGGGTCTGCTACTACAGGCAACTTCCCAAGACGATGCGACTGCTCGGCCATGCCGATCAGTGATGCCGCGAGGAGGCGACCCTTTGGGGTGAGGAAGCGAACCGTTCTTGAGGGTTCGTCTACCTCTATCTCGACCTGTCCTCTCCCGTACATCTTGTGGAAGTCAGCGATGTCCACATACTTGCCAGCGAATCCGCAGAACTCTCCCGCCTCACCGATGATCTTCGGATCGTCCGTTGGCGTGAGGTCGATTTGCGGGTTCCCGTTGTGAAGCCAACGAAGTGCTTCAGCAAGTCCTTCTTCCAAGTTCTTCAGAATTTGTGTGGTTCCAATCCCACTCAACGCGGGAGGACCGCACAACGAAAGAATGGCGAAGCAATCGAATTGAGCAAGGGCGGCATACACTGCGGTGCTGCGGTCTCGCCTCCAGATCGCAAGCGTTGTGTAGTGCTTGTCGAGCACTTCCCGCTCGAATGTGCGGAAGACCAGCTCTGTTTCTGCGTCGGTGGGCACTTTTCACGTTCCGAATCGGATTTTGTCGCAACAAAATGATGATAGAATGCGGGCCATGACGTGTAACAGAGGTTGGTATTCCTTCATCTCTTACGACTCGTCTGTCCACGAGGCGGATACTCATGAGCAACGTTGGTGAAGCAACGAATCAATGTCGTGCTTGGCTCCTGTTGGCTTACGGTGACCGTAGGGCGTATTCGGGGAACGTCGGTTACGACGACGTTCCAAACCGGACGTATCGCTACGATAGCCTCGTGCCGAATCACAAGCAACTGACAGTCGATGATCTTGTTGTTCTGACTACACCCGACGGTGCCATCGGCGTAGGAAGAGTTGAGCACATCCATCAGCGCGATGGACGAAAGACACTTCATCGCTGCCCCGTATGCGGGATTGCACAGAGCAAGGTTCGAGAAACTAAGACGCCGCGTTTTCGCTGCCGAAAAGGTCACGAGTTTGATGAGCCAAAGACAGACATTGTCCCTTGTACGGAATACGAAGCGACGTTCGAGTCTACCTTCGTAACGTTGGAAGGATTACCCGTCCAAGAGCTTCGAAATGCCTGCCCACGGTTCAATGGCCAAATGTCGATACAGCCCATCGACCTCGTGTCGCTCATGCCGAGGATTCGCGCAGTGAGCCCGGAGGCTGCCGCTCTCATTGATGCGAAGCAGAACATTCAGGTATGTCACTACTGGGCATTACTCTGCAATCCGCGACACTATCGCATTGAGGACGCGCTGAATGACTTGGTCGAAGATCTCTGGGCGGTATCACGGGGAGACGTGCACGCTGGCGACCGGGTCGCCATCTGGAAAGCGGCGGGCGACGGAAATCAGCGTGGGATCGTCGCGCTCGGCACGGTGTTGACGGATCCGGTCGATATCGCTGAGCCTGAGTGCCTGCAAGAATATTGGAGGTCAGGTAAACGAGAAAAGGACCCAGCCCGCAGCGTGTGGGTCCGATACGTCCGTTCCAATCGACTGCCATTGTGGCTGCACGAAGATCGCACTGGATTGCTCGCCGACCTGTCCGTGTCCCGTGCTACTGGTGGGACAGTCTTCAAGATTTCGCACAATCAGTGGGAGAGGCTGGAGCAGCTTGCTGGAGGGTGGCCGCGCTTTGTCGACGAATCCGTAGATGTGGATGAGGCTGCCGAGGGCAGGATACAACTTCGTCTCCACAAAATCCGCGAAAGAAATCCCCGGTTGGTAAAACGAAAGAAGGAAATTGTCTTTCGTGAGAAAGGGTGTCTCAAGTGCGAAGTCTGCGGTTTCGACTTCTCTGTGGCATATGCAGGAATAGCAGACGGTTTCATCGAATGCCACCACGGAATCCCGATATCCCGAATGGAGCCGGGAGAGACGACGCGAATCGAAGATCTGCACTTGGTGTGCGCGAACTGCCACAGGGTATTACACCTTGGCAAAGACACAAGGTCAGTGGACGATCTGCGTCACTTGGTCGCACGGGAGCGAGAGAAGTACTGTGTCAAAAGACCGGAACAGTGCGCTGTGAATTTGGCAGGTGCGGACGGGCCTGCAGAGGGCCGATAACTCATGCAACTCGCCGGCCTCAGCTGCTGTTCTTCCTCCGCAATTGAACCGACCATTCTAGGGGCAGGTCTTTCTGCAGTCGCCTGAGACTGATTCCCTCAGGTTCGTTTCCAGCGAGAATCAATTCGACTATTTCCGGAGCCAGCGACGTAAGCCGTAGAATGCGGCCGACGTAGGTGCGGTCGACACCGTTAGCCGCTGCCAGGTCTTCGAGGCTGGCGTATTCTCCGGACTCGAGCTGCTCCTGCCAGCGATAGGCCTTCGCGAGGGCGGAGACGAGTGACCCGTTAGTCTCACGTTCTGGTCCGGCCTGGCCGTTGGTGCCGCCGTGCGTGAGCACCATCTGGCGGCCGTTGCGCCGGTGGAAGCGGACGGGGATTCGCACCACGATCGCGTCGCCGTCGCGCGACACGGTCAGGCCCGGGTAGTTTTCCTGTTGGTTCTTCCCAACGTGATCAATCATGGCTTCGCGCTCCAATCGGGCCCAGTTCGCCGGCGACCTGCTCGATGCCGTTGGCGCCTGCGAACTGTCGGAGTATCTGACGCGTCGAGTGCTGTTCCTGGCCGGCCAATGGGTCGCCGACGGACAATTCGACGCGCGCCAGAAGAAAGTATTGCGTGTGATTCGCGACGCCGGTGGTCAGATCGGCCGCCGCGAATTGTCCAGGCGCACGCAGTGGCTGTCGCAACGTGAGCGGAACGAGGTCATCGCCAATCTCGAAGAGGCGGGATTGATCGAAACTAGGCAGGTGGAGACCTCAACACGCCCCAGACTGGTGTATGCGATCCGATGAATCCGTCAATCTGTCAATCCGTCAACCGGGGCTTCTCTATAAGAAAGACGGACGTACACAGGGTACGAGAGATACCGGTTGACATATTGACATATCTTCTTCTTGAACAACTACACACTATAAAACAAGCCATAAACCAAGCGTTCAATCCGTCAAGTATACGTCAAATCCGTCACGGGTCCTCCCCCGCCGTGAACTGCCCGTGCCCCCCGCGGGAACAGTCGCCAATTACCACACAGTTTGTTTCGTATGTCCGCCACTACTTTGCGCGTCATAGCAGCGGTTCAGGTTCATCCGGCTCCTCGGGATCGTCCGGCCCATTGTCCAGCGGTGGCTCATCGGGTGGTGTACGGGTACGCCGCGGCCTTCAGCACGTTCAAGTACCGGTTCATGGATTCTGCCCTCGAAACATCAGCTGGATCGCTGGAACAGGCCGGTGCACTCGCGTGCCGCGAGTTCGACTTCTTCTTGGTGCTTCGCGTCCAATTGACCCACGGGCCCGACTCGGGCCCGTGCCAAACACGCTTGACTCAGCGTCTGTCCAGACCAGTGCTCGCTGGAGTTCGATCGCGAACGTGTTTTGGCTACCGTAGCTCGCCGCCACGAAATATTCCAAATGGCTGAATTGGACGAATTGACAGAGCCTCTGACCATTAGGATTTCTTGCGCAGCAGGACCGTCTTGGCAATGGTATTCCCTGGGCTGCCGCCCTCGTAGCTCATCCGCCATGTCCTGCTGGGCACGTCCCACACCATTGCCGAATCCTGCGTCTCCCAACTACCTGCTGACACTCCAATCACGCGCTGCCCACCGGCACGGTGCGCCGTGACGGCGATGGTCCCGGCCTTCTTGTCATGGACCAGTTCCGTCGGCCCTCCCTTCACGGACAGCCCTTCCGCCGCCACGTCCGCGGCGCCGAAGGTGGTGGCCACCGCTTTGTTCGTCCCGGTGTAGCTGTAGCCGTCGGCCGACACCACCAGTTCCCCGCTCTTGAGCGCGACCCGGAACGCCTCGCCTTCCTGTTTCACGACTGGCACCGCCGCGCCCTTGAGACGCGGCACGATGAGCGTGGTGAAACCACCCGCACCCTTGATGTGCAGGATGTGCTGGCGCAGCTCGTAGGGGCGGCCGTTGACCGGCCGAAAAACGTTGTCCACATGTGCGCCCTGGCTGACATTGTGGCCCCAGCCGCCGAGGCAGAATTCGCGCGGGTCCTTGGCAAAGGAGTAGAGTTCGAAATCAATGGCCGGCGCTTCGCCCGCCTTGCCGAACTGCTGGCCCTGGAAGGCGAACTTGTTCAGGCCGGCCGGCAGCAGGTAGGCCTTGCCCCCGGCGGGCGGCTGCTGCTTGTTCCTGTCGCCGACGTCCCAGAACGCCTCGCCGGGCGAGACGGCCCCGGCGGCGGTCTCCACGGGGCCCTCGGCCACCAGGTGCATGTTGAAGATCATCGGCTCGGCCGCCCGCTCGCCTTCCAGCGTGTCCCTGATGAGCAGTAGCGGACACGACGGGTCCGGGTGGACCAAGGACACCTGACGCGTCCACTTCAGATCGCCTTCGTTGGCACCTGAGGACATCTTGGCCCACGCGCTGTCGCGGAAGGAGGCGAAGGCGTCCTGCCTCTGCGTTTTCCAGTCCCAGGGTTCAGCCGGTTCGTATACGCTGGGCAGGTCTGCGTTCCAGGCGATGGACAACGCTTTCTCTGGCACCAACCCACATCGGCTGTAGGGGGTCGGGTTGTGCGGACTGTACATGTTCTCCCATCCAAGCGAGAGGGGAACGCCGAGCGCGTAGATCATGAGTTCGCCGCTGCTGCTGCCGCGGTGGTCGTAGTAGGAATCTCCCATGATGGCGTGGACGCTGGATTCCTGCGGCGTGTTCCAGGCACTGCGCAGGACGGCGCAGTAGTTCGGGAAGACGGCGTTGCCCAGTTGCGGGTCTTCGGCCGGCAGGTCTTCATTGATGCGCAGATGGGAGCTCGCGTAGAAGCCGCTGTGGCGCCGGCCGTTGGCCTGCCACATCCACATCAGACGTTTCGAGAGGGCCGGGTGTGACGCGGCACAAGACGTCCCCATCTCCGCCAGCAATGTGGCGCCGTCGCAGGGCTGGCTGTCGCCGTCCACGATGTTGTTGCGCAGGCCGCCGAAGCGGATGTCCGCGGGGCTCATAATGTTCAGGCACCAATCGGCGAAGCGAGGGAGCTTCGGATCGGTCTCCCAATCTTTGTAGCCCAGCATGTTGCGCTGCATCACCACGTTGTGGATGGGGGTGAGAGTTCCTGCGTAGTGCGGACAGGCGGAGGGCGCGCCGAACTCGTTGACTTGCCCCAGATACGGCACGACCGAACCCACGCGCCCGGCAGGTGCCTTCAACCGTGGGGCCATGGCCGGATGCGAGGCGATGAACCAGGTGTAGGTGCCGCGTGCGCCCATCCACTGTCCAACCATGTTGGGGTTGCCCATGTTGACCCTGGCCAGAAACTCCTTGCCGTCTTCGCCGGTCTGGAACGGATACTGGTCGTCATCCCAGAGCCAGTTGGCGAAGAGCGCGATGCCGGCCTTGAGACGCGTCTTTTCTTCCGGGCTGAGGAAGCCGCTGGCCAGTACCTGGTCGTAGCGATCCACTTTCGAGGGCGGAATCAACCACGGTTGGCTGGAGTACTTCATCGACATGTAGCCATGGCCGTTGGCCCAGTCGTCCACCAGTCCACTCATGTCCTTGTGCAGCTGTTCGGCCATCGCGTGCGCCTTGGCGCCGGACGCGTCGCGCCACATATCGAACAGATCGCGGTTGTATGGGTCGCTGTTGCAGCAGGCTTGGTAATACGCTTCGTCGGTGCGCAGCCGCTGGATCATGGCCTCGATGGCCGGTCGCGGCATGTACATGGCGCCGAAGGGCGGGTTCGGATCGGGATAGTCCAGCTGCCAGCGGATCAGCTTGCGGAGATTGATGCCGTTGCCGTGCAGAACCCACTGCTTTTTGACGCCGGGGATGTCGGTGAGTTTGTCCGGTGCGTCGGCTCTCGTGCCGGCGAAGATGCCCCAGGCGAAACGGATCGTGCGCGCGGAAGTGTCGAGAAGCAGCGAGTTGTCCCCGCCGCGAAGGTTGGTCTGCACCGTGATCCCGACATCGGGTCCCGGACGGTTGTAGACTCCAGGGCCGCTGTCACCCGCGCCGATCAGGCGCGACGGAGCGCCGGCGAAGATGCCCATCAGGTTGCTGTCGGGCTTTCCATCCGCGTCGTACATCTGCCAGTACCAGCCGGTGTCGCGGGCCCAGGGATCCCACAACCGCATCCATCCCCGCATGCCGTCCCCGGTCTGGTAGCCAACCTCGACGGGCTTGGCGTAATCCAGATCCACGATGGCATCCATGCCGGGGCGCGAATGCGCGACGGGATACACCGAACCGTCCTCGATGCGGCCATACCTGGGCTCGGTGGCGATGCTCCCGCAGTAGCGCAACTGCGTGGGGCGCACGCCTCCATACAGGCTCAGGGAGAAGGTGGAAAACAGGTCGGTGTCGGTCTCGATCAACACGGAGGGTTGCCCACGTTCCAGCGTGAAAGTGGTGGTATAGTGCGCCGCACCCGCGGGCCGCACCTTCAGGGCGCCGTAGCTCAGCTCCGGGCAGGTGATGGCGTAAGTCACCTCGACGACGGCGCGGATCGGGCCGCGCTCCTTCACGGTCACCGTCATGGCGTCCACGCTGGTGATGCCGCCTTCGTTGTTGCTGTTCTTGAACTGCAACGGCGTGCCGGGAGGAGACCACGAGCCGTCGCGGAAACGCACGCCTTGAATCGGCGTCTTGGGCGTGCTGGAGAGCGGCGCGTATACTTTGGGCACTCGCACGCCGGCGACCCCGTTGGAGATCTCGATGTAGTCGGCATGGGCCTCGTCCACTTTCACGCCGTCCGGCACCTTCGATCCGCGCCCGCTCATGAGCTTGAAGGTCCGGGTGGCGTTGGCCGGCAGATCCATGCCGAAAGCGATGCTGCCGTGGGGGCCGCCATCGACCATCTGGAACGGCACATCCTTGCCGGCTTCATCCAGGAGATGGTACTGGCCGGGATCGGTCTTCTTCTGCAGTTCGAAAACCACCACCTGATCGGCGTGACTCACGCCGAAGTGTTCCCGTAAAGTGAACTCTTCGAGGGCCGACTGCCCTGCGGCGTTGGCCGTCAGGGCCAGCACACCGAAGATGACCAGCAGCGGCGCGAACCATGCCATGGGGCGGCAGCACGGGGTGTGGTTCGGAATCATGTCATTTCTCCGAGTGGCTTGCAGTTCAGCGGAAGTGGCGTGTACAAGGGTGCGGTGTGTGACGGGGAAACGGGAGTTGCCTGCCGCATGTTAAACTCCCTATCCGGACGCCTTCAAGTAAGGGAAATCCCTACTCGCACACCCGCCGACGTGGCCCCATACTGAAGGGCATGATCATCAACGACCTCAAGGCGGCGCGACTCCGGCAACACGACATTGACACCATGCATCGCTGCCTCCCCGATCGTACCTCGTTACTCGTGGTGGACATGCAGTGCGGGTTCCTCGATCCTGGCGCGTCCCTGGAAGTACCCAAAGGCCGCGCGATCGTGCCTGCCGTGCGCCGCTTGATCAATTGCTGCCGCAGGGTGGGAGTGGCGGTCATGTTCACGCAGTTCGTCTATTCGACAGCGGTGCCGTGCCTGCGTGGGCGGCCGTTTGGTGTGGAGCATCTGCCGCCGCGCGACGGGAAGGCGAACGGGTTCGGCCGCCCTTCGGGCAACTGTCTTGTGGGTCCCGAGGCGGGACGCGGGGCGGAATCGGCCGACATCGTGCCAGCCCTGTCCCCACTGCCCGGGGAGCTGGTGGTGGCCAGCCATGTCTACGACAAGTTTCTGGATACGCCGCTCGACCTGGCACTCCGCAGCCGACAATCAACGCACCTGATTGTTGCAGGGGTGGTCACGGAAATCTGTGTCAACTGTACGGTGCTTTCGGCGGCGAATCGCAACTACCACGTCACTGTGGCGACCGATGGCGTGGCCACGCTGGACGACGCGGTTCAGGCGACGTGCTTCGACATCTGGCGGCGCAAGTTCGCGCGGCTGCGCACGACGGCCCAGCTGATCCGGGAACTGAATCGCGCGAAGCGGGACGCGATATGAACCCGAAGAAGTCCACACTGGGAACACCGGCTGAATTGACCGGGATTTCATCGGTTTGGACGGCTGAGGTGGATTGGGTATCCGAGGGGGGTGCGTACCACGGCGCCGTTCGGCGCCATGATTTTTGAACG
>Ga0194120_10002299_pt1 | contig 33136 bp, 29 predicted proteins | sample TA2MahCa65mmetaG_FD_148642 | JGI IMG/M metagenome (GOLD analysis project Ga0194120, IMG submission 148642) | Freshwater microbial communities from Lake Tanganyika, Tanzania - TA2015019 Mahale Deep Cast 65m | ecosystem: Environmental > Aquatic > Freshwater > Lake | place: Tanzania: Lake... | reverse complement strand
CAATGGCTCTTCAGGATCAAAAAACCGCTTCAGGCGGGTGAAAAATAGCCGGTTTTCCAATGCCATTTAAGGATTGGCGACCTTTACGGTGGATTGTTGGTCGTTTGGGCGGTTTTTCGAGGTGCCCAAGAGAGTATGACAGTATGCTTACAACCGAGTTGAACGGCTTTTGCTACAATACTGCTTTGATTCCAACTCCATTCCCCTAGTTTCCTTCTATGCGCCGTTTTTGCACTCTGAGCTATGTTCTAGGCTTAATTTTGGTCGTCTTTGGCCTGACTTATCTGTTGCCGATTATGACGTCTCTGTATTTTGAAGACGGCATGCTGGTTCAGTTTGTGCAGGGCATGACTATTAATATCGTCGCTGGCGGCGCCCTAACGCTCTCGACCATGATGTTTCGCGGTGAAATTAAAAACCGGGACGGTTATTTGTTGGTTGCAGTGTTTTGGGTACTAATGGCCTCTGCTGCTACCTTGCCACTGATGTGGGGTATTCCAGGCCTTTCATTTACCGACGCTTTCTTTGAAACCATGTCGGGCTTCACGACTACCGGGGCAACCGTACTATCCGGTTTAGACGATTTAGCACCCTCACTTAATCTCTGGCGTCACGAACTAATCTGGATTGGCGGCTTAGGAATCATTGTCCTAGCCGTGGCGATTCTGCCTCTGCTTGGTGTAGGTGGGATGCAGCTTTATAAAGCGGAGATTGCCGGCCCAGTTAAAGACAGTAAATTAACCCCACGCATTGCCGAAACAGCGCGTTTGTTGTGGCTGGTGTATGCCGGCATCACTGCCGCCTGTGTGGTTTGTCTTAAATTTGCTGGGATGAACTGGTTTGATGCGATCTGCCATTCATTTGCCACTTTGGGGCTGGGCGGTTTTTCAACCCATGATGCCAGCGTAGGCTTTTATAACTCACCGGAAATTGAAGCGGTTCTGATTGTTTTCATGTTGATTTCGGCCATGAACTTTAGTGTGCATTACCAAATGATTCATCAGGTCAGTTTAAAACCCTATCTTCATGATCCCGAAGCGATTCCCATGCTGTTATTGTTGACGCTCAGCACCTTGCTTTGCGCAGGCTATCTGGTTCATTTTGATATTTATGGCGACTTTCAAACCAGTTTACGCCATGTAGCCTTCAATCTGGTGTCGATTGCCACGGATTGCGGCTTTGTCAGTACCGACTATGGATTATGGCCTGCCTTTGTTCCCTGGTGGATGCTTTATTTGAGTTGTATCAGTGCCTGTACCGGCTCAACCGGTGGCGGCATCAAAATGTTCAGAACCTTATTGTTGTGGAAACAGGCTGGACGTGAAATTTTCGGTATTTTGCATCCCCGCGCGATTAATCCAATTCGTATCGGCGACACCGTGATTGCGAATAAAATTATTTTCGCTGTCTTAGCTTTTATCTTTCTGTATTTCATCACAGTAGTGGTTTTGACCTTTGCCCTGATGTTTTCCGGCATGGATCCTATTTCCTCGCTAAGCGCGATTATCGCCTGCATCAACAACGCAGGACCCGGACTTGGACAGGTCGGTCCAGCCACCAATTATGAAAGTCTGAATGACTTTCAAACCTGGATCTGTTCACTGGCCATGCTCTCAGGACGGCTGGAAATCTTTACCTTAATCGTGCTTTTTACACCAGCTTTCTGGAGAAAATAGTACAATTTACACCCTTAATGGACGCTAAATTAGGAAATTAGCCTTAATTTCAGCCTCCGCAACCAGATTTTATTTTTTAGGAATACGAGTATGTCCTCTAATCGCAACATTGATTTTCTGAGCAAACGAAAACTGGCGTTCATCTTTTCGGGCTCGTTGTTTGTGATTTCACTCGCCTCGTTTATGGTCAAAGGCCTTAATTTTGGTATCGACTTTACTGGAGGTAGTGTGTACGAAATGCATTACAACCAGTCTGTTAACCTCGACAGCATGCGTGAAGCACTGGAAAAACAAGGCCTAGGCGACGCCAATATTCAGCATTTTGGTAGTTCACAAGATGTTTTGTTGCGACTCAAACCGCTTGAAAACATCAATCAGAAACAATTGAGCGAACAAGTACTTTCGAGTGCCAACAGCAGCCAAGCTGAACCTGGAGAAATTCGCCGCGTTGAATTTGTAGGCCCACAAGTTGGCGAAGATCTGGTCAATGACGGTGGTCTTGCGCTGTTGTTTTCTTTCATCGCCGTCATGGTTTATGTCAGCGCCCGCTTTGAATGGAAACTCTCCATCGGTGCAATTGCCGCCTTGTTCCATGACACCATTATCACCATGGGCTTTTTCTCAGTATTTGGCTGGGAGTTTGACATGACGGTTTTGTCGGCAATTCTGGCGTTGATCGGTTATTCGATTAACGACACCATCGTTGTTTACGACCGGATTCGTGAGACCGTTCGCAGCAGTCGCCGTGAATCGATTTTTGATATCACCAACCGTGCGCTAAACGACACTTTAAGCAGAACAATTTTGACTTCTTTAACCGTTTTCCTGACCTTGCTGGCTTTGGCCTTTTTAGGCGGAAAAACCATTCATGGTTTCGCAATCGCCATGCTAATTGGCGTCATCAAAGGCACCTACTCATCCATCTACATTGCGAGTTCACTTGCTCTGAGTTTAGGCTTGGATCGTGAAGATTTAATGCCTGTCGAGAAAGACAGCACTGTTGATGAATTGCCTTAATAACATCCACTGAAAGGAATCACCTATGACACAGATAACGAGTAACGATCTTACTACCTTGACTCTAGGCATACCCGGGTTTGCTTACGCAGATCTGTATCAACCTGAGCGCCTTCAAGATTTACTCAGCGTTTTTGATCAAACCGTAGACCAACATGATCCAGCTCTTTTTGCTGAACTGAGCGCCTATCGTGCTTCTCAAGGCGAAGGCATGGCACCAGAACAAATCTCGGAATTATTAGTTCGCACGGCGCCTTTGGTCGGCAAATTCGTGGCCAAATTGTTCAATGTCACCGATGTGCGTGAACAACAAATCGAAAAAATTCGCGGTGAGTTCAACAGCATTTTCATTTATCGCACCGAAATCGTTGGCAAACTGGCAAGTCGCTTTAAAGGTCAAACCATCGAAGATTGGGATATTGCCGCTTTAAAAACCGACCTCGCGAATTTAATTCGTGCTACAGGACATCAAGACTTATACAGCCACGACCCAGAATTTGCTGTCGCCTTGGTGGGTGCCAATTTATGGCGCTTGTCTCAACAAGAAAGCCTGACAGACGCGGATGTAAGCGAATTAAACACTCAGTTGGCCTCTTTCCCCTTTATCGGTCAAGCTGACTCCCCAGCCAGCTTGGTTGCGGCTGCACTCGATGTCGTTTACCGCTGGAGCTTTGCCGCCAGACAAGTGGATGAATTACGCGCCCTGACTCAGAAGTGGGTGAGTTTTAAAGTTCCTGAAAAAACCAACCTGGAAAATCTGGTGGCGCATGATGATGTCCCTCAAGAAGGTTTTAAGGTTTGGGCCTGCGAAGAGGGTCATGAGCGTCGTCGTGACGGTTTTGCCTTAACCGACAAACGTTATGCCCAACGTCAGGTTTTATATGAGGTAGATCACTGCATCTACTGCCATGACCGCGATAACGATTCCTGTTCTAAAGGCATCAAAAACAAAAAAGACGGTACATTTAAAACCAACCATCTTGGCGCCGTGATGACCGGTTGTCCGTTGGAAGAAAAAATCTCCGAAATGCATGTCGTGAAACGTGAAGGCGACAATATTGGCGCTCTAGCGATGATCGTGATTGACAATCCTATGTGTCCAGGCACTGGCCACCGGATTTGCAATGACTGTATGCGTGGCTGTATTTACCAAAAAACTGAGTCAGTCAACATTCCGCAAATTGAGACCAATGTGCTGACCGATGTGTTGTTCATGCCTTGGGGCTTTGAGATTTACAGCCTGCTGACACGCTGGAACCCACTCAATGTTAAGCGCTCGACCGCACTGCCTTACAACGGTAAAAACGTACTGGTAGCCGGAATGGGGCCTGCTGGTTACACCTTATCGCATTATTTGCTCAACGAAGGTTTTGGCGTAGTCGGTATTGATGCCCTAAAAATCGAACCACTGCCCTTGTATCTGACCGGTGATCGTAACACCGTGCCACAACCGATTATCGAATTCCAAAGTTTGTATGAAGAACTGGATCAACGGGTCATGCTGGGATTCGGTGGGGTTGCTGAATACGGTATTACCGTGCGTTGGGATAAAAACTTTCTGAAAGTGATTTATCTGAATCTGTTACGTCGCGCGGCATTTAAGTGCTATGGCGGTGTTCGTTTTGGCGGTACTGTTTCGATTGATGAAGCTTGGCAATTAGGTTTTGATCATATTGCCATTGCCAGTGGTGCGGGTAAACCCACCATTATCGATCTGAAAAATAATCTGACCCGCGGTATTCGCAAAGCCTCGGACTTCCTCATGGGCTTGCAACTAAGCGGTGCGGCTAAAGATACATCCCTGGCTAATTTACAGGTACGTCTGCCAGCCGGTGTCATCGGTGGCGGTCTGACAGCCATAGATACCGCCACTGAATTATTGGCGTATTATCCCGTACAAGTCAGCAAAATCGTCAGACGCTACGACAAATTAGTGGCGAAATACGGCGCAGATAATGTGCGTAGCCGCTATGACGCCGAAGAACTGGAAATCCTTGAAGAATTTCTGGCGCATGGACGAATTGTGGAACAAGAACGTCAACGTGCTGCTGCGGCAGGTGAAAAGCCCAATTTCTTGCCTTTCCTGCATCAATGGGGCGGTGTCACCCTGTTCTACCGTAAAGGTATCAAGGATTCACCCGCCTACCGTCAAAACCATGAAGAAATTCATGAGGCTTTAGCGGAAGGAATCTGGCTAGCCGAAGGGATGAGTCCGCTAGAGGCTTTGGAAGATCAGTACGGCCACTTGAATGCGGTTCGTTTTGAACAACTGCAAGAACAAGATGGCCGATGGCGCAAAACCAGTGAACATGAAGTGCCGTTGCGTGGTCTTTTTGTCGCCGCTGGTACTGCGCCGAACACCATTTATCAGTCAGAACATCCTGGCACTTTTGTGATGGATCATAAGTTTTACAAACGTCACGAACCGGAATGGTTACAAGGCAAAGCCCAACTGGTTGCTGCCGAAGATGAAACGCAGGTTAAAGTGGGTAAACCGGCTCCGTTCACATCCTATAACAGCGATGGTCGCTACATCACCTTCTATGGTGACAACCATCCGGTCTATGCCGGCAACGTAGTGAAAGCCATGGCCAGCGGCAAAGATGGTTACCCCTATATTGTTAAATTGTTTGCAGACGAGTTGTCAAAACTAGACCCGCAGCAACAGGCACAACGCGACCAACAATTGCTGGCTATGCAAGATAAGCTCGACAGCGAGTTTTTGGCGCACGTGGTTGAAGTAAACCGCTTAACACCGACGATTATCGAAGTCGTCATCAAAGCACCAGCTGCGGCCCGTCATTTTGAGCCAGGACAGTTTTATCGCGTTCAAAACTTCGAATCTCTGGCACCGGTTCGTGAAGGTACCGTGTTGGCCGCAGAAGGTCTGGCCCTGACAGGCGCTTGGGTAGATAAAGAACAAGGTTTAGTTTCTTTAATTGCCCTAGAGATGGGAAGCTCTAGTCGTCTGTGTGCAACCTGGAAAACTGGAGATCAATTGGTGCTTATGGGGGTAACCGGTGCTCCGACTGAAATCCCACGCAATCAGACTGTGCTGTTATTAGGCGGCGGTTTAGGTAATGCGGTATTGTTCTCGATCGGTAAAGCTTTGCGTTCAGCAGGCAATAAAGTCATTTATTTTGCCGGTTATCGTAATAGTGAAGACGTGTTTAAGGTTTCTGAAATCGAAGACGCTTCCGACATCATTGTCTGGGCGGTGGATGATCGTCCGGGCAATCAGGCGATTACGCCAACCCGTCCGCAAGACAAAAGCTTTGTCGGCAACATTGTGCAAGCTATGATTGCTTATGCAACCGGTGAACTGGGCGAAGCCAGCCTGAGTCTGCAGGATGTAGAGCATTTGATTGTGATTGGTTCAGACCGCATGATGGCGGCGGTTAAAGAAGCCCGTTTTGGCTTACTAAAACCCTATCTTAAAGCGGGTCATGAAGCGATAGGCTCAATCAACTCACCGATGCAATGCATGATGAAAGGTGTTTGTGCCCAGTGCTTGTGTAAGCATGTCGATCCGGAAAGCGGTGAAACCAGCTTTATGTATTCTTGTTACAACCAGGATCAGGCTCTGGATTATGTCGACTTTGATAATCTGCGTGCCCGCCTCAGACAAAACACCGTTCAGGAAAAGCTGTCTTCTCTGTGGCTGACCTATTTGCTCGAAAACGAAAACGCCTAATGTTCGTAGGCCGTTTATCACCTTATCACTGGGTGACAAACGGCCTCAATCGTGGAAACCTTGTAAATAAACCGTTTTTCCTTTAATTCTCGGAGTTCATCAGTGTTTGCACGCTTGAGTGTTTTACTGTTACTGGCATTTGTTCCTTGTTTTGCCTGGGCTGAAGCAGAAACTACAGCACAGACGCTCAATCTAACCAACCATTGGGTCGGCTTTACCGCGATTGCCATCTTCGGATTTGCCTATCTGCTGGCGATGACCGAAGAAGTCACCGAACTCAACAAATCCAAACCCATGGTTTTGGCCGCCAGCCTGATTTGGGCTTTGATCGCTGCGGTATATGCGGGTCACGAAACCGGCGAACTAGCAGGTAAGGCTTTTCGAGCTTGCTTAGAAGGTTATGCCGAATTATTTTTGTTTATCATGGTTTCCATGGCCTATCTGAATGCCATGGAAGATCGCGGTGTCTTTGATAATCTGCGCGTCTGGTTACTGAGTAAAGGTTTCAGTTATCGCAAATTGTTCTGGATTACCGGCTTCATGTCGTTTTTCATGTCATCCATCTGTAACAACCTGACCACAGCTTTGTTGATGGGTGCGGTCATTTTGGCAATGGGTAAAGATAACCGTCGTTTCGTGACCTTATGTTCAATTAACGTAGTGGTCGCGACCAACGCCGGTGGTTCATTCAGTCCCTTTGGTGATATCACCACCTTGCTGGTGTGGCAAAGTGGCGTAGTGCCTTTTGTCGATTTTTATTCCTTATTCATTCCGGCGATCGTGAATTTTGCCTTACCTGCAATGGTGATGCATTTCTGGATTCCCAAGGAACAACCCGCGGCGGTTGGTAAAGCACCTGTGATGAAAAGAGGTGCAATAGCTATGATCGTGTTGTTTTTGATGACGATTATCACCGCAGTCAGCTTTGAAAATGCGCTAGATTTGCCGCCTGCTGCCGGCATGTTGGCGGGTTTAACCTATTTAAAATTCCTTGGTTTTTATCTGCAAAAAACCTCACATAAAGATAAGGACGAAATCAGCGATTTTGCTCACGTCTACAAACTCTACAACTTGGAAGTGCCCAATAAATCCAAGTCTCAGTATTTTGACGTATTCAAAAGTGTCGCCACCTTAGAATGGGACACTTTGTTATTTTTCTACGGCGTCATGATCAGCGTGGGTGGGTTAAGCTTTATTGGATATCTGACCATGGCTTCTGATGTCTTGTACGTCGGCATGGATCCTACTTACGCCAATATCATTGTCGGTATTCTTTCTGCCTTCATTGATAATGGCACTATCATGTTTGCTGTATTGACTATGCATCCGGACATTTCTCAAGGCCAGTGGTTATTGGTCACCCTGACTGCCGGAGTTGGCGGAAGCTTGCTGGCAATTGGCTCAGCAGCCGGTGTTGGTTTGATGGGACAAATGAAAGGAATTTATACATTTAGTGCCCACCTTAAATGGATGCCAGTGATTTTTCTTGGCTATGCGGGCAGTATTGCGGCCCACTTTCTGCTAAATGGCCATTATTTTTAGCCTACAGCCGATCTAAGCGCAAATAAAATAAAGCTGATGAGTTGCTAAGCATGGTGCGACAACTCGAAATCAGCATCAGTGGTCGTGTTCAGGGCGTTGGTATGCGCCCTTTTATTTATCAACTCGCTCACCGTTTCCAACAAAAAGGCTTTGTTGCCAACACCTCTAGCGGCGTTACCGTCTTGTTACAAGGACAAGCCGAACTCCAGCAGCAATTTATTGATACCTTGGTTCAGCAATCACCTGCCAGTTCTGACATCAAAGTATTCAATGCCGAGATTCAGAGCATTTCAAAACGCTATGAGCATTTTCAAATAACTGACAGTTTGGCCAGTCATAACCCCTCAGCATTTTCCCCTCCGGATTTTGCACTGTGCCCTGCCTGCGAGGCAGATTTTGATAATCCCAAAAGCCGTTTTTATCAATATCCATTCATAAGCTGCAGTGATTGTGGCCCCCGTTTTAGTATTCTCAGGCAATTGCCGTTTGATCGTCACCATACCAGCATGATGGATTTTCCCTTATGTAAGGAATGTGAGGCGGACTATCACAACCCTGAGAATCGCCGATTTCATGCCCAAACACTGAGCTGTCCAGCTTGCGGCCCGGAATTACAAGTCATCGATCCTCGAGGCAACAGCATTGGCTCCGGTTCTAGCAGTATTGATCTGGCCTTAGACTGTCTGCGTAGTGGTCAAATTCTGGCCTTAAAAGGGATAAGCGGCTTTCAATTATGCGTGGATGCGACTAATCAGGCGGCAGTGGAGAGGCTGAGGCGGCGTAAACAACGTCTGCACAAGCCGTTCGCTATAATGACAGCTGATTGTGCCGCCACCGAACGAATTTGTTTAGTCAATTCTGCACAAAGATCGGCGTTAACAGCGGCTACCAACCCTATCGTTTTATTGGTTGCCAAAACCCAAAATGGCATTGCTGATGCCGTCGCACCTCACTCTGATTGGTTGGGCGTCATGCTACCCGCCTCTGGCTTGCACCTGATTTTAGCCCGCCGTTCGGGTTTACCACTGGTCGTCACCAGCGGGAATACGGAAGGATCTCCCTTGTGCATAGACAACGAACAGGCCTTACACGATCTGCATGGAATTGCGGATTTGTTTCTAAACCATAATCGCCGGATACAGAGACGATTGGATGACAGTGTCGTCAAGTGTATAGCCAACGATATCAGTGTGTTGCGATCAGGACGAGGCTATGCCCCCATGGTTTTCCCTGCACCACGGGCGGAAAATCCTGTTTTGGCAGTAGGCGGGCATTTTTCCAATAGTTTTGCGCTGCATTTTGGCGAGCAATACTTACTCAGCCCTTATTGTGGTGATTTAAAAAATGCAGCAACCCGAAGCCACTGGCAAACCAGCATCCGCGATTTTGAAAATCTATATAAAATACGCCCCAGATCTGTTGTTCATGATATTCACCCTGAATATTTCAGTACTCAGTATGCGCAGACTTCTGAATTAGCCAAGCACCCAATCCCCCATCATCTTGCGCATATTCTGGGAGGCATGGCCGAACATCAACTCCAGTCACCTGTATTAGGTTTTGCTTGGGATGGCATGGGGTTGGCTGAAGACGGATCATTAGCTGGCAGTGAGGTACTTTATCTAGACGGCACAGAGTACAAAAGATTCGCTCATCTAAGAGCCTTTGCTTTAATCGGAGGCGATACCGCCAGCCAGCAAATTGACCGCTTGGCCTTTGGGATACTGGCGCAATTAAACGCACTGGATGATCATCAAGATCTGGCTTTCATGAAGCGTTTAAGCACCCAACATCAATCGGGATTTATGCAAATGTTAAAACAAGGTGTGCATTGTCCTCCTTGTACGAGTGCGGGTCGATTATTTGACGCTGTAGCTTGTTTATTGAATATTGCGGATTACAACTATTTTCAGGGTCAAGCCGCCATAAGACTCGAACAACTTGCCGCTCAATCGGATGACGATCATATCTATCCCTTTAAAATCACGGAAGAGACAGTAGCCATTATCGATTGGCGCCCCATGTTGGTCGCCATTCTGAATGAGCTAAACAGATCAGCACCTCAAGACATTGCGGCTCGTTTTCATAATACCCTCGCCGAGATTATCCTAAAGCTTGCACAACAAGCTGGCGTAGAATACGTTGTATTAAGCGGAGGCTGTTTTCAAAATGCTCATCTGACTGAGAAAGCAATGCAAAAATTACACTCATCTGGCTTCAAAACTTTTATACAGCGTAAGCTTCCCAGTAATGATGGTGGTCTTGCATTAGGCCAACTCCACGCCCATCAGCTTAAAAAGCTTGTCACAATTCGGTAATATTGCATTGTTACATTACAGAATAAAGTCGAATTTAGAGAGATAAACATGTCGAATTTGAACATTCTGGTTGTAGAAGATGAAGATGCTATCCGTGACATGCTGATCATGGCCTTAGGACAAAGTGATCTTCAAGTGACTGCTGTTGCCAGTGCAGAAGAAGCGTTAAGAATTCTGGCCGATCAAAATATCGATTTAATCGTTTTAGACTGGATGCTACCGGGTATTAGCGGGGTGGAACTGGCAAGACGCTTAAAAAATGATGCCTCATACAAACAGATTCCGATTATCCTCTTAACTGCCAGAGCTGAAGAGAGCGACAAAGTGCGTGGCCTGGAAATAGGTGCTGACGACTACATGACTAAACCCTTTTCACCCAAAGAATTAATCGCTCGCATTCGTGCCGTTATCCGCCGAACAGGCAAACTCGATGATACCGGACAACTGACGATTGGTGATTTGATTCTGGATGCGAGCCAACATCGTCTGACGATTGCCGGACAGACCATGGATGTCAGCCCGACAGAATTCAAACTGATACAATTCTTTATGTCCAATCCTGATAAAGTATACAGTCGCACGCAACTTCTGGATCAAGTCTGGGGTAGAAGCGTCTATATAGAAGAGCGGACTGTTGACGTACATATTCGTCGCTTACGCAAGATACTAGCTGAATTTGACCGCGAAGATCTCATTCAAACCGTTAGAGGATTCGGCTATCGTTTTTCATTGACTGGTTAATACATGCATCGCTGGCAAAGAGAAATCAGCATCGCCCTAAGCCTTATGGCACCGGCTCTGGTGCTAGCCTACTTCATAGGCCATTTATCGACACTGCTGTTATTCATCACCATTTTTTTATATATCCGGCAATCACTGGCTATCAGTGAACTTGAAAAATGGCTGAACCGCGGGGCTTTCGGTGATATGCGGCATAAAAAAGGTATCTGGGCTGATATCTACTATCATCTATGGAAGCTGAAAAAAACCGAAAAGAAACGTAAGAAAAAGCTTAGCCGCATGGTCGAGCAATTTCGAACCTCCACCGACGCCCTGCCCGATGCTGCTGTCGTTATGGGGAGTTATGCTGAAATCGAGTGGAGTAATCGCGCTTGCCGCACTGTGCTTGGCCTCAAAAAATCTGACAAAGGTCAGCGAGTCCCTAATCTGATTCGTAATCCAGCTTTCGTACAGTATTTAAAGTCGAATGATTACAGCCAAAAAATCACCATTCCCTCACCTGTAAACGAAAACCAGATCTTGCAAATCAGTATCACCCCTTACGGTGAGGGTCTGCGATTATTATTGGCCCAGGATGTTACTACGCTAAAAAATATCGAACGTATGCGGACTGATTTTGTCGCCAATGTCTCACATGAATTGCGCACACCTTTAACGGTTCTGAAAGGCTATCTGGAAACCTTAGTCGAAATTGATGGTGGAGAGACTTTTTACAGTAAGTCGTTTCAAAACATGGCCGAACAAACGGAACGGATGACTGTGCTGATTGACGATCTTTTATTGCTGTCCCGACTGGAAACCAAACATCGTCATACTGAATGCGTGGATGCGCCACATTTAATTGAGCAACTCTGCCAAGATTCACGTCTCCCCATCAAGGATATTGGCCGCATTGAATTAAGCCTTGATTCTGACGCCCGTTTGCTAGGGGATGAAACGGAATTACACAGTGCTTTCAGCAACCTGGTCAGTAATGCCCTAAAATATTCATCAACCGATAAACCGATAAAAGTTCGCTGGCAAAATGACGCTGAAGTCGGCGTTTTTCTTGAAGTAGAAGATTTTGGCGAAGGTATTTCCTCCAGTGAAATTCCCAAAATTACAGAGCGTTTTTACCGCGCTGATGTAAAACGCAACCAGAAAATTAGCGGTACTGGTCTTGGTCTGGCGATCGTCAAACACGTAATGGCCCGCCATGAAGGCAAACTCGAGGTGCATAGCCAGTTAGGTAAAGGTAGTCGCTTTCGCTGCTGGTTTCCCAATAACAGGGTTTGTTAACAACACGCACAAACCCTGTCCTTAACGGTTCAACCGGTATTGCGCATACCGGCGGCAATAGCATTGATGGTTCGCAATAAAGGCTGCATAGCCGGAATGTTTTCCGCCCCGTCTTCAGCGGCTCTGACCTGCCGCAACAAATCAGCCTGCAAAAAATTAAGCGGGCCAAGATAGTCATGACGACGATGTAATGATGCGGCAAGCTCGGGGTTATCAGCAATCAGATACTCAGCTTCAGCCACTTCCAAAATCCAGTCGACACATCGACGATGTTCACTGGCAATCATTCCATAAACCCGCTGGCCTAACTCCTGATCCTGACACAAAGCGGCATATTCACGCGCAATATTCATATCTGACTTACATAAAGCCATTTGAGCATTACTCAACAAATTTCGAAAAAAAGGCCATTGCCGATACATCTGACGCAAAGTATTTAAACGCTCCGGCTTTCCCGCACACCAAGCCTCCAGACTGGAGCCAATGCCATACCAGGCAGGAAACGTCTGTCGTGACTGAGCCCAGGCAAAAACCCAGGCAATCGCCCGCACCGATTGTTTAGAGCGGTCCTGCTTTTTCCGATGAGAGGGACGTGAGCCAATATTCAGCTGACCAATTTCAGTGACTGGTGTAGTTTCATAAAAATAATCCAGAAATCCGGGAGTATGCTCGGTCAGTTGGCGATAACCGCGTTCACCAATTGCCGCCAACTCACCCATGATGGCCAGCGTTTCCGGTTGATCGGCTGCCACAGGTTGTACCAGACTTAAACTGGCTTTGATCAGACCCGTCACTCCCATGGTCAACTCATAAATCGCGGTTTCCATATTGTTATACCGATAGAACAATACCTCACCTTGCTCGGTGAACTTGATTTGGCCACGAACCGTTGCCGGTGGTTGCGCCAGAATCGCCTGATGAGTGGGTCCGCCGCCCCTGCCTATCGTGCCACCTCGACCATGAAATAAGCGACAGGGAATACCCTCACGATCGGAGATAGCCATCACTTGTTGCTGAGCACGGTATAAGCCCCACGCTGACGCCAAAATACCACCATCTTTACAGGAATCAGAATACCCCAGCATGACTTCCTGACGCATTCCTGAAACCTGCAACAGTTCACGATAAACCGGCTGCGCCAATAATTGACTCAGTACGGCTTCGATATGACTTAAATCCTCAATGGTTTCAAACAAAGGCGAAACGCCAATATGACAGTACCAATGTCCACCTATACGCCCTGCCAGACCGACCTGCCCCGCTAACAATAAAACTTCCAAGATATGACTGGCGGTATGGGTCATGGAAATGACATAGCGGCTAAAACATTCGCCCCCGATTTCTTTACGCATCTCAGCCATCACCTGAAACACTTGTAGAGTTTCCCGCGTATTGTCGCTTAAGGTCATGGGCTCATAACTTAAACTGCCGGGTGCAGCAATTGCCTCAGCCAGTAATGCCAAACGCTGCGCTTCATCCATGGTGGCATAATCAATAGCCAAAGCGTGTTTCAAGATGTCAGCAACCGCATCGGTATGACGCGTCGATTCCTGACGCACATCTAACTGCATCAAATGGAAACCAAAGGTCTGGACCAAATGGATTAAGTCTAATAATTCCAAATCAGCCACCGATTGATCACCATGGCTCATTAAGGAGACACGAATGATCTGTAAATCCTCCATGAATGCCTGCGCATTCGCATACGCCTGCTGGTGATTCACGCTAACACCCGTCTGTTCGATACGCTGATCAACTCGACTCAACGCCAATTGCAATCGGTAATGCATCAAGGTTAATTTATGGCGATAAGGTTCCTGGCGACAGCTACGTTCCAAAGGAACTGCACTGTCACCTAACAAATCACGATCACGTTGAAGACTGCTGAGAAATTCTGGCGTCGGTTCGACCAAAGCATAGGAGTAAGACAACTGATCGCGTAGGGCATTGACTCTGCGCATGTATTCTTGAAGCACAGTTCTGGCTTGTAATCTTAAAGCCAAAGCAGTCGTTTCAGGTTTAACATTGGGATTGCCGTCGCGATCACCGCCTATCCAGGAACCAAAATTGAGAAAACGAGGCACCTTGATTTGCTGGGCTTCCGCACCATAGACATCGGTAATTGCCCGGTGAAAATTTCGGTAAACCTGTGCGGTTGCTTCAAACAAAGACAAGGGAAAATAATACAAGCCAGCATCAATCTCATCGACCACCCGCATACCGCGCGCACGGACTTCATCGGTTTTCCATAACAACTGAATCTGACTGTATAAGCGGTCGATCACCTGTTGTCGGTAATAGCCTTTGACCCGTCCGTCATCCAGACTTTCATGTGAAATAAAGACATTCCGCAAAGCGCCACGCACTGCGCGCCGTTTCGCTTCTGTTGGATGTGCGGTCATGACTGGCATGTAATCCAAATCATTCAGCAAGGCCTGCAGTTGCTGGAGAGTAACTCCAGATTCACGCAGTTGTAACAAGGTGTCATGGAATGATCCAAACCAAAAATGCTTGCCACTTTCAATCTGCCGGCGACGTTGATGAAGATTATTGGATTCCTCGGCAATATTGAGCAAACTAAAATACATACTAAAGGCACGAATCACTTCAGTTTGTGATTCAGGCGGAATATTGCGCAAACTTTTGATCAGTTGTTCCCGTCTTGCGGGACTTCCATCACGCTGTAAAGCAGCAAACTCACGCTGTAACTGATCGACCGTGGTGGCAATCCGAGAATTCGCCTGAGTCTTGAGCACCTGCCCCAAAATCCGCCTGAGCAATTGCACGTTATTACGAAGATTTTTGTCTGTATCTTGGGGTTTAAGAACCATAGACCGCCCTCTCATGCTGTATATTCGAAAAAAGATCAAAAAACTTTAACCACACTGTATAGTTTTTTATACTAATCGTGAAATAGAATAAATAATCAAATTACATAGATATTTGCTATATATGCAGCGCATCAACTATCAACATTTGTACTATTTCTGGACCGTAGCCAAGCAAGGCAGTATTAGTGCTGCCTGTGAAATACTGCATCTGGCGCAACCGACTATCAGTGCACAGCTAGCCATTTTTGAGGAACAAATTGGCAGTCGCTTATTTGCACGCCAAGGTCGTCGCCTGATTCTGACCGATACCGGACGGGCTGTATTTCATTATGCTGAGGAAATCTTCAGCCTAGGCCAGGAACTGACGCATACCTTAAAAGGCCTGCGTACCGAACGCGGATTGCGGCTGACTATTGGAATTAGTGATGCTTTGCCAAAATTGTTGGCCTATCACCTCATAGACCCTTTGTTGAAACAGGCTGATCCGGTGCAGATTCAATGCTGGGAAGACAAGACTGATCGATTGCTCAACGAACTGGCATTACACCGCCTCGACTTGGTGTTATCCGATGTTCCTGCCACACCCGCCAGTGGCACCCGCATTTTCAACCATTTCTTAGGCGCGTCTCCGGTAGCGATTTTCGGCGCCCCCGCTCTTGCCAGTCGTTATCGCGAGGACTTTCCTCGTGGTCTGAATGGGGCACCGTTTCTGTTACCAACCACCAATACAGCCTTGCGTCGATCGCTGGATCTGTGGTTTGAACGGATGGGGATCAGCCCGTCAATACAGGCTGAAATTGAAGACAGTGGCTTGATCAAAACTTTTGGGATGGGCGGCAGTGGCTTATTTTTTTCTCCCTCTGCCGTTTCGCAAGCCATAGAACAACAATACCGGGTAGAAAACTTGGGGATGGCCGATGAAGTTAGTGAACGTTTTTATATTGTCACTGCCCAAAGACGTTTAAAACATCCTTTGCTGCATATCATTCTCGATCATGCCCAGCAAGGTGTGTTTGGACTACTAAACACCTAGGACAATTGCTGCAGACTACCTATAATAGTGGGTTTTCCAAACCAAGCTGCTGGGGTCTGAATGCTTTCTGAAACTGTCTTAGCCTTATCAAACTGGCAAATGACATTAACCAGTTTGCTGCATTATGTATTCACGCCTCTCACGTTGGGTTTGTCTCTGTTGCTCGTGGTCCTAGAAATTCGCTTAATTCTTAAGCAGGATGCGAGCCTGAAGCCGACTATACAATTTTGGGCGCGTGTATTCGCAATCCAATTCGTTCTAGCCATGAGTACCCGCCTCTTGGTTGTCATTCAGTATGGCGTATCCACTTCGTTTTTTGCCCGCTTTATCGGCGACAATTTTGCCTTACCCATAGCGATTGAAAGTATCAGCAGTTTTTTCTTAATCTCGGCTTTATTCGGCCCTTTTTGGTTTGGCTGGAACCAGCTTAGTGACAAACAGCATGCTTTAGTCACAGGCCTAATCAGCTTGTGCCTTCACATTTCTGCGCTTTGGCTGATCAGTGCTTACGCATGGCTAGACAATCCAAGTGCGGTGAGCTTTAACCCCTTATCATTACGCATAGAAACTGAAGACAGCTGGCAATTGTTAAATCCGCCTGAACTAGGCCAACATAGCCTCCACGCAATAGGGCTTGCCTATGCAATTGCCGCTGGCTTTATTTTAAGCATTTGCGCATGGTTTAAGCTTGCCCAACCGGGACACCCTATCAGTCAACACAGCCAAAGCGTAGCGGCTATTTTCGGTATTGTATCGGTATTGGCACTCTCGGTGCATGGACAAACCGAAGCGCTTTCCCTAAGCCAGAGAATTCAGCAAAACACTTTGCGTGGCGTTGACAATCAAAGCTTAATACCAGAAATTCAACAGCATATCCGCACCGGTCTTGATGCCTATCGGGCTTTAAAAACTTGGCGTGAAGACGAAAAAAATGCACCACTGGCAGCTAGCTTTAACCAGCAAAAAGCTGATGTTGGCTACGCTATGCTTTTGAAACGCTGGCTCAGCAAAATAGAGACGGCCTCTGACGCGCATATCCGCTTAGCGGCGGAATCAATATTACCCAGCCATCCGCTCGCCCTGTTTTGGGGACACAAAAGCCTGATGCCCATGGGCGTCATCAGTCTGATGATCTTTGCCCTGGCCTTGCTACCCACAGCTAAATTCAATGGGGTGTTATTAAGCGCCTTGCCAATCAACGCCATGATGGTTGCAATTGACCTTATGATTCAACATTGCCTTCATCAAGCTTGGCTGGTAGATGGCGTATTACCCAGATTCATCGCCTATTCGAGTCTCAGCACCTCCGAACAGGTGTTGGCGGGAGGCTTCTACAGCCTAGCGCTTTTAACGACTATGAGTCTGTCTGTATTTTTCACTCTGCACATCATTCGGAGTCAGCAAATCTGCGGAGCCCCATCATGAATCTTGATTACGAAAGTTTGCGTATCCTCGCCTGGGGCATATTGTTGTTTGCCCTGATAGGTTTTGCCATTAGCGAGGGTATTAGTCTGGGAAGTTGTGCATTACTGACCCTGGTTTGTCGCAATCCCAACGAACGTAACATTCTGGTGGCGACAGTAGCCCCTAGCCTATATCTTCAACAAAGCTGGATGCTAGCTTTAATCGCCTTTATTTTTGCCGCATGGCCCTTGGTGTATGCTGTTGGTTTTGCCTGTTTGCAGGCCTTAATCTTACCCTTAGTCGCCGCCTGGCTAATCCGGCCATTTAGTTTGGTTTTAGCGAATGCGCTGAATGAAAAATGGCGGAGTACTTTTGACAAAATACTGAGCTACAGTAATTTTTTAGCGATTTTAGGACTGGGTCTGATTCTGGGCAATGTCATTAAAGGAATCCCCTTTCACTTGGACGATGAAATGCATATCGTATTTTTGGGGGATATCTGGGCACTGATTAACCCGTTTACCCTGCTAGTTGCGCTGTGTTGTACTGGTTTGATTGTCTTTCATGGCGCTTTATATCTGCAACTTGATCACCGAGTACCCTTTGCCGACAGTTGTCGTTCACTTGCACTGAAAGCCGGAATCGCTTTCCTGATTTCGTTTATTTTAATCAGCCTATGGCTGAGTCGCCTGGAAGGCTATCACATCAACTCAGAAATTCTGACCCAGGCTCCCAGTAATCCTTTGCTTAAATTTGTAAAACGTGGCGATGAATTGTGGATGGACAATTATCAGCATCAATTCACGCTTTGGTTGTTGCCCACCCTGGTTTTAATAGCCGGTGGCCTGGGGATTTGGTTTAATCAAAAACAAAACCACTATGCTGCTTTTCTTGGCAGTTGTGTTGCCGTGGCTTGCAGTGTCTTAACCGCAGGTCTCACCTTGTTTCCTTTTTTACTCCCGTCTAATCGCTCACTCAACACATCTTTGAGCATATGGGACGCCAGCACCAGTCAGGCCAACCTGAGCCTGCTAGTACCGATTGCTGGCATCGCCTTTTTGATAATGGCGTTAATTAGCCGCTGGGCTTATAGAATGCCCAATCAGTTAACAGCAGCAAAACCTCAATCATCTTGTTCACAACACCCCCACTAAACGGGGACAGTTTTTTAATTTTCTTTGGAAAAAATATGACCGATATACCTGCTTGCCCAACATGCAAATCTGAATTCACCTACCACGACGGCAGCCTTTGGGTATGCTCTGAATGCGGACACGAATGGTCAGGCGAAAGCGCTGGCGAAGCAGATGATGCGCGAGTCATTAAAGATGCCAACGGCAATATACTTCAGGATGGCGATACTGTTACCGTGATAAAAGACCTTAAAGTAAAAGGCTCATCTTTGGTGGTCAAAGTGGGTACTCGAGTAAAAAATATCCGACTGGTTGAAGGGGATCATGACATCGATTGCAAAATCGATGGTATTGGCGCTATGAAACTTAAATCAGAGTTTGTGAAAAAAGCCTGACCAAGGGCCGTCAGCCAAAATCTGATACCGATCTTTGAGTCCATTCAGCAACTTCGAGACAACACTAGGCTCGGGTTGCTGATCCAAACCCTGCAAACTGATCCAGCGCAGACGATTGGCATTGCTGACCACAGTCACCGATGACATCGCCATTGCAGCACCTGCCAGCATAGGATTGAGCAATAAGCCCAATACGGGGTAAAGCACACCGGCGGCAACCGGTATTCCAATGACGTTGTAGATAAACGCTCCGAACAGATTTTGTTCGATATTCGCGACAGTGCGTCTGGACAAAGCCATGGTTTCGACCAGTTTTTGAAGAGAGCCTTGTAATAAAACCACATCAGCGCTTTCGATTGCCACATCAGTTCCTGTGCCAATTGCAAACCCGACATCAGCCTGCGCTAAGGCAGGCGCATCGTTGATACCATCGCCGACCATACCTACTTTGGCACCTTCACCCTGTAAGGCCCTGACAATTTCAGCCTTTTCCGATGGAGAAACTTGTGCTCTAAATTCAGCTATACCGGCTTGCTGAGCTATTGCCTGAGCTGTAATGGAATTATCCCCGGTCACCATCAAGACGCGAATACCCGCTTGTCGTAAACTCGCAATCGCCGCCCCTGAATCAAGTTTAATTGGATCAACAACGGCGACGATGCCAACCAGTTCACCGGCAACAGCAAGCAACATAGGGGTACAACCTTGGGCAGCCAATTTATTCAGTTTGGCCGTCTGTTGGCGGATATTAATTTTATGGGCTTTCAGAAGAGCCGCATTACCCAACAGACACGATTGTTGATTTATTTGACCACTAATACCTTGACCAATAATCGCCTCAAATTTTCTGACCTTTAGCAATGACAGTGATTGCTCGCTAGCCGCTTTAAGCAAGGCAATTGCCAAGGGATGTTCGGAATGTGCTTCTAAACTTGCAGCAAACTGCAGAATCTGGCTTTCACTCAGATCGGCGCAAGCAATCAATTCAGATACTTCCGGTTTGCCCTGAGTGACAGTTCCAGTCTTATCCAGAACCAGACAATCCAGCTTGCCGGCCGTTTGCAGCGCATCACCTTGACGAATTAATATCCCCATCTGCGCCGCACGTCCTACTGCTACCATCACCGCAATCGGTGTAGCCAGTCCTAAAGCACAAGGACAGGCGATGACTAACACCGTCATCGCTGTGACAAAGGCGTAGCCCAAAATCGGTTCGGGTCCAAGCCATAACCAGACTAGGAAGGTCAGCACAGCGATCATCAGAACAGTCGGCACAAAGACCGCCGCAATACGGTCAGCCAGACGGGCTAACTCAGGTTTACTGTTTTGCGCCTGACGCACACTCTGAATAATCTGCGCTAAGGCTGTATCGCGGCCAATGCGGCTGGCCGTCATTAAAAAACTGCCGCGCAAATTTATTGTACCCGCCGCCAGCTTGGCGCCCAGCTGTTTCTCAACCGGGAGTGACTCGCCTGTCAGCATGGACTCGTCAACACTGGAGTGGCCTTCGATCATGACACCATCAACAGGAATTTTTTCGCCTGGTCTCACCCTTAGCGTTTCACCCAAACCCACATTTTCAATCGCGATATCAATCTCCACGGCATCACGCACCACCCGTGCCGTCCTGGGTTGCAGCCCCAGCAAAGCCCGAATGGCAGCCGAGGTATGCGATCGGACGCGACTTTCTAATGCATTACCCAGATTAATGAACGCGAGGATCACGGCGGCGGCTTCAAAATAAGCGTAGGCGGACACGCTAGGCAAATTGCGATAAAAATCTATCACCACGGTTGAATATAGCCAGGCAGAACCCGTACCCAAAGCGATCAAGGTATCCATATTGGCTTGGCGGAGCCGGCCCAGTTTTATTGCACTTTGAAAGAAATGGCCACCAGCAAAAAACATCACTGCAAATGTGAGCAAAGCAATGGGTGGCCAGAACTGTCTGCCTTCCGGACTTGCAATGGCCGGAAACCATTGCAAATGATCTCCCAGCATGAGGTAAAAACCGAGTAAGCCGGAACATCCCGCCTTGATTAATAAATCGCGATAATGAGCGTGCTGCTGTCGTTCTTCTTCACTCGGGTCTTCCAAACCCTCCATCACAGCTGCATCATAACCGACAGCTATCAAAGACTGTTTTATCTGGATAGGATCAAGCTTGCCAGTCACGACCGCCGAGTGATCAGCAAAATTAACCTGAACGGTTTCGACACCTGCAACTGAATGAATTGCCGCCTCAACCGCCGCTATGCAACCAGCACAACGCATGCCTAGAATAGACAATCGTATTGACTGACCGACGACGGGCTGCTGGGCAAGGCTATTCATTTAATGCTCCTGCTTAGTCCTCAAGCTTAAATCCGGCATCGACAATGGCATCTTCAATATCGTCAACACTGATTTGTTGGTCATCAAACTCAACATCAACCCGTTTTTGCAAATGAGAGGCCTTGACTTGAGTCACACCCGTTAATGCCGTTAGAGCATTGCTCAGGCTGGCTTCACAGCCCCCACATTTCATACCGCTTACATTCAAACTGACTGATACTGTCATCGCAAAACTCCTTAAAGACACTCTAATTGCAAACCTAGATTAATGCGGCTCGACGCACACTACGCTATCATGTATAAAACACAAGAAAATTTCATCAACTTTGATGTTCATTTCTACATTTTTTTTGCACGAGTCCTTCGCTACCCACTATGAAACACTTTGTATTTTTATTAAGTCTGTTATTCGCCTTTAGCTCAGTGCAAGCAGAAGAGCTCAAACTGCTTAACCCTGAACAGTTGCAAAGCATACAAACCCAGCAATCGCCGCTGATCGTTGATGTTCGTACCCCAGCAGAGTGGCAAGCCACCGGTATTATTCCTAACAGTCATAAACTACAGGGCTTTGACAGTAATGGCCAGTTTGATGCCGTTAAATGGACGGCTGAACTGGAAAAGCTTAAAACCTCTCCTGACCAAGCCGTGATTCTGGTTTGTCGTTCCGGGAATCGTAGTGGCAAAATTGGGGATATCCTGGTCAAACAAGGCCAACAGAATATCTATCACTTACAAAACGGCATTCAGGGTTGGATACAAACAGGCCATCCCGTTCAAGCAGAGTAAAATGAAACTGGATACCATTGAAAATCAGGCGATTGCCCTGGCGGGACTTAGCCAGGCTTGCTGGCTTGTCAATCAACTGGCTAGCCTTGGCCAATGCGACACCTTGGCGATGGCAAGCAGCCTGAGTAGTATCTTGAAAATTGATGCCGACAGTGTAGAAGAGGTGTTTGGCGGCATTAATGGTATTAAATTTGGCTTAATTCATCTGGATAGACAACTCGGCAAAACCCCTACGCCCAATCAGCTCGAAATCCGTTATGCCGGCCAGTTGATTTCATTACAAAAACAACTGAGTAAAAATCCTAATATGCAGGCCACTATTCGCAATGGGATTACTCGCGCTCAGGCTCAAAATGAGCACTTCGATATTTTGCATGAAAATCTGCTGGCTAATTTTGCCGACTTATATTTTTCGACTATTAGCAATCTGCAACCTAGGATTATGGTCATAGGTGATCAGCAATATTTAAACTCAGCCAACAATGTCAACCGCATTCGTAGTTTATTGCTGGCTGGAATCCGTGCCGCCATGCTCTGGGATCAATGCGGTGGCAGACGCTGGCAACTTCCGTTTATTCGTCACAAACTCCATCAGCAAGTTCAGGTATTACTGAACACTCTTTAGCTTTACTCATGCCTGAATTACCCGAAGTTGAAACCAGCCGCCTAGGCATCAGTCCTCATATTGTGGGCAAAACACTGGTGTCCTTGATTGTCAGACAAGCTAAATTGCGCTGGCCTGTGCCTGAAGATCTCAATCGACTTATCACGGGGCTGTCACTAAAAGCGATTAGCAGACGTGGTAAATACTTACTGTTGGATTTTGGGACTGGCTATCTGATCATTCACTTGGGTATGTCGGGTAGCTTACGTATTACCTCACAAGACAATACAGCCAATAAACACGATCACATTGACTGGATATTTGCCGATGGCACAGTGTTACGTTACAACGACCCACGCAAATTTGGCGCGGTATTGTGGACTACTCAGCCTGAGCAACATCTGTTACTCAGTAAACTAGGGCCGGAACCTTTGTCCGAAAGCTTGAATGCCACCTATCTTTTTAAAATGGCTTCAAAACGACGCATTCCGATAAAAGCCTTCATTATGGACAGTCATGTCGTCGTGGGTGTAGGTAACATTTATGCCAGCGAATCCTTATTTTGGGCGGGCATACATCCGACACGCAGTGCTGGGGACATTAGTTTGGCTGACTTTGAAAAACTGGTGACGAGTATTCAAAAGGTGCTCAGCCAAGCCATTGAGCAAGGCGGAACAACGCTCAGAGACTATGTCAATCCACAAGGCAAGCCAGGTTACTTTCAACAAACACTACAAGTTTACGGTCGTCGCAATGCGAGCTGCCGACAGTGCTCAACACCGATTGAACATATCACAATTGGTCAGCGTGCCAGTTATTTTTGCCCGAGGTGCCAAAGCTAATGGCTGTATTATTTTTTAATTTACGTGGTGTTCCCGGCGATGAAGCCGATGATATTCGTGCACTTTTAGAGGCACACGCAATTGATTTCTATGAAACTGACGCAGGTAACTGGGGGATGTCGTTGCCTGCAATTTGGTTATATCAGGAACAAGATTTACAGCGCGCCCGCCCACTTTTCGATGAATATCAAGAACAACGTGCTCAGCGCCAACGAGCCTTATATCTGCAGGCTAAACGTTTAGGAGAACATCAAAATTTTTGGCAACGACATCGTTCACGGCCCTTACAGTTTTTATTCTATACAGGCGCTTTAATCTTGATAACTTACGCTTCGGTAAAATGGGTATTTGAACTCGGCGACGTGTTGCCAAACCGAGTTCAGGAATCGAGTATCAATGAGCCTGTAAAATAATTAAGGCGCGTTGCAAATGTTCGGTCAGTTCGATACCGAGATCCGTCAGATAACCGCCATCATTCTGAGTAATAATACCTTTACTAAACAATCGCTGGGCGGCTGCGATTAAATGTGGGTCAGCGTTACCGTGCACTTTTACACCTTCCTGAACACTGGACAGATTGAACAAGGATAATAATCTGATTTCTGCGTTAAGTTCTTCGCTTATGAGCATTTTAAATTCCTAAAGATAAATGGATCAGCCGCTTGTTAAGACGGGTGACTGTAAAACTGACTGTCTGTGTAGCGTTCATGCGCATGTCTGACCAGCACCATTACAACTGAAGCGACTGGCAGGGCAAGTAACACCCCCAAAAATCCAAACAATTGCCCACCGGCTAAAACGGCAAATATCACCACAACAGGATGTAAACCGATACGGTTACCTACTAACCAAGGTGTGAGTAACATGCTTTCTATACTGTGACCGATACCAAAAACAATTAACACGGGTACCAAATGCATTAAATCCTGGAATTGTAAAAGTGCGGCGACACCCGCCAGAATAATGCCAGTCACCACCCCCATATACGGGATAAAACTAATCAAACCTGCCAGCATCCCAATCAGCAGCGCCAATTCCAGATCAATCAGCCACAGGCCTATGGTATAAATGAGACCCATCGCTAACATGACATAAAACTGTCCACGCATAAAAGCCGAAAGCACTTCATCTGATTCCCCCGCTAATTTAGCAACGGTTTTTTCAAAGCGACGCGGAAATAATTCATGGATCTGAACCATGAGTTGATCCCAGTCCCGCAACAAATAGAAGGTTATCACCGGAATTAACAGCAAATTGGTAATCCAGCCCAATATCACTGCCCCCGAATGGGAAACCGAGACAATTAGACTACCATCGGCACCGCTTGCCTGTTGCCAATAACCGCGGATCAATAAGATCATTTGATCCGCCTGCAAAGGTCTGACACTGCGACCCATGTATTTTTGCAACAAAGGAATGACTGAGTGGTTTAGCCAATTCAATGAGGCGGGCAATTTTTCAATAAATTCACCGATCTGCCATTCAATGGCTGGCACTACGATCAATAACAAGGCAGTAATCATCAATATAATGCCGGAAAACACGACGATCACCGCCATAGTCCGGGTCAGTTGGCGCCCCTGATATTGATACGTTTCTAGTCTATCGACCAGAGGATCACCTAAATAGGCTAAAACTGCCGCACTGGCAAAAGGCAACAATATTGGCGCCAGTTTATAAAGCAGCACCAACAATACTGCCGAAGCGACCAAAGTCAGCCATTTCTGCGAGTCGGTTAGATTCATGTTCAAGGCGCCAATTTTCGGACTTTAAAATATTCAAAAACCACAGGCAAAAAGGAAACAACCACTATGCCCAGAATAACGAATTCAAAATTCTGTTTAATAATTGGAATATTGCCAAAGAAATACCCGGCTCCGCCACAAATACTGACCCAAGCTATTCCACCCAAGACATTGAAACCTATAAACTGGTAATAATCCATACGTCCAATACCAGCCACAAAAGGCGCAAAGGACCTGACGATGGGCACGAAACGGGCCAAGATGATGGTTTTACTCCCATGCACCTGGTAAAAGGCCTCGGCTTTATGCAGGTGTTGTTTGTTGACCCAAGCAGACCGGTAGGCCTTTTTTCCAAACATACGCCCTATCCAGTAATTAACGGTATCACCCAAGATGGCTGCGAGCGCCAATAAACCCAATAACCATGACAGATTGAGCAAATCCAAGGCGGCCATTGCACCCGTTGCAAATAACAAGGAATCACCAGGTAAAAATGGCATCACGATAAAGCCTGTTTCTATGAAAACCACCAGAAACAAAATGGCATAAACCCATAACCCGTACTCTGCCAATAAACCACTCAGGTAGTGATCAACATGCAAGAGCATATCGAGGAAATGTTGGAAATATTCCATAAAATGCACCTAAAGCGTAAACGCTTTAATAGCTAGAGAAAGTCTAAATACTATTGCTGCATAGTATTTAAAACAGCGCCACACCGTGGCAGAATGAAATTGATGATTTACTACGCAATGGTCGTAAATCATCAAATTATCTGAAAGTAACAACCGGTGTTCTTATTTATCAATTAACACTTTGTCGTCAATCACCAATTTTGAGACGCCACCAATGGCTAATTTCAACGTGCATGCAGCATGTTTAAAATTAGAATCTGATTCACCATCCCATTCCATCGTGACATAGGTATTCTTATCCGTATCGGTTTTAGATGGGAAGTAAACCTGTGTACCGGTGTGGTTCATAATCAACTTAGGGCATTTCTGATTGGCCATTTCTTGCATGGCAACCAAAGTACGAATTTGCGAAGCAGCTTCTCGGTCTTCATTGCTTTGCTGTTTACTCATACCCACCATGATAAAGCCTACGATGATCACACCCGCGCCGGCTAACATTAATTTTTTTGCTTCACCCATTGTTGCTCTCCTCTGTGTTGTCATTATTATCGGATGATCCCAGTGTTCATAGCACCCGGATTCTATGCGACATGATCAATCCCGGCAAAAGCAGATTATTGTGGATCTACTTGCTCTATCCAGTCGCCAAGATTGTAGTAATTCGTTACGCGAGCGACTTTGCCATCACGAATATCAAAAAATGCCCCAGCAGGTAAACGGTAAGTTTGACCATTTGCTTCTGGCAAGCCTTCATCTGTACTTAAATACTCACCCAATACCACAAACTCGGCCGCTGCACGGGTACCGTCTTGATTAGCCATGACGACAATATTTTCCAATTGCTCACGATAGTGGCGATTCATTTTTTGCATGAATTGGGTAAATGCTTCTTTACCCTGCTCGCGGTCACCCTGATTGATGTCATGAACCACGTCGTCGGTTAACAGACTTAGAAAAGTGTCCATATCTCCGTTATTAAACGCTTGGTAATACTTTTCAATCAATTGTTTGGCTTGTTGCATAGTGTATTGTGATTCAAGTTAAAAGAAGCTTAATTTTGCCAGAAAACAGGCATTTTTTCAGCTCTTAAAATTCCACACCCTGTTCAGCTTTAATACCCTTTTGAAAAGCGTGTTTGTGCATAGTCATTTCGGTCACCGTATCGGCGATTTCAATAAGCTCCACAGCCGCATTGCGACCCGTCAGGACTATATGCATCCATGCCGGTTTTTCAGCACGAATAAAATCCGCAATTTCCTGCCCAGTGATCCATTGGTAACTGCTGCAATAATTAATTTCGTCCAGGACAATCAAGTCATATTCCGCTGAGCGGATTTTTTCCTGACATAAAGCCCAAATTTCACGTGAGGTTTTGATATCTTGCTCAGGATTTTTGGTATCCCAAGTAAAGCCATCCCCTAAGGCATGCCATTCAATGTTCTCAAATCTTTGAGCCGCTTTCTGTTCACCCGTTTGCCATTGTCCCTTAATAAACTGAATGACACAGACACGCATACCCCAGCCAGCCGCTCTGAACACCATACCAAAAGCACTGGATGATTTACCTTTGCCTTCACCGGTATGAACCAATACCAGACCGTGTCTTTTATCACGCGATTTCATGCTTTCCTATGTCAATTAGGGTTTTTGAAGCTGTTATAAATTTTGAATCCCAGTATGACGGCTGCCAGAAGAAACGTCACCGCATTGGCGACAATGATGGCATAGTTATCAATATAGAGTCCGTATATTAACCACATCAGCACCCCTGCTGTAAACATAGCATACATCCCAAATGACAAAGACTCGGTATCTCGGGTTTTTATGGTTTTGATGGCCTGAGGCAAAAATGACAACGTAGTCAGACTGGCCGCCACATAACCAATCCATTCAAAAGAAAAATCCATCATCTCGGCGGGGGTGGCGCTAGTACTTCACGCGTTCCATTGGATTCTGGAGAACTCACCACCCCAGCATTCTCCATTTCTTCAATTATACGAGCCGCACGGTTATAGCCAATTTTAAAACGTCTTTGCACACTGGAAATCGAGGCTTTGCGGGAATCAGTCACAAAAGCGACTGCCTCGTCATAAAGACTATCCGATTCTGCATCATCCAGATCACCATTAGCGATTTCACCAGTATCACTTCGCTCACGTGTAATATCGTCAAGATAATTGGTAGGACCGGTTTTTTTAAGAAACTCCACCACACGATGAACTTCTTGATCACTCACAAACGCGCCGTGAGCCCGTTGGGCAATACTGGTACCCGAGGGTAAGAACAGCATATCACCGTTACCTAATAAGTTTTCAGCCCCGCCTTGATCAATAATTGTTCTGGAATCAATTCGCGACGAAACTTGAAATGCTATTCGGGTTGGAATATTGGCTTTGATTAAACCGGTTAAGACATCCACCGAAGGTCGTTGTGTCGCCAACACCAAATGGATACCAGCAGCACGGGCTTTTTGCGCCAAACGGGCAATCAGTTCTTCCACTTTTTTACCGACTACCATCATCATGTCCGCCAACTCATCGATCACAATCACGATACTTGGCATGGTCGTTAAAGTCGGATAGTCCTCCAGGGGAATTGGAGACTCGGGACGAAATAAGGGATCACGCATCGGTGAGCCTTTTTTCTCAGCCTCGGCAACCTCATGGTTATAACCGGCTAAATTTCGGACACCAATTTTAGACATCAGTTTATAACGACGTTCCATTTCGGCCACTGCCCAACGCAACGCATTCTGAGCATCCTTCATGTCGGTAACAACCGGCGTCAACAAATGTGGAATGCCTTCATAAACCGACAATTCCAGCATTTTAGGATCAATCATGATCAAACGCACATCTTCAGGTTTAGCCTTATAAAGCAAACTTAAAATCATGGTATTGATTGCCACCGACTTACCTGAACCAGTCGTACCAGCGACCAAGGCATGAGGCATTTTACCCAGATCAGCAACAACGGGAACCCCAGATATGTCCTTACCCATCGCAATACTGAGTTTAGATTTGGCTGTATCAAAATCACTCGAAGCCAAGAGATCACGTAAAGAGACCATTTCGCGTTCTTGATTGGGAATTTCGAGACCTATAACCGACTTACCTTGTATGACTTCAACAATCCTAACGCTAGTAACAGAAAGGCCTCGGGCTAAATCTTTGGACAAACCGCTGATACGACTAACTTTAACACCAGCAGCCGGTCTTAATTCAAAACGGGTAATCACTGGACCCGGTAAGACAGCTTCGACTTCAGCTGAGATGCCGTAATCCTGTAAAACATCCTCGACACGTCGGGACAAGTCCTCTAAATCACTGGGCGAATAGCGTTTGACCTTGATTTCACGCTTATCCAGTAAATTAAGAGTCGGTAAAGCATTCAAATATTGATCTTCATCCAGTAAATCAACCGCCTTACCAGACGCTCTCCGCTCAGGTTTAAAGGCCACCACCGTCGCCTCTTCAACTGACTCAAGCGAATCAAGCGTATTTACAATTTGTAATTTGGTTTTTTTAACTGGGGCCTCTGGCTTGGATTCAGCAGGCACGGCACGCTTTTTGACAGCCGACTGATTGGCAACTGGTTTACTGGATTCTATTGAATCGGCACTTTGGTAACGTGAAGCCTTATGCGCCGCATCGGCGCCCTTAAAAATCGAAAATAAAGCCAGCGTCAGTTTACCAACAGTGTCCATAGCCGCCAACCATGACAAACCCGTCATTAAGGTTATACCAGCCATAAACAATAGTTGTAACAACAAGGTGGAACCAGAATTACCCAGCAAATGAACCAAATGCTCGCCTATTTCTCGTCCTATGATACCGCCAGGACTTTCAGGCAAATCGAATTTGTTGCGTAAAAAATGAAAATGCAGAAAAAAAATAGCCGATCCTGACACCACGGTCGCAACAAAACCCAGAATCCTAAACATCGCCTGCCAACGACCAATTACTTGGCCCTCAGGTACAAATAGAAGGTAGCCATACCAAAGTAAGACCAAGGGTATCAGATAAGACATTAAGCCAAAGAAGCTTAAAATAAAATCAGACACCCAGGCACCTAATACACCACAAGCATTGTGAATTGATTGATAAGAGGTGCTATGACTCCAGCCTGGGTCATTGGAATTAAATGTAAACAAAGCAATAAGAAAAAATAATGCCAAACTAGCCAAGGCCAGAAAGGCGATTTCTCGAAAACCCCGTGCGGCTTTTTTGTCCACAACAGCAACCATCCAAAATGCTCTCAATTAGGCTAAAAAGATGATTATAGTTGATTGAAATTGCAAATAGCAGGCAATCACACAAAATAGCCCAGCTTTTACGGGTTTTATCACCCTTAGTTTGTTCGTATAATTCAAAACTATCAAATAGACAACTTGGAGTAATCACGCATGTCGGCAAGCAAACATTGCAAACTATTAATTTTAGGTTCCGGACCTGCAGGCTATACCGCTGCAGTGTATGCCGCACGTGCCAATCTGAATCCAGTCATCATCACCGGCATGCAACAAGGTGGGCAGTTAACGACGACTACTGAAGTCGATAACTGGCCTGGCGACGCGGAAGGCGTGCAAGGTCCAGAATTAATGGAAAGAATGCGCCAACATGCCGAGCGATTCGCCACAGAAATCATTTTCGACCACATACATACGACCGATCTTTCTAAACGCCCATTTACATTAAGCGGTGATGCAGGCACCTATACCTGTGATGCCTTGATAATCGCGACCGGTGCATCGGCTCGCTATCTGGGCCTAGATTCTGAAGAGGCATTTAAAGGACGCGGAGTATCGGCCTGTGCAACCTGTGACGGCTTTTTCTATCGCAATAAGCCAGTGGCCGTGATAGGCGGCGGCAATACAGCGGTTGAAGAAGCCTTATATCTGGCCAACATCGCTTCAGAAGTAATCGTGGTTCATCGTCGGGATAAATTTCGATCGGAAAAAATCTTGTCAGACAAACTGATTGAAAAATCAAAGTCTGGGAATGTTCGTATTGAATGGAATCATGAACTTGATGAAGTACTAGGTGATGATATGGGTGTCACTGGACTGCGTATCAAGAATGTGAACTCCGGCACAACTCAAGAAATTGATGTACATGGTGTATTCATCGCGATCGGACATACGCCTAATACTGATATTTTTGCCGGACAACTGGAAATGGATCACGGTTATATCGTAGTCCAAAGCGGTCGCCATGGCAATGCAACAGCCACCAGTGTGGCCGGTGTTTTTGCAGCGGGTGATGTGATGGATTCTCACTATAAACAAGCAATTACATCAGCCGGTTCCGGCTGTATGGCCGCACTCGATGCTGAAAAATTTCTGGATGAATTGAGCGGATAGTATTCAATATGCCACTACATTGGCTTGATCCAAACCAACCAGAACAAGCATTTCCGGACTTGGATCAAGCGCTTGAAGACCCCAATGGTTTAATTGCCATTGAAGGTTGTTTATCATCTAAACGCCTGATTAATGCCTATCGGGCAGGCATCTTTCCTTGGTACAACGAGAACGAACCCATCCTATGGTGGTCACCCGATCCACGTTTAGTAATCTTTCCAAATAAGATCAATATATCCCGTAGTCTAGCCAAAACCCTGCGCAAACCCCATTACGAAGTCCGATTCGATACCGCATTTGAATCAGTGATTCAAGCCTGTTCGAACCCCAGAAAGGATGCGACGGGAACATGGATAAGCGATGATATCCAAAAAGCCTATATTGATTTACATCGACTTGGGATTGCACATTGCGTAGAAACCTGGGAACAGGATGTCCTTGTGGGCGGTTTGTATGGTGTTAGTATTGGTCGAGTGTTTTTCGGCGAGTCTATGTTCCATACCCAAACTGATGCATCAAAAGTTGCCTTCGTACATTTGGCGCGCAAACTAGAATCTTTGAAATATGCAGTAATAGACTGCCAAGTCAAAAGCCAACATCTCATCAGTTTAGGTGCTGAAGAAATCTCACGCAGACAATTCCGAAGCATTCTGGACCAACATTGTGATTATCCGGACGCATGGGAAATATGACTTCAATTCCTCTGTACCTGACATCAGAACAAAACTGTTCTTATTTAGACAACAGAGCTTCGCAATCGGCTATGGTGGATGTAAATTTTGGCATGACTCGATCAATCTACTCACAATTGATTGAACGTGGTTTTCGTCGCAGTGGAAATCTTGTCTATGCACCCCATTGTCAACAATGCAGTGCTTGTATAGCTTGCAGAATCAAACCAGCACAATTTAAACCCAGTCGTAGCCAAAAACGTTGCATTGAAAAAAACCAAGACACAGAAGTAATAATTAAACCCTGCGACTATGACGCGAAGCATAGAGATTTATACAATCGCTATCTGAGTTATCGACATTCAGAAACTGCAACACTATCTGCAACCAACGAATACCTGGAGTTTTTTGGAAGTAGTTGGTGTGACACTCGGTTAATCGAATTTTATATTGAAAAACACTTAGCAGCAGTTGCAGTCGTAGACCTGTTCAACGATGCACTTTCCGCTGTGTACACATTTTATGATCCAGATTTCCAACACTACAGCCTAGGAACGTATGCAGTTTTATGGCAAATAGCAAAAGCGAGGGAATTAGGCATGGAGCATGTGTATTTAGGCTACTGGGTAGAAAATAGCTCAAAAATGGACTACAAAAAGAACTTTAAACCTTTGGAAGTCTATATGAATCAACAGTGGCAAGCGTTTCAAACAAGTTAGCAGCAACCTAAATTGGGTTTGCTCAGCTTATGTCAAAAATGAAATTAGGGTAAATCGTGACACAAAGTGACTTTGCCGTGCCCCTCAACCCGTGAGACAGGGTCAATAACGACGCGTTTAAGTTGCTCGGGATGCTCAGCAGTTTCAAGATGTTCGTACATCTTTGATTAACCCAGCGGGTGAAATTGAAAAAAAGAAAGTGGGTAGTTTTAATCAACATGAAATCATGCAAAAACTTGATACCTGGTTAATACCCTAGAACCTTTTACAGGCTTGCTGATGGATGTGAGCGTGGTCTGGCAAGGGAATCTACAGGCATAAAAAAAGCCCTTCGTGTGAAGGGCTTTTAAATAAGAGCTTGGCGATGTCCTACTTT